>Ga0307510_10006110_pt1 | contig 14346 bp, 8 predicted proteins | sample 12_EM_MG_FD_207224 | JGI IMG/M metagenome (GOLD analysis project Ga0307510, IMG submission 207224) | Populus trichocarpa ectomycorrhiza microbial communities from riparian zone in the Pacific Northwest, United States - 12_EM | ecosystem: Host-associated > Plants > Roots > Unclassified | place...
TCCAGGCCGATCACCAGGTGCTCACCGAAAAGATGGGCATCAACCATCTCCGGCTCATCCTCGGCACCTCCATGGGCGCCATGCATTGCTGGGTCTGGGCAGAGACCTATCCCGATTTTATGGACGCTTGTATGGCCAACGCCAGCCTGCCCATAGAGATCGCCGGCCGCAACCGCATGACCCGCTATGCAGGTATCCAGTGCATCAAGTCCGATCCGGCATGGAAGAACGGAGACTATACCACCCCACCCGAAACCGGCCTTCGCGGCGCCTATACCTCTCTGTTCTGGATGACCAGCAGCCCCTGGCAAATGCAAAGAAGAACGCCCACCCGTGATCAGGTGGAAAAAAGTTACGACATGGCCGTCGGGAATTTTGTCCAGCACCAGGACGCCAATGATTTTATCTACGCCATGGACGCCTCCCGTTTCTACAACCCCGAACCAAAGCTCTCCACGATAAAATGCAATTTCTTCGCCTGCAATTCCGCCGACGACGAATGTAATCCACCCGAAATGGGCGTCCTGGACGTAGAGATCAAAAAAGTACCAAAAGGGAAATATATTCTGTTGCCCATCACCGAAAAAACATCCGGTCACGGCACACACTCCAACCCCACCATCTGGGGCGATTACCTCGTAGAATTGATGAAATTATCTGAGCCCATTCATTAAAACTGAACAACCGCAAACCCGATCCGTCCCTGCACATTCCCGCTCCCGTTCAAATACCGGTCATAGGGAATAACCACCTGGTCCGGGGCCATCTGCCTCGACTGCTGGAAATTCAATGTATTTTTCAAACCCCAAAAAAGTATCCCCTCATCAGAGACCAGTTCCCCCTGCTGATTTATCACCGTCGTAGACGCATACATGCTTTGCCCGTGTACAAAACTATTGTAGAGAAAGAAAAGCTTATCCTGTAAAGGCACTACCATATAAGAAAGATTGGGCGAGTTCAGCTCCGTCACCTGCTCCTGGCTGATCATCCCCATCCAGCAGCTATCCTTTCGATTGGCCGGAAAATAATAGAGACTCAGATCCCCCCTGTCATGATATGGTGGATTTGACTGCCCCTTATAACGGGCATAGCCATACTTGGGCGACGGAAACCGCAGCCGCGTAGGACCCGCAGCCGGATCAGGAATGCTATTGCTGGAAAAGATCATGGCAGGGTCCCAGCCCTCGTCAAAAGCATTGTCATCCAGATCAAGCTCAAAAGGCCGCCCATATTCCTTCATCAACAAAAAGCCCCTCCCCGGCACCGCCATAAAGTTTTCCTTCACCAGGTTCCCATTCTTCACCTTCTTTCCACCCAATGTCGTCAGCCGGTAGGAAGAATCAAAATCAAAAGCCCTCCGCTCCATAGAATAATGCACCACCTCCACATTCTTTAAAGACGAATAATGAAAGGTCGACAGGATTCCCGCAACAACCTCGCCATTCACATTATCTATCGACAAACACACATCCTCCATCTCCGAAGTACCCGGCAGCAGGATTCCCTTCCATACAACCGCAGTATCCGTAGCGCTAAAATGAAAAAGCAGGAAATTATGATCCTTCCTCGACGGAGACATCATCAGCCATTCTCCATTATTCGCCAGCTTCACCGGTGCACTGTTAAAGTCCTCCAGCGGAAAGCTCGTATAATCGTCCTGGATCATCGGCTGCGTGATAAAAGGATGCTTGTACACCGTTTCCGCCAGCAATTGCCAGTCCTGGTCGAACAACATCGTATGCACCCTCGGCGCACTGGAAGAAATAAATTCAAAACCGACCAGCAATATCCGGCTCCTGTCCTCCGATCGCACCATCATAAAGCTGTTCCCCGGCTCATCAAAAGGAAATGTCCCGATGGCCCGCCCAGCCGCCGTGGCCTGCCCATCCGGCTCATACCGCTGAAGCCAGACCTCCACTTGCTTCTTATCCGTTTTTAATAAGTGTACCTGATCGAAATGATCATACGTAGTAATAATATATTCCTTAATGGGATCCCCGGTATAAGATGTTTCTCCGATCTGGTTGATCAGGTTCATCCGGGTATTGTAGATGGTAAAATTTCGCTCTTCTGCCGCATATTCTGTACTATGCCTGGGCACTCTTTTGCGGGTCGTAGTGGCCACCCAATAATACTCTCCCACCTTCCCTAGCAATTCCTCCCGAAGGGTAAATCTATCACTGTAGGGCTCGCAGTAATAGACCCGTTGGGCAGAAATCGAGGAACAACACAGCAAACACAAGCTTATTGGTATCGTAAACCTCCATGCCATATAGCGACAGCAGTATCTTTTTGAAGTTACGTAATTTTCATATATAAAGATGACCTTCTATGTAATGTTTTTTTTAAATTCATGGTAATTGAGTATACTTGTATATAACCCCTAAGTCCGGCCTGAGAAATAACATATAACCAACCAACAACATTGACACTTATGAGCAAATTCTACTGGTTCCTTGGAATCCTATTATTCCATTGCAGCGTCACTTTCGCCCAGACCCGCCAGATCTTTGGCAAAGTACTCGACGCAAAAGACAAAACCTCACTTTCCGGCGTAACCATCAGCGCAAAAGGCACAAAAGCCTCAGTCGTATCAGGCCCCGATGGCAGCTTCTCGATCAAAGTCGGGCCCAAAGCGACCGCACTGCACTTCTCTTATATCGGCTTTGACGACCAGGAAGTCCCTATCGGATCCGGTAGCGATCCCCTGCTTGTCTCCCTCGCCGGCTCACAGAAAGCCCTCAACGAAGTAGTGGTAGTGGGTTATGGTAAGGCCATGAAAAAAGACGTGACCGGCGCCATCGCCCAGGTCAACGCAAAAGACATCGAGAACTTCCCCGCCCCCAGCTTCGAATCCGCCATCCAGGGTAAGGCCCCGGGCGTGGTAGTAAGTTCCGGTAGCGGTAAGCTCGGCCAGGCCATCCAGATCAATATTCGCGGTACATCGTCCATCTCCGCCAGCAGCCAGCCCCTCTATGTCATAGACGGTCTGCCCGTTACCTCGACCAGCGTGTCGGACAGGAGCAACGACGATACCAACCCCCTCGCGGATATCAATCCCAACGATATCGAATCCGTCGAAGTCCTGAAAGATGCCTCGGCCTCAGCCATCTACGGTGCCCGTGCCGGTAATGGCGTCGTGCTGATCACCACTAAAAAAGGTAAGACAGGCCAAAAGACCGTCATCGAGCTCAATGCCAGCCAGAGCCAAAGCAACCCCACCCGCAAGTGGAAATTCCTGGACGCCAAACAATATGTCGGCCTGGTGCAAAAATCCGAGCTCAACGACGCCCGCTACGACTTCGAGAACGGCATCAGCGGTTACGCCACACAGGCCGATGCCCTGGCCGACTACACAGACTTTTACGAAAGCAATGTGCTCGACCAGTATGCCCAGGGTACCGATTGGCGCAATTATGCCGTCAATTCCGACTGGCAGGCCCAGGTCTATCATCACAACGCCCCCTCCAGCCAGATCAACCTGTCTGCAACCGGCGGCAATGACAAGACCCGTTTCTTTATCTCAGGCTTCTTCAATACCCAGGACGCCATCGTCATCAACAATAAATTCCAGCGCGCAGGCGCCCGCTTCAATATCGATCACACCGCCTCAGACAGACTGACCCTCGGCCTGAATCTGGCGGTTGACCGCTCCCAGTTGAACAGGATCACCAATGACGATGCCTTCTCCACACCCGGTCAGCTGGTCGCCCAGCTGCCGATCAACCCGATCATCGATCCCCTCACCAAACTGCCCAATAGAAACACGCTCTATCCCAGCGGTGTATACGACGCGCTTTACGATCAGGACCGGCAGTATACCTACCGCGCCCTGGGGAGTGCCTATGCAAACCTTAAGATCCTTCCTTCCCTCGCCTTCCAGTCTGAGTTCGGCGCGGACATCCTCAACCTGAATGAGAACGAATTTGAGGGTAAAGAATCACAGGATGGGGCAGGTATCGGTAAAGGTTCCTATGTCAATTCCCAGAACGTCACCTTCAATACCAACAACTATTTTACCTTCACCCCTACCATCGGTGATGACCACAAGCTCAATGCCGTTCTGGGTATGTCTTACCAGCAGAATGACTATCAGCACGGTTCCGCCTCCGGTCAGGGTTTCCCCTCCGACGCGGTAAAGAATCTCACAGGAGCAACCAATATCACCAGCGCCGTTACCGCGAATTATCGGTATACCTTCCTTTCTTATTTCCTCAGGGCCAGCTATTCCTGGAGAGAGAAATTCCTGGTTTCGGTCAGCGATCGTATCGACGGCTCCTCCCGCTTCGACCCAAGCAAACGCTACGGTAACTTCCCCGCAGCTTCTGTAGGATATATTCTCTCGGAAGAAGACTTCCTGAAAAATGCCAAAGCGCTCAGCTTCCTCAAGCTGCGCGCCAGCTATGGGCTGACAGGTAACTCAGAGATAGGCGAACAACAATTCCGTTCTCTTTACTCCGTGACAAATTATCCGAACCAGCCTGGCTTTGCACCTTACCAGTTGGCCAGCCCCGGATTACATTGGGAAAAGACAGCCCAGGCCGACGTCGGAGTCAACTTTGGTTTCTTCCGCAACCGGCTCACCGGTGAAATTGATTATTATCACAAACACACCACCGATCTGCTCTTAAGCACAAATATTCCCTATACGGTAGGATATTACAGTATCACAAACGGCAATTCCACCATTTATCAAAACCTGGGTGTAATGAATAACAAGGGAGTCGAGATCTCCCTGACTTCTCAAAACCTGACCGGTAAATTTAAATGGACGACGACCTTCAACGCAGCCTACAATAAGAACCAGGTCGGTAGCCTGAAAGGCCAGACCGTTGAGAACTCCGGTGGCTATGAAGGAGCTTATGAAGGACAGGCCGTCGGTACCTGGCATTTACGCAAACTGGTCGGCGTCGACCCAGCCAATGGCGACGCCCTTTATGACGACGGCAAAGGCGGTACTACCAACGATTATTCGGCTGCGCCCCGCCAGTACGTAGGGCATTACACTCCCACCTGGACCGGCGGTCTTACCAATACGTTCTCATACATGGGCTTTGACCTCAGCGTCTTTTTCTATGGCGTAACAGGCGTCCATCTTTATAATGGCGGCGGGACATATATGACCGCAGGTCTCTATAATGGCTTTGACAACCAGACCATCGACCTGGCCAACGCCTGGGGCACACCCGGACAAAAGACCAGCGTACCCCGCTCCGGTTACAATTTTGGATCAGGTGCCGACGGCGCTTCCACCCGCTGGCTCTACAAAGGCGATTACCTGAGACTAAAGAACCTCACCTTTGGATATAGTATCCCTGCCTCCGCAGCCAACGCGATGAAGATCAAATCTCTTCGCCTCTACGTGGCAGGCACAAATCTCTTTACGTCCACCAAATACCCCGGCGACCCCGAGGTCAATACCAATGTCGTAAGTACAGTTTACGGCGGACAGGATTTTTATACTATTCCACAGGCTAAGACACTCACCGTAGGCTTGACCGCCCGGTTCTAAGTTTCTAACTCATTAAAGATTATCAGAATGAAAAAATTAGCATATATTTTTAGTCTGGGACTTCTCTTCGTTATGGCCGCCTGTAACAAGAAGCTCGATGTACAACCTCAGAACCAGATCACACCCGACCAGATCAAGACCTCCAGCGACGTACTCGCCATCCTTGCCGGTGGTTATGCACAAATGCAGAACTCCGCAGCCTTTGGCGAAAAATTCATCGACATCCCCGACCTCATCGCCAGCCAGGACCAGGTCATCTTCAGAGGAACATTCTCTACTTACAAGAATATCTACCAATTACAGGTTACAGCTACCAATGGCGTTTGTTCCGATATGTGGGGAAATGGATACCAGCTCATCGCCATCGCCAACACAGTACTGGACAAGATCAGCATCGTAGACACTACGGTACAGGCAAATACCATCGCACAAGCCAAATTCATACGGGCAGCGACATATTTCTACCTGGTGAACCTTTTTGCAAAGCCCTATTCCGATGGCGCCGCAGCCACCAACCTCGGTGTCCCCCTTACCACAGCACCCGTTTATCAGTATGACTCTGTAAAAGATAAGCTTGCCCGGTCCACCGTTCAACAGACCTACGCCCAGATCGTCGCCGACCTCAAGGACGCCTTTGCAAAGGACAACACCTATTATCCCGCCGAAGCCCTGCTGGCTAAGGTATACCTGGTGATGGGCGACTATGCTGACGCCGCAGCAGCCGCCGACGACGTCATCTCCAACGGAGGTTATCAGCTGGCCGATACCTACGCCAAGGAGTTCAATAACTCGGGTGCCACGAATGAAGATATCTTCTCCATCGCCCAGACATCCCAGAGCAATGCCGGCACAACAGACAACGGGATCAATACCTTTTATGCACCCCAACAAGGTCTTCCCATAGGTTATCTGGGTGGACGCGGTGACATCCTCACCGACTCCGCTTATTTTACCTACTTCGATGACGCCAATGATTTTCGCCAGACCTATTTTACACTGGGTACCAGCATCGCCGGCGTAAAAGGAACCTATGCTAATAAATGGCAGAAGTTCTATTCCGAGATCCCAATCATCCGCCTCGCAGACATGTACCTCACCCGCGGTGAAGCCAACCTCCATCTCGGTACAGGCACACCCAATGATGATATCAACATAGTCCGCGCAAGAGCCAAGGCAGGCCCCCTTTCCGGTGCCACCATCCAGGACTTCGTGGACGAACGCTTCCGTGAATTTGCATTCGAAGGCGATCGCTTCTTTACGCTCAAACGGCTGAAGATGGACGTCTCCGGCGTACCCTACGACGACCCGACACTCATCCTGCCCCTACCACAGGCTGAGATCGACGTCAACAACAAACTGGTTCAGAACGACGGGTATTGATCCCCGCCTTCTCCCGATTATAAAAAAGCCGGCTTTTGAAGGCCGGCTTTTTTATAATGATATATTCTACTTTGTCCCCTTTCCTCCACAACCCATTTCCACAGTCTACCCCACTTTATCTGCCCCATTCCATTCCCTGGAAATTTTTTCCATCCCTGGGATTAAAAAGGAATTAATGGCACGTTTACCCCTTTCCTCCACCAGGAATATTTAAACTGTAATACTCTACAAACCAACCCATTAATTAATTTTTTTAGACCCCGGGGTCCAACAGCCTGGTCCGGCACGTAGCTTGTATTTACATATTCGGTTTTTCATAGGATATTGGATTTAAAAACGGGGCTGGATTTCTATCCTGGCCCTTTTTTTTTGCTTATGTTTGATAACCCTTAATCACTAGATCCTGTATGCGTATTTTAGTATCCTTTATCCTAAGTTTATTGATATGCACCGGTGCGTCAGCGCTTCCCAGCGTCCACACAGCCCCCGCTCCGGCCTGGCTATATGCCATTCACCCCAACCTAGACAAAAAACCCGTCCAGCGCGATATCAGCGACGGCTATTATTATCAGCTTTTCGAAGAGCAAACCAGCCTCCTCAGCAACACGGAATACACCCATTATATAAAACATATCATTAATGGATCAGGGGTACAGAACGCCTCCGAAGTGTCTGTTACCTTCTCCCCCCAGTTCCAGCAGGTCATCTTCCATCGTATCACTATCCTGCGCGAAGGCGCCGTCCTCAACCAGCTCCGCGTCAGCGATATCAAAGTGGTCCAGGAAGAGACAGATGCAGACGAATTTCAGTACAACGGCCTCAAAAGAGCCTTTGTCACCCTAAAAGATATCCGGAAAGATGATAAAATAGAGGTCTCTTACTCCGTCGTAGGCTTCAATCCCGTCTTTGCAAATAAGTACTCCGATGAATCCTTCTTCAACAGCAAGACGGCCATCTGTAATTATTATAAGACCATCATCACCACTCCGGCCCGCAAGCTCAACCTGCAATTCCGCAACAATGCCCCCACTCCCACAGAGTTACACCAGGGTAACACCCTTGTCTACTTTTGGGAAAACCCACCGATAAAGAGCTGGGAATCGAGATCAGGGGCGCCCGACTGGTTTAGCCCTAATCCAACCGCCTATATAAGTGAATACGCCGACTGGCAGGGAGTGGTCAATTGGGGGCTCACAACTTTTAATAATTATCATTACCCTATACCGGCAGGACTACAGCAAAAGATCACCGCCTGGAGAACTGCCTCAAAAGGGAATAAAGACCTTTTTGCCAATCTGGCAACCCGTTTTGTTCAGAACGACATTCGCTATCTCGGACTGGAGATCGGCGCCAATACCCACCGCCCTCATCCACCCGCCGAAATCTACACCCAGCGTTTCGGAGACTGCAAGGATAAAGCACTGCTCTTATCCGTAATACTACAGAAAGAAGGGATTCCTGCCTGCGTCGCCCTCGTCAGTACCACCACTCGCACCGAGCTGGCCCATGTTGCCCCCTCACCCGCCGTCTTCGACCACGCCATTACAGCTATTCAAAGACCCAACGGTGACCTTCTTTTTGTCGACCCGACCATCTCAGGTCAAAGAGGCGAATTGACCAGCCTTTATGTCCCCGCCTATGGCTTTGCGCTCCTCCTCCGCGATGGAGAAAAGAAATTACAGCCCGTCACACCAGGGCGTATTTATGATTATACCATTATCGAAAAGCTCGATGCCCGTTATTCCGATACCTCCCGTTATACGATCAACAGCGTTTATACAGGTGGCTCCGCCGACGAGATCAGGGAATCATTCGCAGAGAACAGCATGAAAGACCTGGAAGAGAGATACCGCAAATACTACGCTACCATATTCGATGGCATCCGACAGGAAGGCACCATTACCTGGGTCGATGACAGCCTGAAGAATGAGTTCAAAGTGACAAAAGCATATGCCATTCCCCAGTTATGGGATACGTCTGAAAAAGGAAAAAGGTCCTTCGATTTCTCAGCCAAACTGATCGGACAATCCCTGACCAATCCTTCCAACGCGACCGTCGACGCCCCAATTACTCTTCCCTATCCCTGTAATATTCATTATACCCTGAACCTCAATCTTCCCGAAAACTGGGATTTTGGCTCCGGCCCTTTGCACATAAAGAATGATTCCTATCAGTTCGACTTTGTCCCCGACATGAATGGAAGCAATATGACCTTGTATTATACCCTCCGGACCTTTAAAGATCATATCCCGGTCACAGGCGTACAACAATACAAGGCTGATTATAAAAAGATGGAAGACCTTATCTTCTTTCAACTGTATAAGAACAATACCGAATCAGATAACCCCCTTTCGCAGGAGACAACACCGGGGAGCGCCAATTCTTTTTCTCTCCCGACAACCGAAAGCGTGAGAGCCTGTTGGCCCGCCATCTGGCTTACCTTCTTCTTTTCGCTCTGTTTTTCCCGGCTTTTTGTCTGGCTGAATCGACGTGGTGAAGAGACGCTGTATGCACCTGGTTCAGGTTACCCCCTGGGTGGTTGGCTTATCTTCCTTGGCTTTTGCCTCACCGTCGGTCTCGTGCTCAATGGGTATGCCTTTTTCAGATCCAACTATTACAGCTACAATAACTGGACGACCTATGGCAGCACCGGCGGCAAACCCCTTCAATATCTTTATCTTGGTAGGATGGCTATCCAGCTTAGCTTTTTAGCCGCATCCGGAGCCGCCCTGTTCTGGTTCGCAAAAAAACGCGACATCTTTCCCCGTATGTTCTTCTGGTACGCAGGGATCCTGCTTTCCGGTCAGTTGCTCCTCATCCTTTTATTCCACCAGCAACCCATTCCCCCTACCTTCAACAGTTATAGGGAAAACCTGACCCACGACTTTATCCTCATCGGCGTGTATGCAGTGATCTGGGTTTTCTACATCCTGCGGTCCGATCAGGTAAAGAGCACCTTCCTCGAACCCTACCGTTCAGACGGTTAATGAAGTATCCTTTCCACCACGTTGTGTATCGGCTTTACCTGATGCAGATACGCATATATGGCCGCCAGGTCCTTCTCCCTCATTCCCGCATACGCCAACCATGGCATAGGCGTATTAAACTCGCCCGCCGCCACCAGCTTCGGCTTATAAGAGCTATCAGCATATTGCTTGAACTTCCGGATAAATAACTCCCTGCTCCAGTTGCCAATTCCCGTCTCTGCATCTGACGTTATATTCATAGAATAGATATGCTTTCCGTTCACTATTCCAAAATCCCTTCCTCCCCCAAACTCCGTTCCCTCAATGATCTTCCCCTTGTCAGCCTTGCTATGACATTCTACACAGCTCGCCGACGTCACAAGATATTTGCCATAAGCAACCGCATTATTGGAATCAGGCCGGGCAGTCAGCATCGCCTTAGCCGGAATAGTATTGACGATAAAGCTCAGCGGAAAATCCAGTTCCGTCTTTGGAACATCGTTGACAACAGGTGGCAGCGTACGCAGGAAAGCGATGATGCTAAGGATGTCTTCCTGGTCCATCCGGCCAAAAGCAGGATAGTTCATAAGAGGGAACAACGCATGCCCATCCTTGCTTACACCGGTGGTGATAGCCCTGAACAGTTCCCCATCCGTCCACTTACCCAGGTTATAAGGAGTAATGTTGCGCGCATAGATCATCCCTGGGAACCCCTGGTCCCGGCCAAAGAGCTCGCCACCCATTCCCCACGTGCCATCCTTCACCGGACCACCATAAAGACTGGTATCCCTGCCGCTGTGACAGATCATACATCCGGCTACAGACTTGGCCAGATACTCTCCATGAGCCACCCGCCCGGGTGTGATCTGAACGGTTAGGTCCATGGGTTTCCCGACATTGGGTAACGCTTTTTTTACATAAAGGGCCAGTGACGCCACTACTATGACGATACCGGCTACAACGTACAGAAGGATTTTAGCGGCTTTTTTCATGTCACCAATATAAAACAAAACCCCTATATAACATAGGGGCTTCGCTTTATAGTCCGTTGCTAACAGTTACTGTTTGATAAGATACCCAAAGACCCCATCTGCCTCCTTATCCGGTCCTGCTGTAAAATACAGCCTTTTCGGATCGATGGCGGTAGCCGTAGATGGCGGGAAGGATAAGGCCCAGAGCCCATCGATCACTATCGTCCGGTTATGCGATTGCAGTTGTCCCTGGTAGGTGCCGTCCGTCGTGAATACATTGATCCGCCCATCTCCAAAATTACCAACCAGGATAACAGGCTGCGACGCATCAAAATCGTGACCATGCCCACTGTTATTGTTGCCGGGCCCGCTATTATTGTTGCCGCCATGATCATCTCCATTATCATGTCCATTGTCTTCCGCCATATCCTTCGACTGAAGCCACCCTGCAGGCGCCATAGCGACACCCCACGGAGAGTTCAGCGACCCGCGGCTGGCAAACCTTTTTACAAAACTTCCATCCGTATTGTAGATATCGACAAAACCATTGCCTGCCCCGGCCTGATCATCTCCATCAGCTCCAACCTTGGCATAAAGTACATACAGCCAACTGCCGATAGCCTGGATGTTAAAAGGAGCATATCCCGCCGGCAGACCAGGGTCCCGGAAAGACATCGACACAGCCGCAAAGGTCGTATCCCATACGTCGACCTTTCCGGTCCGGAAATTAGCGGCATAGATATAATTGGCGCCGCCACTGGATGCCAGGGCAAGGCCTTTGTATTCAGATGTAGCCGACCTGTTCTTAATAACCAGCGCCTTCGTATTAGCCGCGCCATTCCAGCCGGAAAGGATACCGTCCTCACCCACGAACAGGAAGGCCGCCCCCTGGCCATTGGACAATTTAAAACCCTTCCCGTTACTAAATACGATACCCGATGGAACCCCACCCACTGTATCCGTAGGCGAAGGTATTTTCACCGGAGCACGCACAATGGCTCCTTCCGCCGTATACAATTCACTGACATGTCCTCCATTCGAATTGACCCAGGCAATACCATTGGACGAAAAAGCCAGGCCCCAGGCATTCATCAAAGTAGAGTCCTGCAATTTCGGACTGTATTTTGCCTTATTGGCAATAAGGTTCACCTGTTGGAAATCACGAAGATCTTTTTTATCTATGACAGTCCGCCGGCAACCGATACTAAGAACCAGGCAAGCGACCAGTGACAGCACTACAGCACGCGGCCGCAACTGCGCTTCCAATCGTTGTTTGAAGTTGTTCATAATTTAGCAATTTTTAAGTTAGATTGATTTGATCAATAGAGGGTCATTCAGCAACCACGACCAGCGCAGTTACTGCACAAAAAAATAAAGAGGGGAGACTCCTATGGCCATAGGAGCAAAAAGAAGCCAGCCGGCTTTTCTACGGGAGAAAATCCAATACACAAAAAAAGTAAAGTTTCAGCAGGTATTAGATCAAACGGAGCTTTATCGGCAGGAGTTGCCTGACTCCAACTTTACCCATTTTCCCTTATTTATACTCTTCACGCCCTGACATCGCTCACAACGCCAGTCCCATCACATCCCCCACCCCCCAGTCCACTCACACCCCCTCCCCCTTCACAACCCCTCTAAAAAATCCCGCCGATTCGGCAATCCCCGGCAAAGGATCAGTCATATCCATCTCATGCTCAATGCTACAATACCCAGTATAACGAATACGCGTCAGCGCTTTTACTACCCCCGCTATATCCAATACACCCCGACCCAGCTCGATCGGCTTCGCCTTGGTGGTAATCTCCGCCAGGTCCTTAACATGCAGATCAAAGATCCTCGTCCCATACTTCCCGATCACCTCCACCGGATTAGCCCCCGCCCTGGCAGCATGCCCGATATCCAGACAAAGCCCCATCCGGTCATCCAACCCCTTGATATGATCATACACATCCACAGGCGAAGGATACAATTTATCCTCAGGACCATGATTGTGAATGGCAACCCGGATATTATAAGTCTTTACCTTCTGCTCCGTATACGCCAACAATTCAGGATTAGGCACCCCCACTATTAGATCCACTCCCAACATTTTCGCATACTCAAAAGCCCGGTCCACCTCCGCCTGCGTCTTCATGTAAACAACACCCGCAGCATAGATCTTTATGCCACTGGCACCAAATTTCTCCTTCACACTTTGTATCGTCGCAGCAGTACTATCCAACGGCAGGTAAAAATCCTTAATGGACAAAGCCCCAACCCCCACCCGTTTCATCATGGCTATCCCCTGATCCAACGGCACATGCGCAAAAGTATATCCCGCAATACCCAATTGCAGCACCGCCGCCGCAGTCCCCGCAACACGCGTCCCATCACCAGTCCCACTCGCGGTCACTCCCGTCCAACCCAGTCCCGCCGCAGCGGCCGACAACCCCGCCGCCTGCAAAAATTTTCTCCTTGTATTCATATGGCTATTTTTCTCCAATATAAAACAAAATCCCGCCTGGAAAAGCGGGATTTATAAAATGAACCAATTTATGATAAAACGAACCTAATTACTTCACAAACAGCGCCGCAGGCGCCTTCCCTTCCGCCGAAGGCAAATCCAACCCCAGCAGCTTCGCGATAATTGCCGCCTGATCCCTCTGATTCATCTCTTCGATCACCGCCCCTTTACGGATCCCAGGGCCACTGATCACATAACCAGTCCGGATTTCAAAGAAATCGGGAAAGTATCCGTGCGTACCTCCATGCCCCGGCTTCACCGCCTCTCCCGTCATAGCATTTCCAAACGAAGCCCCATTCAGCCCGCTCAAAGCAAATTCCACATCCGGGTTCCCTCCGATACTTTCCATCTGCTTGCGGTCGATCACCCGGAACAGCTTCTTCCCATCCGTCACCGTATCCAGCAGATGCCGAACTGCCTTCAATGTCGCCCCATCCTTCCTGTCCTTCAGATACAGATAGGAGGCCCCTCCCACCGAAAAGAACTGAGCCTTCCAGTCATCCTTCTTAACATCCGTGATCAGCCCGGCCTGTTTCAGCCATATATTGGGATTGACACTCGTCTTGACATCCACAAATCCATGATCCCCCGTGACGATCATCACCGTCTCCTGCCAGATCCCAGCCTCTTTCAGGGCATTCACAATGATTCCTACAGCACTGTCCGCACCACGCACCGCAGCCCGGACCTGGTCACCATCACGGCCCTCCATATGCTCATTGTGATCTACCGAAAAGAGATGTATAGTCATCAGGTTCGGCTGATCTTTTTTGATCACATAAGCCGCAATCTTTCCGACATTGACATCCCGCCCGTACTCGATCTTCTCAGCGCCACCAAACACATTCTTCCGCAGCTCATCGACAAAACCAGCCGGCTTCGAATATTTCTCCCGCACCGCTTCACCCATACTCCCGATATCAGGGATATCATACATCACCGGTGCATCGGCAGAGACCGGCCAGAACAATGCCGCGACTTTCATGCCCTTCGCCTGCGCAACACCCCAAATGG
>Ga0307510_10006111_pt1 | contig 14345 bp, 12 predicted proteins | sample 12_EM_MG_FD_207224 | JGI IMG/M metagenome (GOLD analysis project Ga0307510, IMG submission 207224) | Populus trichocarpa ectomycorrhiza microbial communities from riparian zone in the Pacific Northwest, United States - 12_EM | ecosystem: Host-associated > Plants > Roots > Unclassified | place...
CAACCGCTCCTACTAAACACCCCCTTCCACCCTCACTCTCACCGCCCTCAGATACCTAAAGCATGGCGACGCCTGATTTGCTCGCCCACTGCGATCGCTCGTCGGATCCTTCCCTTCCGTAAAAAATCCTGGACGAATTCTAGGGCGTCTTCGTTCTGAGGCTTTCTTTATACCCCCACTGTAGAATAGAACGCAGAGCAAGTATCGCTCGCCATTGCTGTTACGCTACCAACTCGGGTCTTCGATGGGGCGTCGAACCATGTATCCTAGTCCGCTGGTAAATCTTTGGTAACGTCCCACGCCCCAAGTTTCTCAGCCCAATTATGACTTAGTCGATCCTCCCCCTCTCCCCCTCCACGGGCTACGGGGTGACCCATTGTCCCAAATTGCGTGGCTCCTTCGTAATACAAAATCTGCCCTGGTGTTGTGGATAATCGTTAGTATCCTCTTCGCTGCGGTTCCCAAGTACGTTTAGGATGAACTGGTTCTTACACCACCTTCACAGTCACGATTCCCTTCAAGCGCACAATCATATGCGTGGCAAACACCTCAGCCCCCGCCTTCCAATTACCTTATACTATCCCAACGTGGTTCGGGCCGGCTATTACACCCTTGCCCTCCACAAAGAGCGAGGAACTTGCTGCACGAGTGAACACATTGGTTCTGTAGCGTTCCTCTTGGCAACCATGGGTAAACAACGATCAGAATTCTGAAAATTTGTTGACGGATTGCCTGTACAGGGTTGCCGCCAGGTTCTTGCAGACAAGTATTTATCCATCTCAAATCACTCCCACTTTTCAAGGTACAGCATGCATAGCGGAGCGGAACCCTGAAACAATCGCGAACAAGTCCAACCGCCGGTTGAAGATGTCTAGCTTTGTCCCCCCATGTTCCGAATATTGTCAGGATCCATTCCAACTTCAGTCTTATTCACCCTACTCATCGTGAGTGCTCGACAGTTCAAAAAGAGTGGCCAAAACCCGAAGGGCTGCCGATGCATCTGGGGGTAATTGACAGGTGTCGAACGTTTTGTCAGGAGGTGTCAGGAACAGGCACACAGTTCGGGTACCATTTTGAAATCAGCGATGGGATGGCTCGCGCCCAATCCTGCTTCAATGTTTGGAGCCTGTGAAATGGTAGAGTCAGTACGGGGCATCAAGATTTGTGGTCGCGTTTCGCTGACCACCTCCCGCGGGAAGCCATGTACGATAGGGCTAGTGACAAGGGGATACGTAAGGTACCGTCCTATGCCAGAGCAATAAGTGCGTATGCCTATATACGCACACAATTCCACCTCCTTGCACGGTGGTTGGTTCGTTACATCAGACTTCTCCATGTCGGGTGGCGCTACCCGTGCTTTGACTTTAACTGATCGTCGGACGGCGCTAGCCCTAAAATTGAACGGAATTTGTCAGTGTAAGCAGCTGGTGAACACCACGCAGGAAATAGGATGTTTGGCTGATGCTACACGCCTTCAAGGTCTTGAATCAACAGATCCCTCTTACCCTCTTTCCTTCCAATGGGGGATACACAAAGCACACGATTCCATTCTCACGGGCTCTTCGGGCCCGATCATCGTCCAACCCAGCGGATGCGTCAGCGCTCCGATTTTTTTGTTTCGCCAAGGTGTCGCCAAGATACCTCCCGACCCCTAACTGCCCGAAATCCGCCATCCGCTTTTGGAATCTTGTGACCACTGCGGATCATCGATTGGCACGCATCGTGCACCGTGCACCGGTCCTCCCTTGAATTTTCACCCGCCACGAGGATCCCCTGCCAACGACACCTTTCGTTCTGAGGGCCCCTTTCTTGCAACATCTGTTTCTCGTGCTCCTGTGATTGCTGGGAGATCAAACTCGTGGCTCTTTGATAGCGACAATTGTGGTTTTCAATCACTCTTGTCGAAATGGATTTGCGTCGTTGGCGGTGCTTGCGCTGACTGTTGATGGGGTCGTGACAAATCCGGTTCGTACCCCTGCCCGGTCGTGCTCGGCAGTGGTGGGTCGGCGACTGATCTCAATGTGGTTGACCAGGTCTGTTAACGGTTCGTTGGCATCTGAGATGTGTTGTTCGAAGCCTCTCACCATACGCACTGTCCTCGCACAAGCACCTGCACACCCTGTCCCACTTGGTTTTTTGACTTCTCCAAGCACCCGCGCTGGAGAGTGAGGCTGGGGGCCCAGGACCCACACCGCTCGATTCCGTCAAACTCGAGGATTTTCATTTGATGTTGATTGAGGCCTTCAGGAACTCCTGCTGCTCAATAATTCGGTCAGAATGTTTGTCTCGTATTCGGCTGTGCTGAGCGGCGTCGGGACGAAAGAATGGTAATCAGTCGATCCTACAGATATCACCCACACCTGGGTGTTTGAGAGGGCCTTTTAATCCACAGGACCTTCTAACCCTTCATTGTTCCCACCACCCCTCAGCCTTCCCCTTCTTCCCCGGTACCTCTCTTTACTCCACTCTCCAGCATTTACGACCCGATGCTGCCTGTCATGAGCCTTCCCCCCCACAAACCCCGCCTTATACCCCCCACCCCTTTCCAGCGCCTGATTACCAATGTTACCGAGATGCTGCCGATACCCCTGGGTGTCGCATATCTGGAACCTCCACGCGAGTTGCCTCTGGAAGTGGATTCTCCTCCACTCCGAGACCAACCAGTATCCCCCAACTTCTGCCGGCAGTTTCAACTCCGCAGCCACTTTGAAGAGCTCTTTCGACCTCTTCGGCATAACACCGTTACTCGGCTGGATTGGTGAGTTGTTTCGAGCCCGGTCAACTGCACCGTGCTGATTCAAAAATGGGCACCCTCCTGGATAGCCTACGTTTTATGAACGTGCTTTTTCACGAATTACCACTCACCTCTCACGTTTTCGATCACGACTGAGAATGACAGGACTACCGTGGCCCAAGAAAAAGACTACTTGATACCAGCCGGGACTTTCCGTTACGGACGATTTGTGACCTTAGTGTTTACTTGGGGAATATCGTACAAGAATTAGTTGTATCTATGTATGCTAATCCTAAATATGTTTCGACATTGAAAAGGGCAGCTAACGAAATGCCGCAAATAGGTTGTCCATGAAGATCGCCAACCATCCTCCTGCGATCGAGTACACCAGAACCAATCTTCTACATCGCCACACACCCCTCCAGGTGTCGAACGCGATCGATCTTTACGATCCCCTTCTTCGATGTAAGCGGGAAATGTTCCCCGATGAGCTCTCTAACGATATCCTCATCACCCTGAAAACCCACCCGGAATGCGACCCTGAAACTCGGCTGGAACTTGGCCAAGACGCAAAGATACGCATCGACGCTCTTCCAGTCCCCCCCAGCCACAGCCGTGTGTAGGTCACCAATACTCGAACAGTTTAAAACCGAGATTATGAACTCTTTGAATGCCGGAGAGTCGATTCTCCAAAGCGTTCGATAAAGCCAACCGGGAGTGGCGGAGAGATTTACGCGGTCGGCCCTGAATTCGAATTTTTCGAGCACAGAGTTCTCTTTGAGGTCTAGGGCACGACCCGCGACTGAGAGGAATTGTCAAGGAGGATATTTTACGAATGAATGGTGCTTGCCTAGGATAGTGGTCCAAGTATAAGATACAGACCTCAGAGTGAGCTGACACGCCGTGAGGATAGCTCCTGGTTTCCCGCATCCTTTCAATTCGAGGGAGGTGAAGTGCAGCCCTGCCGGGAGCTGAGCCATTGCTTCACAAAGGGTTTGCGAGTCCATTATAAGGGAGAGGTTTAGATGCCCTCGAAAAGGGGGGGATGTTCGGAACACAGGGGGTGAAGGACCGAGGAAGAAATAGAGGGCGTAGCAATATCGTATGCTGAGATCTTCCAGTAGCGGGAATTGGCTTACAAAGGATAGCAATTCACGATCGGAGTCCCAAATGTGTTTGATATCGAGACTCCGTAATGAATGGGTGAACATCCCAAGGCAATCGTCGAACATGGGCATGAGTGCGGAAACGTCCAGGCCGTCTATAACGAGGGTTTGGAGTTTGGCGATGGAACGAAAGTATGGGATGTAAGGTTGTAGGGATTGCGGTACGAGTGAAAGTTCATTCGTCCTGAGGGCTAGGTGCCGGGTGTGCTGTAGGAGTCCCCGACGATCCGCGGCGACCAATCTCTCGAGACCGCCGGGGTCATCTTTCGGCCGTTTACGAAGGTATTTGATGAATCGACCTTTTGACTTCCGATTCTGGGATGGGGCAAGGTAAAGCCAGCTTCCGATAATAGGGCGTGCGGAACTGAGTATGACCTTGCATGTTAAAGAACATGCTTTCAACGAGGGCAGATCGTTCGATAAGTATCTCAGGATCTCGTCTACGAGTTCTGGAGGAAGACGATTCCATCCGCTCGCACATTCCACGGCGGTGGGAGCCGGTTGCGGTTTACGTTGTGACAGGGTTGGGAGAAGCTTCTTCCACAACCGAGATGTAAGTTCTACAGTCGTCACAGCTGCTCAGAGGGAAGCACGATCCTTGGCACAACTGGGCGACTTACCAAAGCAACGTTTGACTCTCATTCTGAGCGTTGGTGGTCGTTCAAGGGGGATGATGGGCGGACCTCGTCACCGTTATACACACGGTGTTTGAGCGTTCAAATTTCGACAGGCACAGCATCAAGGGGAGATGTCGTGGGTCCGTTGGGAACGAGACTGGGGGGAGAGGTCTTGCAGCATCCCTACGAACATTTTTCTGGATACCGGGGTGGAGTCGCAAAAGACGCACTGGTGTTGCAGACAGAGATGGACGCTTTCCGGGGATATGAGGAACTTGCGGGACCTGGAGGGTTACCTGAATGAGTGATCCCATCACCGGAAAATCCCGCTGGCCATCCTCCGCTTTGAACGCGATTGGCAGGCAGGAAGAATAAGCACTGTCGTTCACCACACACCACTCAGTGAGCACCTGATCAAGACGAGTGGTCCTTCCATATAGACAGGGAGCGATTGATATGATAATCTCGGAGGATAGTATGTAAAATGAAGGGCAATCGCCGGAGTATTGTGTCCCCTTCGATCAAATCACCACCACCGGACCCATGCGCAGTCGAAATACATTTAGGTGATACATACGGATCCGGGGCGATTGCGTATCCGGAGATAGCTGGAGTAAAGAGTTGTTGAGAAGCTCAACCGGTGAGTTTGACGTTCTCCACTCATCGTTGACCCAGTGACGCGGGCCAGAGTTGCATGGGAAAGCGCGCCAAAGCGGCCACAGGCTAATCACCAGGCGTCATCAATGACCAGCTTCATGTATAGTAACGGAGGCCATCACCACCAACTTTCTCGGCTGTTCCAACAACCTGTACTGAAGAGGCGATGGTCCACGGAAGCACGGAGTATTCGAGGACTCTTCAGGTCCAGGAGGGTGATTTGAATACTAAAGTGATCCCATCACCGGAAGGGTACTTGACCAACGGGTCGGCAAAACGTTCCCAGAATGGCTAATGCCAGCTTGAATTTCTTCGGACCTAGAACTAGGAAGGGGTCCAAGGTTTTGTTGTGGCGACGAAAGACTGGAGCTGGGTTAGGGGTATACACCCCTCCGTAGTTCTCCCGTGGAGCTTCGAACCGGCGTACTGGGGGAATTGGGGGGGGGCGTGAGCTGGAGGAACGTGTGCGGGTCTTCATCGGCCTGGGAGGATTGTCTCAATCTTCGGGGGGTCTGAGTCCACGTAAGAGAATTCAACGCCGGTTCCGGGAATGAGGGTTCCACATTGTGTTCCTCCACTCGTTAGTGAATTGACAGGGGTCGGCTTCAAGAAGCAACCCAACCGATGACGAAGCTCCGGAGTCACCTGTTCTGTCGTGAGCGTGTAGAGTCGTCCTAGATGAGGTGGGCTCGGTGACGTGCCGTTCGTCCAACAAACAGAATTGGCATTTCCAGGCGAGTATTGTGACCCAAAGGGCCCAAATGTGTGATGCTCAGTGGAGAGGAGGCATCCGATGCTCTTACCACAAGAACAAATGATTTCCGCCTGGAATGCCGAAATCCTCCGGGCACTGCTGCACGGCTGAATCGCACATCTTGGGCTCTGTGATATGGAGACGACAATCGTTGGAGGCGGGATGCGCAACCACTCCGCAGGGATTAGTCAGAGTCCGGACTCACGGAATAGTTTTTCGTACTTGGAGATCAAGCGTTTCGCTGGTACCTGCTTCGTCTATCCTTAACGTTTTGGGATGGAGATCGAGCAGGGCCTGCACTCGGCTCGATTGCGGCGAGTCGACGCGGGAGGCGAACGCGATGGTCACGGCGACCAACACAGCGAAGGCGGCCTCCATTAGGATTGGCGTGAAACCGGGTTCAGACAGGCAGCGAGTGATGTGAATCTTAGGCAAGGCGTGACACAGAGTTGAGGACTGCTAATCGTGGCGCAGCGCCAGACGATAGCCGTGGGTGCCTGACCGCATGGGATGTCTAAGCTGTCCCCAATCAAGTTCCCATACATTCCATCCTTGTCAGCTCCTCGTTTGAACCAGCAGCAAGGCGCCAGCAACGCACACGGCAACTGATCCAGGAAGAAAAGAAGCCCCACTCACGGACGAAGGTAAACCGATTGGATGCGTAAACAGTAGTTGTGAAACGAAACGAGTGCCAAGTACCAACGTGGCCGGGATGAAGGCACCTCGGAGTTGCGCGCAGTCACCCAGTTCCCTACACTCTCGCCCCAATATCATGGAGAACGAAACAGGGGCAGGATGCGTGGGAAAGCGGTTTCGGAGTGCAGTGTGAACTTTACTGGGCTTTCCTTCTAACCTGACGTTCGGCCTCGTTTAGCTCATCCCCTCCCCAGCCGCTTACACTAGGAACGGATTGACTGGGGACTGGAGCGGATCGGAGGACGTTGGCGGGGGTGGATGATGAGGTCCGTGGGTTGGGACGCGTGCCCTGGGCGGACCGCCACCAATCCCTATTTGCCAACCGGATGCCATGTGGGGCAGATGTTGGCTCAACAACGGCAAGCGGTATTCAGCGCTCGGTCGACTTGTTATATCCAACAGGAACTAATTGCAACTTGTGGAGGTTATGAAGGTTAAGACGCACGTTGGGAGACGACGGATCTCCGCATTGTCCTGCTAGGGAGTCGATGTCTTCAGTCCAACCCCCTGCGCTGGGTTCGTTTCGTTGGGGGGTGCGTTCGGAAACCAGTTTGTGTAGCCTAATGAGTTGCCAGGGACAACCAGGGCAACAGTATACGAACTACATGAGGCTTGATGTCCAGGTCGTGGGGTTCACGGGCGCGACATCAACTTTCTAGTGGAAAGTCCCATGTGATGATCTTGCGAGGCGCACAGGCAGAAAATAATACTTTGGTGACTTAGTATGCATACATCGTACGGATCCTTCGGACGCTCCACATCCACGAGCGGCTCTTCCTCTCTCTCAGGTTCGTAGCCGGTCCTGTTCAGCGTGTTCTTAGGAGCCTAGCTGGGTCCTTTCCGTATCTGTAAGGCCGGCCCGCGTATTCTATCGATGCGCGCTCGGGCGCTCACACGCGCTTGGTGGAATCCACCAAGGTCCCATCGATATTAACACACATGATCTCCAGGCGCTCTGTATTTCATCTCGTCTTATTATACCCCACCCATTCTATCTAACATAGCACCTAACCCGACACCGACTGGATGCTTCGCGATCTAGGTTATGTTAAGTCTGGAAACCAGTTACGGCGTTTCAACTCATGGGCGAAGTTTCCATCTGATACCCAGAACTGTCCGCTTCCGCCACCTCCTGGGCTCTCCGACAGCCTCGCTGATTAATATATCCGCTTTCAGGCTGTACTTTTGATCAGGGCGTTCTGGCTGCCGCCGCCGCTAATGAGGACCTCGTTGCGGGAATACTGGCTGAAGAGACAAAACCGAGCCATTTGCCGACCAGCTAAACTCGCCTTGGTAGATTTAGAATTGATCCACGAACTGTTGAACACAAGGTAGGGCAGCTGCCCGAGCAGTTTTTCCAGTCACGGCTCAAGGTAAGTTCCATCACCACCGGTGGTTGGATGTGACCAAACGAACGTAATTTCAGGGTTTGGCGCCATTACTGTGAGGGTCCTGTAAGTCCAGAACCATCTGGTATGATAAATTTTCGTTTTGGCACCCATTCCATTTGATGTTCCCTGTTCATCTGGTGCGTTTCTCACAACATCAGTTCTTTCACAACCGCTGACCTTGCACCGTGTCACAGACAGTAACTCAGCTGGGTAGGTCCCAGTTATCTCAATTAAGCGCTTTACTCAACCTGTCGGCAACTCCATTGCTGGGAATTAGTGCACCCCGGTATCCGGCGTGAAGGGCCGCCGCGAGTTACTGTGAAGATGTGTCGAGGGTGCGGTGGTTCAAACTGCCGCTGTACTATTACTTCACGGGCCTCCTTCGTCCCGCAATTCCGCTTAGTTATGAGTGACTCCTTCCCGGAGAGTTTTTGGGGGTTGACGGGTAGCCTTCCTGACGGTCTATGCGCTTTAGTCCGATTTGTATAACTCAACGTGTTTCCCGTTAAGTGAAACACGACGCAGATAACGTTTTGTCTCCCTACGAACTGCGAAGTTGCATCTCGCGTTGTGTATATACGTCGGTATGCTAATGAGCTATCTGCGCGTCAGCTCGGGAGTGCCTTATACCCCAACCTCCATGCGAGAAGGCGGAGCCAATCGGAAGCACCCGAAAAGAAGACGTGGAAATCACGTGGGCACTTGCCAGGCAGATAGTGGCCAAGTAGCACGTGACCTGACGTTGCGTAGCCTTGCTTCTGCATGCCCTCCTCGAGACCCAGTCGTCGGTTATCGTCTTCCTCGGTGTCTACGACTGTGAATTACAACTCCAATCCAAAGTGGCGGTCTCCCTATATCAAGGACACGCGCGCCAAAACAACTCTCTCGCTTGTATTTGCCGAACCCGAGGAACCCAAGTTTATATCTCCAGGTACTGCGGAGAAGCATATCGCATCGATGCACGATGCATTGAGCAGTAAATGCACTCTGTCATGTGTGATGTTGCTGTTCACTTTCTGATATCAGCCCCGGCAGAACTTCCAGCAGACACAGTTTCGGAACAAGTCATACCAGAGACGCACAAAGGATCGTGGTTTGGTTCCATCTCAAGGAAACGTAAACGAAACGATACAGCTCAACCCGCGCTGAAAACCCTAGTGACAGAAGAACCACCAAACGCCGTCCCCGAAGTAGAATTAATACCACCTCCGCAAGCTGCAAGCCCAACCACAAATGATAATCCCCAACCGGCGTCACCTCCCGCAGACGGCAACACCTCCGTGGAGCCCCCGAAACAGACATTACCCGACAACGTTCCTCCTCCATCATGGCCTTCAACGTCTCCGCCACAGACCCCAGCCCAGAACGTGCAAGGTGTGCCGTCCAAGCCCAGCCACTTTGACCTTCTCAGCCCGACGATATCCATTGCATCCGTAGACGATCTCGTGCCACAGCCCAAGAGTTCTCCGGGGCTGTCGATCCCTGTCCCACCGCAAAACCCCGTGCCGATCGGTGTTGGTGGTGTTGGAGACGTTACCACGACGGGCATGATCGGCACTACAACATCCAGGTTCACACTCCGTATCCCGTTATTGGGCAGACCAAAAATTCCATTGAATCAGGCTGTGGCTGTTGCCCAAGCCGAGGATATTCGGAACTCCACTCCAACCACACCCGTCAGCGGAGATCCCAGCACACCCCCGTGTACCATCACGACTGAGGAGGCTCAAAGACCGGGAATTCCGGCTGTTCCATCCAACACTAGTGCGTGTTAAACCAATTTTTATTTCACAACCGCTAATACTGGCCATCCGTTAGATGTACTGGCAGAGCAAGTAGACCAATCACAGTCCGTCGGTATAACAACCTTAGAAGATACCTCAAAAGCAGTCGAAGAACTCGTTACCGAGCAGAAGACTCAGGAAATTCAGCGAAACTCCGAAGCACAACAGGATACCGCCGCGCTCCCACCAAACTCGTGGTGGGACTACGTTGGATGGGGAAGGACTCAACCCGAGGAAACCACCCAATTTCCTTCCATCTCCATAGATAGTGCTCCCCCCATGGAACACGCAGAATCCGCCGGGACTGAGTTTCTCTCCGCTGCGTCAACTGAATCGCCGGTCGTCCTATCTAATACGCAATCTCCTCTAAGCCCCTCGCAAGCTTCTCTTCAAGACTCCGACGCAGATGATACCACAAAACCGGCTTCAATTACCTCCCCCGAAATTGCAACCCCCGAAGGACAGCCATCCTGGCTTACTCCCTGGAATTGGTACTCAAGCTCAGCTGTCACCCCTCCGCCACTGCCATCTCCCTTGCCCCCCGTCGAGGAGGAAAACGAACGAGGACTGACAGAATCCCAGATGATCAGGGAGGCCGCTCTTTCCCGCGATAGTCAACCGTCCTCGACCACTGCACAGCCACCCGCCCCATCGTCGGAGAGTGATAAAGTGGCGGATACCACGGAGGGCAATGGAAAGGCCTACTCAGATGAAGTCAATCCCATTCGAAGTACAGTTGGGGTGAATAGGTCGGGGTGGACATCATTCTTTATGGCTAGGAGCATCAAGTCTATTACTGAAGATGGCGAAAAGAAATTGATTGGAAACGGGGCTGACAATGGTGAGATGGAGGTGATGGAAGTCCCTGATCCGGAGGACTTACCTCCGGATGTAACCGCCACTGCGACTGCGACGAAAACCGCGGCACCAGCAATCCCCACTCCGCCGCCCAGTGGCACTAGCACAATGGCAGCGATAGTGAGCCAACTTGTACCGAAATCTTCTTCAGCCTCCATCAAGTCGTCTTCATCGAAGGTTCCCGGATCGCCTGCTCAGCCCCCGAAGAAGGAGATAGAGAAGGAGCAAGAGCGTGGGGAGAAAGAGCCTAAGAAGAAGGATCCTCTAGCCCCCCCATTGACCAACTCAGAGAACGTCAAGGAAGCCGCAAAGAGAACTTCTGAACGGCCTTCGTCTCCGTCGCCCTCGAAACGATCCGGCAATATGTCGCCACGAAACGGGCCGCCGAACCTGATTCTCCCCACGTGGGGGGATACTTTCGATGCGCCACCTCGGTCCCTTTTGCCCATATCGATGATGCGCAGGGAAGGCGGGAGGGGGGAATACGCTGTAACCAAGACCATCAAGACCCTCTGGTCGAAGGGTTGGGAGGTAGCTGGGATGGGGAGCGTGAAGGGAAAGGAGCGAGCTGGAATCCAGGACGAAGGTTGGAAGGCTGGTCCCTCCGAGCTGGGAGATTTCGGGAAGCCGTTGCCGAGAGCTTTGAATGTGGTTGGGGGCCAAATGGACGCGAACGTGCTACACGGAGTGTGTAAGATTGTTGTCATTGGAATCGCTGGCTGGTCTCCAGGCGCAGTTACCAGAACAATCGCCGGCGGTGTAAGTTCCCTCCTCTTCTAAATCGGGCCTGCGACCTTCGATTACTCGGACTGACTCCGCATGGGCCTGAATTCAGTTGCCATCGTCTAGCACGAAGTTCGTGGATATGACTTGTGACGCGTTGGCATCGTTCGAGGAGGAGCATGGCGTCAAGTTCGTCAAAGTGACGAAGATCCCCTTGGAGGGTGACGGCACCATTTCTCAGAAGGTGGAAAAGTGTGTTCGCTCTCTCCTCTTCCGTGTTTGATCTGATCTCACCGTCCACTACGCGCTCAGGGTCTATCAACACCTGCTATCTTCCGAAGAGTGGGTCAACGATATCCACGCCGCGGATGCCATCTTCGTTTCTGCACATTCGCAGGGCACTATCGTGTCGACGCACCTTGTGGACCTATTGATCCGTGATGGCCATGTAATCACACCTGCATCGACCGCGGACAAGGTGGCACAGCAGACCGGCAATGTTACTACGGACGGAGCGTGGATCCCAGCTCCCGAGCCCAGTGCCAAGGGACGACAGCGGATCTGTTGTCTAAACCTATGTGGTATTCACCTTGGTCCATTGAGATATCTGAAGCTGAGCAGTTTCATTCAACCGTACATCCAGGTTGGTGCTATGTACCCAGACCAATTGCTGCCGGGTTTTTAGTTGATGGCTGATAACATCTCCAACCTAGTATTTTGAGAACGCCGCTGCACAGCAGATATTCGAGTTTCAGGTGCGTTCCATGAGTCATGTTGGTGTAAGCGAACCCGCCCAGGGAACTCAGGGTCTCTATCCTTTCGGTCTAGAATACGGAAAACGCGGTTTCAAGGGAGTATGTAAAAGCGCTGAGCAATGTCATGCACCACGGGGTATGCTTACGTTTTGTTCGTGTGCTCGGTCGCCTCTGACTTTGCCGGTGTTTTCTTCGGTTCTCCAATGGGTAGACGAAGATGGTCTACGTCGCTTCGTTGAATGATCAAGTCGTTCCGATATACTCCGGGATATTTGCCGCTGCCAATCACCCAAGAATTCTACGAGCACTTTACATCGATGGGGATGCTTATCAGTGAGTCGGTGGCGTTCTTAACCGATGTCTTTCGATTGTCCGGCGCCCATTTGCCATCAGAGGGCTTAGTGTGAACGACAGTTCGCCTCTGAGCGTCTGGACCTTGTGGAATTGTCTTTCCAGCTGTCTCCGCTTTTGCACTTCACGCCCGCCCGGTATACTGATCATATCCGTATTCCGATGGCCGCGCAGTTCATCAGATTTCCTGTCCAACTTGCTGGTACTACTCCTGCGGATTATGAACGCGGGGCTTTCGGACAGTGGTCTCCTGACCCATTTGAGTGAAGCTACCGCTGGAAGCCTGAGCGGCGTTGGCCATTCGAGTGTTTATGAAGATCCAGGCGTTTTCGAGTGAGGGTCTATGCCTTTCTTGATACCCACGTTCTCATGGCGTTCCAGATTGGCAGTCAAGTATCAGTTCTTGGCCAATGATGGTGATGACACCGTACACGAGCTCCAGGTTGATTCGTTCAACGCCGTTCAGGAACTAAACGACTACGAGGTCCGCAGAAATCTCAGTTCACTGGATCCCATGTGAGAAGCTGACGGCAAACAAACTAGATCCCATGGTCGCTCCGTGACCTGATCGCCAACGAGCGCGTGGCTCATTTCTTCTCGCGAGAGTTCGTCACGCTTCGAGACGCGTTCGGTGACTGGCACCCCAAGACTAGTATTCTCAGGGATGTCAAGCGGAAACTCCAACCGATCCAGCGGCTAGCGTTGGTAGAACGGACAGCCTCTCCACTCTCCGAAGCGTCGGCTGGGGTCAGCAAACTTTAAAGTTGCCACGTGTAAATTGATTCCTCATCCTCGCGCCCATTCACGTCGCTTCCATTGTCGCTCTTCGGTTGGTATTGGTTTACCGATCCTGGTCTTTTTTATCTTATCGTCATTTTCCATGGTTTCCATTCATCCCGCTCTCAGGTTTGAAAACCGGTCGCCATTCTGTCGCTTTCCCTTCGCCAAATCACCACCGCCCCCCGTTACACACATCACTGCTCTCCCTTCTCTCTTTCCTGTCGTATATGTTTTTTCCCCCATGCACAAACACACGGCTTTTCATTTGCTCCTACTCATCCTCTTTCGGTAACACCTCTACTTTCATGATTTGTCTGGGTTCCGGGACACCGGGTACCGGGTTCTCATAGAGCCCCGGTTGTAGCTCTATTTGCTCTCTTCTAGTACAGGAACAATTACGGTGTACTCAAACGACACTTTCTTTCTATACACATATGCGTGCGATACATACAATACATACAGCCGTTTAGGTATAGATATAACGGACATCGATACAATTCAATCCAAACTGATCATTCGTAAGAGCGTGAGGGAAACGGAACTACGCTCCTTCAGGCTTTTTTTTTTTTTTTCGCAATCGATTGATGGTGTTATGGTGCACCGCGCGTAGTCCATACAGATCCCTATACAGCGCTGCGCGGCGCTGGTGCCACGTACGATGCAATCGCGAAGGACTCAATTCCGACCCGAGATACCGACCGTTCATTATTCTCGCAGCCGGGTTGTTGAAGCCTCCCCCGCTTGGTACTTAATTGGATGGGATCCGTGTTTGGACGCGGGCGCTTTCGGAGAGACGGTAGTTAGGTTCGTGTGATATGCTGATGGATCGCAGACACGAGAAGGAAAGAATTGAAGGAGGGATACCGTCCGTATACGAAGGTGTGTCGACGCTGATAATGATATCGCTTGTCCCCATCGTACAATACGGCTATGCAAGTTTGATGTGAAAAGATGATCGCGCGCGCGATGTTCGACGTGGGTTCAGCGTTAGTGTCGATGCTCGGATAAAGCTAGAGATAGAGATGAAGATAAAGATGGATAGGCGCAGCGTGATGGACGAATGACGAGCGGTCGCGTGT
>Ga0307510_10006112_pt1 | contig 14343 bp, 17 predicted proteins | sample 12_EM_MG_FD_207224 | JGI IMG/M metagenome (GOLD analysis project Ga0307510, IMG submission 207224) | Populus trichocarpa ectomycorrhiza microbial communities from riparian zone in the Pacific Northwest, United States - 12_EM | ecosystem: Host-associated > Plants > Roots > Unclassified | place...
GCTGTGAATTTCCAGGGGGTCTCTACTCCTTCACACCAAATTCCTGGTGTAAGGAAACGGGCAAAGAGACACCTAGTCTCTTTATAATCTGCGGCAAAGGCTTCAGTGGCGTAGACTGGGATGTACGTCTGTTCTTCTTCTGTAAGCTCTAGTTGGAGTTCGGGTGGGAAGTTATCAAGGACGTTTTCCCAAGAGCTCATGCAAGGGTGACTGTGTAACTGGGGTTATCCCAACTGTAGAAAATCGTACACACTTTAACCAGACAAGGAGTTCTAGTATCACTATGATGGGTAATGCCTCTATAATCCTCTAGAATACCATTGATTGTGATCGAAGTACGGTATTTCCAAAAGAACTTATTAAAGGCCCCGATATGCGGAGTGATAGTCTGTAACTCTGTCAAGGGGTGGCTAATATGTTTCTCAGTACGATTTTGTAGGAGGAACAGACAATGTTGTTTGAAGATATGGAGCTCTGTGCGATTTCTTGTAGGGGCAGTGACACCAAGGTAGATAACTTCTGGTAGGTAGATCTGTGATGTGGCTCCAACTAGATCTGAATTTCCTGAGACACTGGTGTGGTGACTATGGGGAGTAGGGGGCAGTGGTTGTTCGATTCTTGGTAATGCATTATATGGTCCGTGTAGGACTTCTTGGATGTGATGTGTCACTGGTACCGTGAAAGGATTCGGGGGTGGGGTTGGTTCTCTATAAACTTGGGGAGAGGGAACGGGCTGGGGTCGTCAGTCAACGAAGTTCTGGGTGCGACAAAGTCTGTGTCTTCCTCTTTTGTTAGAGGGTATGAAGTGTCCTCGTTCCTGGGCTGGGGCTGAGTGATTTCTCCTATGGCGTGGACTGGCCAGATTGTCGGTTGTAGTGGAGACCTTCTATGGGTCCTGTTCTGAAGAATCGGGGGTCCCAGAGGTGAATTCCAAGTGGGGTGGGGGGAGTTCCGGGGTGACGGCTATCGCAACGACAAAGGTCGATTCTGCAGAAACAAAGATCCGGGTTGTCATTCGAAAAGGTGATCTCTCGGGCACACCGATATACCAACTCAGGTGTGCTTGGGGGACTGGATTGAGGGGTACCAACCAGAGTGGGGGGTAATATACTGTCCACGCTGTTGTGATACGATGAATCAAGCAAGAGAAGATCTGGTTCCAAGAGGATACGCTGGAAACGTTCCAGGTATTCAGTATCTCTTCCCTGGGTATTTGGCTGGGTGATGGGGAGGGTAAAACTGGAAGGGGGATTGATGAGACTTGTATGTGGGGTAAGGAGATCTGTGGTCCAGGCGCGGTTGTTCCACCAATACGTGAGGATGTGTTCGTCACTGTAGACGAATTGGTACAAGTTAGTTGAAGTGAATTCTCCGCTTGAGTTTGTCTGGAGTCGAATTTCGTTAAACTCCACTTCAACTTTGGTTTCCGACACGTAAAATCTAGATAGAAATCTGATTCTGTGTCCGGCTTGGATCTGCGTGATAATTTCCGACCTGTGTGACGGGACGAAGTAGTGCCAGAAGAAGGTTTCGTCATAGAACAAGGCGATCTGGGTAGCTGGGGATTGGTCGAAGTTATGAGCGCCAGAGAGTTGCCAATATGCAGTGCAACGTCTTGCTGCGTTAAGGATGTTGACGAGTTGGTAATCAATGTAATGATAGAAGCGTTGAGCGCTGAAGAGTCGACCAAAGGGGATGATATCTAGGAGATCTTGAGGAACCAAGTGATGTTCACTCCAATATGTAAGTTGGACTTGTTCCTGGAGATCGGCGATTCTTGAGTAAGTTTGTCTTAAGATTTCTTCACGAAAATTCGCCACTTAAGACAAACGAAAAGAGAAGAGTTTGAATAAACCTCTGATTTATTTACACCAAATAAGTCCTTTGTAACTTACTTAAAAGTATTACAAAGGGTTCTCTGAGGGAGGTGTAATGGAATCAAAAGGTTTAGCAGGGACACAGGGGGTAGGTACGAAGCAAGAAAACTGGGGGTCCGTGCGAAGTAAGTCCGTAATCCTTGTACTCCGGTTAACAAAAAGAATCCCCTGTTCAGTGAAATGTAAGTGTCCACAGAGGATGGCCGTATGACCATCTAGGAAATCGTACGCGACAAGGGGGACAAGGGCTCCTTCGAAATGAGTGAGCCAAAGGGGAGGGAAACGGGAAAAGACAAACTTAATTGAGTCCAAAAAGGTGGTCTCGATGTAACCAAAGGGAAATTTGGGGGACCACAGGTGCTTGCCTACTTTGGCACAGATGTGGACTGGGGGAAGGGCACCATCAGAGTGGATGTGGATGGAGTGATGGGCGTCGGCGCGGAAAGGGGTGACGAAGTAGGGGGGTGCGTTGGTGTCGAGGTCTTGGGCCTGGGGGATGTGGTTGAGGAATTGGCTGTTGACGAGTTCCTCAGATGAAAACCAAACGTGACGGCCCGACTTGTAGTGGACTGTGTACTGATGAGGGTGTCCGTTGGCAGAGAGGCAAGGCGGGGTGGCAAAGAGGTACTCGAAGGGGCCGACGTCGACTGTCGGGTAAAATACCAGGACAGGGAACAGAGCGGGTGACGGCGAGGCGGGGGGAGCGACGGTGGCAATGGGTGCGGCGGCGATGGGTGGGGGAATGTTCTTGAGGGGAATGTCCTCGATTGAGACGTGGTTGACCAAGTCACCTGTGAGCTGAAAGTGGCTCCAACTGTCTTGGTTGAACGGGGGAAGGAGGGTGTCGAGTTCTGCTTGGGCAAGGCGGACAACGTGGGCGGCGGTTTCTTCTCTGAGTTGTTCGAGGTCAAACTCGGCGGCAGCACGAAGTGCCTCCTCAGTGGGCTCGGGAGTAGGTGGTGATGGAGAGCGGACCACGTAGGGGTTGAGGTCAATGGGGGTGGGTTCGAGGGTGTCTGGGTCGATGAGGGTGATGCCGGTGTCGGCAAACGAGGTGGAGTATTGTGGGGACTGTGGGATGTAGACGTTGTTGGGACCGGGACTAGTGGGCGCAAGGAAGGGGAAGCCGGGGACGATGAACTCAGGGCTGGAGGCAACGGTGGGCAACCAGGGGACGACGGGGGACGATGTGGAACTGGGGGGGTACTGGAGACAGGGGCTTCCGGGACTTGGGTAATTCCAAGTATGGTGGGGGCTGTTGAGGACGTTGTTGACGACCTCAAGGGCGGCGGCGGAGTTCGCCTGGTAGACGGCGTTCAGGTCAGACCAAGAGGCGACAGAGAGGGAAGGTGAGGACACTTCCAAACAGTCAGCTTCAACTTAAAGAGACTGTTCTAATGTCAGGAACTCACTACTTTATGGGTAGCGAGACTTGACAACGGCGCGGAGTTGAAGGTGACTGATCCAAAGGAGCAGCACAGAGACGTTAAGAAGGAAGAGGCAGAAGGCGAGGAGAGGAGGGATGGAGTAGACTGTTGAAGATGACAGGCAAGGTGCTGCTAACGATGAGGGAGCTTTGAAAGGCTCCAGTGTGGGGATTGACAAGAGAACAGTCTAAGGACTGTTCACCTAAATTCGTAGGTCTTATATACTAATACAGGGTGGTCTGTGCGCAGTTTAGGGTAGGTACAATTACAGGTAACGGGGGACTGCGCAGTCGATGCGCAGTAACTGCGGATTACATTATACATCTCGATTAGGGTCTAGCCCTAATGAGTCGCGTCCCCGTTGATCGAGTCACATCGCGTGTTCGTTGATTGTTTAGTGGACGCGTCTTGTTGATCGTTCCCACAATCTGCCACATGTTGATCAACGGGTTAGATGCGTGTCCAAAGCGCATCTGGTCAAGTGACTTTGTTGATGACCAGTTCCTTGATAGGTCATGTGTTATCTTCCCAGGGTCACAGGGTCGTAGGTTCCCAGGGTCACGTGCTGATAAGTCACGTGATGTACGAGTGGCAAAGGGGTCACGTGATGAGTCACATGTAGGGTCATGTGATATGTTCCCACGGTCATGTGGTGCTGAAGTTACGGGTTTGTAGCTGAGACTGGGGGGCGCAAGTACCGCTCACAACACAAGGAGGTGCGCACAGCAGACATCTGCACAATTTTCCTGAAAACTACAGAGTACATTCAACCAGAAACAGGAAAGAAGCTCACTGGGCACTACTGCCTTATATGCAGGTACGTTTTGATTCCCAAGCTCAACATGTTTTCTGCCATATTGCTCAGGAACAAAGGGCTCAGGCCAAAGGCCTTCTTTTTCTCCAGAGGTATCTCCAGCTTGCATACTCATATTGCAAGGTATAGTATTCCTCCTTCAATTAATTGTGACATTGTTTCTAATTATCTGAAAGGAACAAGGATCACTTTGACATTTACAAAGAACAATGCATCAAATTGAATATAGCGATGAATGATCAAGCTATCCCCTGCATCAAGCATTGGGCTGTACATTGCAGCATTGATACTTTAATTGTATGTTCTGATGCTTATAACGACTTCTAGCCTTTGTCAAACAACCCTTGATGGTACTTTTACTAGCCAGCAACAAGTAGCACCATTCTCAATGCAAGGCTTGATGGACCATCTGGTTGAGCTCATTGTCTCTGAGGATGATGCTTTCCTTCTGCTCAACAAGCCTGTGTTCCGGCATCTACTCCACTACCTTTGTCCCTCACTCTGTTTGAATGATATCCCTCACCACACCAAGGTTCATGGCGAGGTCCTGGTACGTGCTGTGGAGGCCAAATCCAAAGTGAAGGCAGCCCTTCAGGTACGCTTGATGTTTGTTTGCCATGTAAAGTGCTAACTATGTTATAAGGGCATTGAGGGAGAAATCTCCTTCATATTTGACACTTGGACTTCCGAGAGCAAGAAAGACAACTACTTGTCGATCACCGCACACTATATTGACAGCCCCAAAGAGCAGCCAGATCAATGGGTACTCAAGGACCTCCAACTTGCCTTTGCTCTGCTAGAGGGGCACCACACCAGAGCGAACATTGCATCGATCCTGGCAAGTGTCCTGGAGCAGTATGAGATTTGTGGCAAGGTATGTACTGTATTCTGTATTTGTGCCATGTACAGCCACTAACTACTTCTAGGTGGGATGGTTTACTGCTGACAATGCAAGTAACAATGATACGGCTCTCAGAGAGCTGAAGGACTACATAGATCAAGATGGAGACCACTGGGACCCTATCCAGCATTGGGTTCAGTGTGCAATGGTTTTCTTTGGGTGTTCGCCAACTCACTTGTACCACAGCTGCATGGAACATTCCTTATATCTTGCAGTGGGCCACATACTTTCCCACATCACCCCTGTGCAGACTAAGACACATGGTGCAAGAAATGATAATGATAATAATGAGTCTGAGGTAGCTGTTGCATCTGATGACTCCAGCACCATCATATCCCATGCCCTTTGCAAGTTGTTGGGGCTTATTAAACAGGTGCATCTAATCCATCATATCTATTATATTCACTAATCTATCTTTTAGATACAAAAATTGCCTCAAGCTCAAGCTTTTTTCAGACAAATGTGCTGTAAGGTTGGAGCCCCTGAGCTCAAGCTTGTATTGTTTGTACGAACTCGATGGGCATCAATGTTTGCATGTCTGGATCGGGCACTCACACTCCAAAAGGTATGTACATGCACAGTGTGGTAAGATGATATTCTGATTCATGCATAGGCAATGATGCACTTTGCACAACTGGTGGACAATAGTGAAGATGTCCCCACTCTCTGCAATAGGAAGTACAGCTGGTTTTGGATGTCAAAATTTGAATGGGACCAGGTCAAACTACTGTACAAATTGATGAAGGTTAGCCATTACTTTCTCATTCCACACAGAGACACTGACTTTCAATGATAGGAGCCAGCAGCAGCGCAACAGTCTTTCTCAAAATCACAAGAGCCTGCGGTCTGGCGCACAATTCCAGTTCTCAAGTGCTTGGATGAGAAATGGAAGAGCATGGCCAGTAAACCAGAGTTTGACAAGCTTACTGATGCGATTCATGGTGGCTTAGACAATATACACAAATAGTACCAAAAAATTGATGACAGTGATGCATATTTCATTTGCCTTGGTAAGCCTCTTAGTGAATTGACCAACAATGTTTCTAATGTCCCTTTTTAGCCCTCAACCCCAACTGGAAACTCAACTATACTGAACAAAAGTGGGACAAGGAGTCTCATGATGCAGGTTTTGATCAACTGAGCCAAGTAGTACGTTGATCAACTATTGATACCCAGTGGGAAATGCATCTTACAAGGTCAAATGATATCAAATCATGTAGAATATTTCACCTGGTTTGATACGATTATAGAAATGAGAGTTTCCTTCTATAAAAATCAAATCATATAGAACCAGTACAAATCAGGTCAAATGTTTGACCTGATTTGATGAAATTTCAAATCATGCAAAATGCACACACTGAATATTAGACCAAATTCAATCACATTCTATTGGAAACTAATAATACATTTGATAGTATTGTAGCAAATCCCATCAAATCAAAGATTTTGCAGAAGGCAATCCTCATGCAAAGGTGACACTGTCCCCACTGTCCCACTTCCACACCCGAAGCCATATCCATAGTCTTTGACCTCAAAACCATTGGCACTAGAACTTGGCAGTACCTGTGGTGGAGGTTGATGGACTGGGTATGGGCCTGGACCTGTTTGTATGGAGGGAGACCCAGAGAGAGTCGTCAAGATATGTAAATAAAATGACTGAGCAAGAGCAACTCACAAATTGGCAACTGCAGATGGTACGACATAGAAAGAAAATGACTGAGAGAGGGGTACTTATGAACTGGATACCCCAGAGGGAGAGACTTGTAAGAATGTGGAAAGAAAGCAACCAAGCAAGAGTCACTCATGAACTCAGGACCACAGATGGAGGGACTTGCCAGGACATAGAAAGGAAGCAACCAAGCCAATATCCCAGAAGAAGAGACATGTCAGGGCACGAATAGAAAGCAACCAAGCCAGGGCTACTCACCATTTGGACAATTATATGCTACCAGATTTCCTGAGAGAAGTGGAAAGATCATTAGAACAGAAGGTGCACAATAATGAAACATAGGACTTACAAATATGGCATATACTATGTGCTACACCATAGTTTTGAATGCCACAATGAGTAGGGATGTTGATCCAAGGGAAGGTAGATGGAAAGAGGAACTTGAGAGGAAAGAGGCAAGAGGGATGATGGCAAGGATGGATAGTGATTCCAAGACTGGGTGAGGATGACAATGACAAATCTACTGCACAAGCCTGAGCCTAAAAAAGTAAATGTCAATTGAGAAAGGGGGAATAATGTTACCAGCAAGTCAGCAACAAGAATGAGAGGTAGGGTTTAGTAGATAAGAAGGAGGGTGGTAGCCAGTTTTGTGTTGCAGTGACGATGACATTGATGACATTAGTGACAGTAATGGTGGTTGTTTTGATAAGGGGAGGGAAAAGGGGAGGGAAAGAGAGACAGCACCTTGAGGTGTGAATTTACAAATGCGTTATCAACAAGTTGTGCCATGCACAGAGTGCAAGGTAGCCATATAACACATCTGACCAAACCAGATTGTGTCGTGCCACAGAGAATGTGTGGACATACTATGTGCCAGAAACAGGGTTGGACTTCATCAATAAGGCTGGGATTTGATGTGCTTCAATTTCATTCAGAAATGGTCAAATCAGATCAATTAATTGGGAAAATGTTTGATTTTATTTAATCTCATTCAATATTATTTGACCTTGTGATACACATTTCTCGCTGGGATTGATAGCTTGAATTCTCACTAATATGCCTTAGTTTGACCACTATGTAGCCCACTTCCCTAATAACTCAACTTCAACCGAACACTCTCTGTCTACTGAGTGTAATGATGAACCCCATGGCACTTATGGGGACTCCTGGATGCGTCATGCAGTTAGAAACTGGCAGGCTGCTGACTGCTCAAAGGCAGTGGGTTGTGATAAGCTCATATCCTATATGAAGGCACCACTTGAGAACACAAAAGATGTTGTTGGCTGGTGGGGTGTGAGTATGTCATTTCTTCCATGGAATATAGTGCTGATATCCCACAGAAACATTCCACACAATACCCTGTGCTCGCATGAATGGTGCGGGACTATTTACCAATTCAAGGCTCATCTACACCCTCTGAACGTGCATTCTCAAGTGCATCTCTCACTGATTCCAAGCAGTGCAACCAGCTGGCATCAGACATATTCGGGGCATTGCAAGTCCTGAAGAGTGCTTACCATCATGGGCATATGAGTGCAAGGAATCTGACAAATATGAGTATTCTGGGAGGTCAGGATGGCGATGCAGATGACATAGCAGCTTCGATTTTTGGATCTACCTTGTATTATTGTACATTGTAAGTTGCTAGCTATGTGGCCTATCTCTGAGTCATTGCCTACCTTCTTGAACTGTGTATATGACATGTCTGTCCCTGTGTGCCCACATTAGATGACCACCTTGCTGATTCATGCCTTTCCACCTATCTCTAAGTTGTCGCCCACCTTCTTGAATCACATATGTCCATCCCTGTGTGCCCACCTTAGACAACTGCCTTGCTGATTTGCAACTTGGCACCAACCACTGCCTTACATGCACCTTGGAATTCAGGCCACCGTATTTGCTAAAATTGCTGCATACCTTTAGGTCTGGTTCAAGTTCAGACCCCAGAAGAACCTGAACCAGACCTAAAGTCTGGTTCTCTCAGCATCAGGTTCAGGTTCAGGAGATTTTGTGAACCGGACCCAAAATCAGGTTTGAGGTTTGGGAAAATCTGCCCCCAAACTGGACCGAACTGGACCACAGCAACCCTAGCCAGTACGCCCAGTCAAATTTATCTTGGGCAATGTCATGTCCTGCCTCAATTGATGCTCTATTCCAATCATTACTCTTGAAGTATTCCAACTTGTGACAAGGGTGAAGGACTATACATATCATAGTTAGAATGGATAATATATTTAGAATTAAGAAAGGACTGTACTCATTGCAATGTGATAAACCTTGGACTCCCTAGCTTTGTTGTGGTATTTATCCAGAGTCTTCTTACTGATGGTAAGAGCAGTGCAAATTGGAAGGGAGAACCTGGATGATGACTTGGATGACATAGTAAGGGCCTTATTGATAAGATCCATGGCTGGGATAATAGTGGCCAGGTTGGGGGTGTCACAGGGGAAATACAGCATACTGTAGCATCTTTGAAGATCTGGACAAAATAATGTGAAAAAGCCATAAAAAAAGAAGGAAGGTTACTCACCTTCAGGATATCTCAAAGCTCTATAGCAATGTCCCATTCAGTGGATGCCAACTCATACTTGTGAAGATCAAATTCCTGGAGTGCTGTCATGGCATCAATGGCAACATGGTATCAAATAGCAAATTCAAGCATATCAAAGGTGGAGTTCTATCATGTTGGTACATCCTGTGGCATCATATATGGAGCAAGCCCATGAGCAGACAACATTGAGTACCATGCTGGAAGGAGCTTTGTTATCAAGTTCTTGAGTGCAATTGCAATTTTGCAGAGCTAGATTCAACAATTCTTAGCTCAGGATTATGGTCTATGGAATGCAAACATACCTTCAGCAACATTGATCTGATGGGTTCAAGACATGTGTCCTCCTCTTCATCTTCATGATTGCCTTCCTTTTCTTTATTGCCCTCCTCCTCCTTATCACCTGTCACATGTGCCATGGACTTAGTGTATTCATCTAGGTTGTGTTCTTCAGCCAAGCCAGCAAGAGCATAAGCAGCATCATTGAATAATTGAATATCCTTTTTCTTTCCATGTTGTTTATCAAAAGGCTACAGAATGGACTTAGCAATCAGATTCACAGTATGCACAAAGCACCAAGTTTGATTGCTGGCACCAGGGAAGTCTTCAAGAGTATCACCAATGTACTAGATCATTGTATCATTGTTGGAGGCATTATCACCAGTAATGCTAAGTATCTGCAATGCACAACACAGGTGAGCAACCCTCTCTGATAACTATTCAACACTCTTACCTTTTGTTCAACACCAAAGGTTTTTAGGACATTCACAAATGAGATTCCAAGATTAACACTGCTATGCAACTCAGCTACCTCAACAAGATCAAGGACCATTGAGAATGGTTTGCTGGCACACTCAAAATGGACAGTTATTGCAACAAATGCCTTGTGGTTGGGCAATGACCAGCTGTCTGTGACAAAATTAAGCTTGCCATCATATTCCTACAACAGTATATGTAGCTCTGTTATAATGTACCCCACATAATCTAGGATTCTCTGTAATAATATACCACTATAATTTCAATCAACTTCTAGGCCTGCACAAGTTATAATTCCCCTCTCTTATTGTTGCCCCCTAGCATTATAATATATGTAGTTTCCCATCCTACTGTAATATATCCCATTATAACTCCCTCTCTTGTCCACTGATTATCATTGCTTCTCACCTGGCATTATAATGTAGACTCACACACATTATAATCTTCCCACCTTTTGTATTGTTCCCCCCCAGCATTTTTTTTTTTTTTAAATTCTTGTTTAACAACCTTAGCCTAAGGCCATTAGTCAGGCAATAGTCCCTAATACATACTAGTCTGTACATATGCACTGCCCTGCAGGGCATCTATAGAGTAAAAGACCCTGCATGATGTCTAAGAGGAGCTAACCCTACAATATGTCCATCCTTGCCATAAGTAACCAACCTGTCAGAACTTGAACATGCATGGCCAAGGGGCAGAGTATTATGATGAAACCACCTCCAAAGAGGATGCTGTGCTACAGTCACAAGATGGGAGATTTGCATAGAGGGCCAACCAGGAAGTTGACTAGCCATGATAGAAACTGATTCCAGAGAGGGCCTCACCCCAAAAAAGGGAACAGAAGGCTGGTCTTCCCTGCCAGAAGAGAAAAGAGTGTAAAATGTAGAAGGGGGCCTGAATAAAGGAGTGATGTGAGAAGTAGAGTGATCAGCAGGTCAGGCAGTGATCAAGCACCAAGATCGAATTGGATGATAGGGGAATTGGACCCTGTGGCCTGATTGGGAGTCCCTGCATTGGTCCAATGGTGTTGTGCAATCCAGGCCCTCCAATTGGGTGGGGCACATGCCAGGGGGAGGCCAAGGGGTGGGGGAGGAGAGATAGGATGGGCAGGGGGTGAAGTGCCATACTTTTGAGGGCATGCCCCAGAAGAAGGGGCCCCAGGTATGAAAGGGGGGTCTCCTCTGATTGATCAGACCTGGTTAAGGGCCTCCAGCCCATATGTATGTAGCATGGACTGATCCATCAGCAATAAGGGTGACAAATAATCGATATAGGAGAAATGTGTAGGAAGGGGAGGTCAGTCTACTGCCATAGAGGCAACTGGCATGTCAGTACTGTCACACTGTGTCCTTTGTATACTAACCAACTCCAGTAAAGGGGCTGGGGGACTAGGGGGAGTGGGGGCAGGTGCATAGCACCGGCATGGGGCCAAAGTTTTGACAAACTTGTCAAGGACAGAGCCACAAGAGTTGACAACTTCCAGAAAAAAGGTAAATATAACCATCTTGAGGAGGGAAAGAGGGTAGGAAGGGGGGGCCAAGGCCTTAGCCTGGCAAAGCAAGTGGGTGTGAGTGCTTGGTAGGAGGTCGATCCATGTAATATCATTGTTGTTGCCACCTTTGACAGCAGCTAGAACTAAAGACATGAGATGCTTGTGGTTAAGAAACCAGTGAGCCCTGAAGAGATTAAGAACATCAAGACTGAAGGATAGCTGACAATAGGGGCAGATGCGGTGGATGGCATTGCGGGGGGTAAGATGACTCTGAGAGATGATGGTGGTAAAGGTCCAAGAAGGATGTCCCCCCCAGCATTATCACTTGCATGTTTCCTGTGGCAATTCCAGCACATTGTTATCCCTTCCATTATAATGTGTTTTACTGCACATATTATAATTGCCCCTCTCTTGGTCATTTCCCCTTCCCTTGCATTATAATATGTGTGGTTACTGTGGCAATTCCAGCCTATTGTCATATCTCCCATTATAATATGCACATTACAACACCTACAGTTGCCCAACATTACAACCCAGAAAGTACCCCCTCTCTCAGAATTTTGGATCTATTGGGAATGATTTGTACTATGCAGTTACTTTATGCAAACTTTACCATTGAGGTTTTTCTAGATGCCACTAGACCTCTTCAAGCTGTGGCAGCATTGCTTGTATTGCCTTTATAAAGCTGCTGGTTGCTTTGACCCACACCACCACCTCTAGGTATGCCCATGATAATCCAACCACTCATTGTCAGTTGGAGGACTGTCAATATCCCCAGCCTCCTGGAGCTCCTGGAGATGCTGTGCAATTAAGATAGTCCTCCCCACCACCAACCTGCCATATAGCAGGACCTGGATGGCAGGTGCTGCAGGGGCAGTCATTAGCAAAAGGAGTATGAAGGGGGAAGGAAGGAGGGGGTACCCATACACATAGCTTGGCAGGGGCAAGACATGTAGAGCTCAGAGGGCACAGACAAAGCCAGGCCAAGTGTGGGGCAAGCTTACCAGTGTACAAGCACCAGGGGCATGTATCTGCAGGCTCACCTACCCACCTGCAGTGCCAAAGGGTACAAGGCATATGCTGCACAGAGCTCTAAAAAAAAACCCCACACAGCTAAGCTACAGAGGACACATATACCATGTGTATGGCTTGAGTGACACAGGGGAAGGAGGCCATAACACCCTGGGCCGATGCCAGCCAGCCTATCTGCTTACCCACAATACAACAAGGCAAAGAATGCACACATGCTCAGGACCAAAAGAAAGAAGGGGTGGACAGTCACATAGCCCATGAAGCTCAAGTAGGACTGGGAAAAGAGGGTGGAGCCACAGCACCATGGGCCAGTACCAGTAGGCTTGCCTGCCCTCCTACAGCACTGCAAGGCAAAGAATTTGTGTGTTCTTGGGATGAAAAAAAGGAAGGGGCAAAGGGGCGGAATGGTCTGTAAAATCCAAGTAGCACAGGGGAGGGGAGCTAGGCTGCAGCACTATGGGCCAGCACTAGCAGCCTTACCAGCCCTCCTACCTTGCTCCAGAGAAGGGAGGTGTATGCTGTCTTGGGCCCCAAAAGGGAAGAGGTGGGTAGGCACACCATCCATGAGCTCTGAGCAATGTAGAGGAAGGGGGCTAAGCCATGGCACCATAGGCCAGAAAAAGCAGGCTTGCCTGCCCCCTACCACAATGCTGCAGACAAGAGAGGTGCACACAACCTTGAGCCCACAAAAAAAGAAGCAAGAGGGGTGGGTGGGATGCAAAGCAGGGCTTACCCACTTCTGGGATTTATGCTTGCAAACTTGGCAGCATGCCCTGGCAGCTTGCCTTCCTAGGAGGCATTGGAGGGGTTAAAAAAAAAGGCTCTTGCATTTTCTCAAGTAGGCTGATGCAGCTGTCAGCATCCAAAGTGTGTATGGGAAGGTCTGGAAGGGGTGTCCTGCAAAGTATGCCTTCTACCCAGTCAGCATCTGGTATCCTGGGCCCAGCTAGGCTTACTGTGCTGTGAAAATGTGTGCTTCAGGTTGGGTAGAAGTGGTCACTATGGTGCTATCTGAATAAGAGGTAGCAGGTGAGCAAGCTGCTATAGCTGTGTGAGTGTATTGCAGTGCTGGTGCCAGTGCTGCCATGGCTGACTTATGGCTGTCAGTTCAAAATGTCAGCATTTAGCACTTGAGCACTTGGCCTTGAGCTCCACAGCTGCCACTCAACCTTGCCCCTAGCCTTTATGTCAAACTACCACCAGCTCCTTCTGGATGTATCCCTCCCCACACTTCTCAACAGGTACATCAACAAGCATTTGCATCATAACCACAATGTCTGGCCCATCAAGGACATATGCAAGGCCATTGCTCTGTTTTGGCATATGGCTGTACAAAGTCTGTGGGTGGTCATACCTTACATTCCCTTTGGTGAATCTGCCCCTCTTCCCCTATCAGACACCCTCAACAGAGAGCCACTTGACAGCCATGAGAGGATGATGGATGTCATGGCATTTGCCTGGTTCTAGGTTCATCCCTCCCTTTCCTTGTCATCCCTTGCCTCATTCCAACCAACCATTTCCCCCCATGCCTCCAGCACTTATTTGCAGAGCAAGGGTTTGACCCTTATATGTTTATCCATGGAAGCAGCTCAGTATCCCCATATCCACATCCTGAAGTACCTTCCCTGCCTACAACTATCCCAACCAACTGCCTATATTACAAACTTCACCTGCATCTTTCCCACTGGATGGAAAACTACATTTTGATGCTAAGAAAATGTTAACATATATGATAACAAAAGGCAAATATTTTCTATCAATTTGTATAGGAAAAAATTAAACTAAGGTGGTTATATTTTGCTATATAGACTTCATGTTACAAAATCA
>Ga0307510_10006113_pt1 | contig 14343 bp, 5 predicted proteins | sample 12_EM_MG_FD_207224 | JGI IMG/M metagenome (GOLD analysis project Ga0307510, IMG submission 207224) | Populus trichocarpa ectomycorrhiza microbial communities from riparian zone in the Pacific Northwest, United States - 12_EM | ecosystem: Host-associated > Plants > Roots > Unclassified | place...
CTCGTCTAACAACATAACAATGATCAATTAGTCATCTAACATCCCTTTTTCTGCAAGTATTTATTCATTTAAATAAGCATAGTCATCGTTGATTCTTCTCTTCCAAATTCATACTAATATCTTGTACATCTGAACTCAATGAAAGCCGAAAACCCTTTTTAAATTCCTAACTGTGGGATGAGTCTATTTCTAGCCCATGAAGGCTACCTAACCGGACACACATTCATTCCATTTATAGGCAACCATCAAAAACTTATAATAATTACCACACATCTCTCCTTCCAAAGCTTGCTGATGTCACGACATCGTAAACGACATAACAAAGATACTCCAACTACTGAATAATCTGACATCCAATTATGTACTTTCCTACTACGCATCTCTCCTTTATGTCTTAAAAATCGCAACAAAACAAAAACGATCCTATTATCATCCACCTTTTCCTTTAAATGGAAATGCTGTAAACAATTTTGTTATTTCCAGCATTCAATTTAAAAAGAACATGATTTCTAACATCCTTCTAAGCATATCTTTATAGGCATATCCAAATCAGGAGTCACCTAACAACTAATGATGAATGTCAACATCAAAATCCCAACTTTATCAATCTTCATTTAGCCATTAAATACAATCAAATAGAAAACACTTTCAAACTAACCGAAACACATCAAAACTCCACGCGCCATCGACTCGCAACTAAAATCAACCCCCTTTCAACAATTAATAGCGATCTATGCCAGCTTTAAACTCAAAACAACCAAAATAAAGTCCATTTTGATACAAACACACCGTATTAAACAATTCTAACAACTGGAAAATCAAAGATAATCAGATGCAACATCTGAATAACCAACTCCAGGGTTCAAAATAACAGGCATGTAAAATTAAATTTTGCAAAAACCCTAAGCCATCTAAATCATGATTGCACAACTAATTAACAACCCTAAAATATTTTTTCAAAAATTAAAAAAAAATCCTCATGTCCTTGTCAACTTTCAAAGCAGAAATGCTATAGCATAATAAATTCTGATACATTAAAAGCAAACCGTAAGCAAAAAAAGAATGTTTCTTAGGGTTTCTTAGCAGAAATAAAGACAACCAATCTGGGAAAAAAGGAATTCTCGCGGCAGACCTTTGCTTGAATTTGCAAGAAAGGTAGAATCGGAGAGAGTGATAGTCAGGGTGTCTAATTTGAAATTGGATATGATCGGAGGATAACTTCGAGGTTAAGGGAGTTGGTTCTAGGGCCACAGGCGTACAGCGGGACACGAGTGGCCGGGTTAATGGACGTTCCAGAAGAATCTAGATTTACAAGGCAACCTCATAAAAATTGAGACCAAATATGGCAATGGTGAGGTAGACACAGCAGGGGTCAGGAGGAGTCATGCCACGACATCGTTTGGATAGGTGGCGGTTGGTGGAAAAGGCTGCCATGGCCGGTTTTGGTTTATAGGTAGGAAGTTTAGCGCGATCTTTCTCATGGGCCTTAAGTGTTCTGGAGGCTTGGTATAATGAGCTTGGAAACCTTGCCCAGTGGTTGCTTTATAGGCTTGCATACCGGTCCAAGACCAACAAGAATTGGCGGTGTAGCCCCATCGATTAGAACACGCGTATAGCTGATTAAAATAATAGTCTCTTGAATAGAATTTACCGTACAGAAGAGACATGTTTTTATATAATTGTTTTGAAAGTATAAAAATGATTTTTTAATTATTTTAAAGAATGATTTTTTTTTCAATTAAATGTAATTTTATTTGTTCTCTATTTATTTTTTATATTCTGGAACTAACTAAATATAATTTTAAGGTGTTATAATTAATTATACTACAAACTTGTTAGTATAAGATAAATTTAAGCATGAGTATTTATTTATTTATAATCATTTAAAAAAGTTTTAAAAGAGAAATATTACCTTTCCATGTTCTTAAAAAAAAATAGCAAGATGCTTTGTGGTTAACTTTAACTAAACATTGTTGTTTTTAATGTAGTTTTTGTTCATTATTAAAACTAGCATGGTGTGTGTGGTTAAACTCATAACCAAATATTACCTGTTTCTTATGTTTTCGTAATTAATTTGAAAAATAAATCTAGTAATTATTAGTTATGAATGTCTGAATAGAATAAATTGTTAGTAGATATCTTTGTTTTAGAACAAAAGAATAAAAATCATCTACATTATAATTATAAATTATAAGGAGATATCCAAAATATTTCATGTATATTCATCTAAATATCATTTATTAAAAGACTATAAAACCAAAAGACTCTAATAATACAGACTAGTAAAAAAAATATAAAAATTATTCTTTTTAAATAGAAAAAACTAGAAAAACATAATAATAAAAATAAAATTTACTAAGAAAATATTTATTTTCTCAAGAAAATTCCTCTATTAGTCTCCCCGAGTTGGGAGGAACTTGTACTCAAGTTTATATCTTAGCAAAAAACTATCATCTACCATGAACATGCTTTTATATATAAGTCACTCAATCATTAATCCATAACACAACACTTTTGAGCGGTCTTTTTATAATATATTCTTAACAAAATATCTTTCTGCAGGTCATCACATCATAGATTCTTAATACAATATATTTGTGTAAAGTGTTTATTGTGGGTCCTGCCATCAAGATTTCTAGTAATATCAATTGACATACCGTTATTTTAGGGTATAGACTTTTAATTAATAATTGGCTTAGTCCTCATTGTCAATAACAACAACAACAATAATAATAACAACAACATCAAATTAATGTTAAAGTTGATGACATGATTTATACTTGATGCCCTGTTTTTCATTTTCACAAAGGAAAAGAATTTGGAGTGACAGACTTAGTCAATACTGGAGAATGTAGGGATAAACATGTGAGCCAGGATTTTAAAAGAAAGATTAATATTAGATTTTATAAAATACAAGATGGTTTTTTCTAGAGCTTAGATCTGATATCCCAGTTCTCCTTAAACGTTACATGGACAAGGGAAACTTTTCTTTTCTTGCCTATCATGGCTTAATTAAGAATGATGTTATCCAACACTGTAGATGGTACAAGTAGCCTCCTGTTTGTTTGTTATCTGAGACTCCAAATTGTATCTGTACATGTAATATTGTTTAGGACTAGGTAACTTGTCTTGTGAAACGTAAATAAGAAGCTATGATCGCTTGGTGATTCATGTTTTGGCATGTTGAATTTAAGTGGTTCTGCGGATGTATGCTTACAAGTTTCTCTCTTTCTCAGGAACTGCAGTTGGATAAGTTTTCGACACATGAGGTCAATCTTGAAGACATTAACAAAGCCTTTGATCTATTACTTGAAGGAAAGAGTCTCCGATGAGTGACTTCGATGGACAAATAAGTAAATCCCCCGAAGTTATTTGTATCATGACTCTTAAAAGTTCTCATCTAAGCATCTACCATTTTATGGGCACTTCGTTTTTTGATGGCGGAGTTTTTAAAATATCAATACAACCATGTTTTGGATTCAGGGAAGCTCTTTTTTTCCCATTATAACAACAAGCATTGAATACCGATCTCTTAGATTACGACATTGTAAATGCACTAGATGCACCAGTAAAGTATTCGATGGGAGAGTCTTGTGCTTTCTTAGATGACCCAGAATGCCTTGGTCGATGAACTCCGGAGCTAGTCTCCTTTGGCACCTTCCCTTCAATGGTTGCGAAGCTAGTATAGAAACTGCTATTGTCCAATTTCCACTTGAAATACAAGCAGAAATCGTCGTCGTCTTCATCATCATCATCATGTACCGGAATCCACTGTTGTCCCTGTAGCATCTCTACCACTGCAAATGTGCCTTCTGTTAACAGATCATTCCTCGGGTTAGCACTCCAAGATGTGGCACTCGGTCTATCCCCTTTTTTGAATGAGCCACCTTTTGGTTTTACTAATATCTTGTTTGATGTCACCAAACTTCTTATCACTTGGAAGCGAGTCTCCAAATGGATCAGCTAAGAGTTGAGTACTTTCGAGGAAAGATGAGGTGGTGACCAGTCTGCTGGCTGAAGGACACCCCATCCCTTTGCCTTGCTAGTGCTAGGTGGCTAAATTCTTGTGTGCATTCTGATAATGTGCGAGGACCATAGAGTGTTGAAGCAGCCTCCACAATTCATTAAGAATTGGCAAAGACAAACTAGCCTGGCTACTATTACAACCTCTTCTTTTTATCTCAACAAGTGCATACCTCGTATCCTTGTTGTTCGTATTCTTCGAAAGTTGCAGTATACTGGGAGTAAGTGAACGTGGGTCTCCTCGTTAAATTCTCCTCCTCCATTACTTATCAATGTCTCCTTAACTGCCTCCCTCGGTCGTCGGCCAGCCATTGTTGTCAACTCTGCAAACGTCAAAAACCTGACAGCATGTTTTATGCACTAATTGTAAATTAAGTCGTTTGATTGCTGAGGGAAAGAAAGCAAACCTCCTGGAACAGAAAGTATGATCAATTTTCCCACTCTAAGTATTTGAAAAGGAATAATTTCTGGCTGCAGAAGATTGAAGGAACAATTAATTGAAAATACATCTCTACTAGGCAAGTCATGGTGGCAAAGGTTCCAATGCAGTATCTGATACGGTAGTAACGGTTGGCGCTATCTTTTCAGGAAAAAAAAAATCTTTGGTTAAAATTAGAATATTATTCAGTAATGTTTTAAATATGTATTTGGGATAGGGGTGCAAACCGCGTTCATAAAAAATTTAAATTTTTTTTTATTAAAATTTAATATGGTTTATACGTTTTGAATTGTTTTGATATGCTGATATAAAAAATAATTTTAAAAAATAAAAAAACATCATTAATATATATTTCAACATAAAAAATTATTTAAAAAACAATCACTATTATATTATCAAACACATTCTTAACAGTCTATAAAGCTTTCTAAAAATGAGGATAAGATTTTCATAAAAAGAAAAAAGAGGATAAGGTACTGACCTCTGTATCACACCTTGCTGTAACCCAAACATGCCAGGCCCATTTGTGGTTCCCGCAGCAAAACCTGGACCAAGGGGGCTGTAGGACAAGTCCTAACTTTGCTGTTTCCATTAAAACTCCGCTACTATTTGACTAAAGTTTTGGCGATATCGATCTTTGCCTGTCAAATCCTTGGTGGCAGACATGAATAAATCAACGTCCCTGTTGAATTGCCTCTCTCCAATGATATTAGTCATCAGTATTCTGGCATCATTATTTGTATGTTTTAAAAATATTTTAAAAAAATTTAAATTTTTTTTAAAAAAATTAATATCTTTTTTTTTATTTTAGATTCTTTTGATATGAAAATATAAAAAATAATTTTTAAAAAATAAAAAAATAATATTTTAATATATTTTTAAATAAATTTTTTTAAAAAAATAATTGATACTACATTTCTAAATATAGTTTTAAAATCCGGCCCGGCCAGGTTGAAGAAAAAACAAGGAAAGGGAAAACCCTGCATGACACGGCTGGTTGATCCAGCGACCCAGTTAACTCGGCAAGACCCGGTCAAAAACCCGGTTGCAACCCGTTGACTTTTGATTTTTTACTAAAATAATATCGTTTTGATTTTTTAAAAAAAAATTGATCAAGTAACCCGATCAAAACCCGAACCTTGAACCGGGTCGGCCACCTGATTGGGTCTAAAATCTATGCTTCTAGACACTTTCTTCGCATGATTATCTAGTAAAATAAACCATATTGTCAAGTCTAATGTTATTGCTATTAAATGGCTCGTTTGATCCTTATGCTAATTAAATTTATTACTTGATTCTCATGCTAATCTACTTGGTTTAAGAAATCCTATATTAAGTTTTCATATTTATTTGTAATTTGATCATTTTGGTGGTTTCCATGACAATTTCTTAACGGTTTTTTTTTTAATGTCATTTATTTTTAATCAAATTTTCAAATCTCACTTGATATAGAAAATCTTGAAATGAATTAACAAGGATACTTTAGAAAATTTTTAAAAAAAATTAGCAATCAAATTTTGTCAAGAAACTAACTTAAATTTTCAAAACTAGAAGGACTGACTTCCAAAATAATTGAAAACATAGGAACTAAATTATAAGTTAAAAAAAAATAAAGCGAGATCTCTGGAATAATCCATATTCAGAGCATCATGAAGTTCTTTATAGCTGGCACGTTACTAGCCTCATTTTCTCTTTCGACTTTTACCATTTTCTCTCGTGAGGCCATGATCATTAAGACTTGCAAGCTGTGTTATAGCATAGCTTGCAATTAATTTTTAATGCTGACTAAAGTGCATAGAAACCTTTCATTTCACTCCAAGTATATCTCTGTTTTGAAAAAAATAAAAAATAATCTTTTGAAAAATAAGTTATTTTTTATTATCTAGATAGATTAAAAAAAATAATTTAATTAAAATAAAAAAACACTTTTAAAATAAAAAAATAAACAAGCAAGTTGTATCTAGCTTGTTGTTGATTCTCTTCGAATTCAATCAATGGCACCATAAAAATTAGTCTAAAACAAACATCATTTATTGATTCTCGCATCAAGTTTCCGTTGAAATCACCGCTTTCCGACCTCAAGCGGCTATTTTTTCCACCCTGGACCCTATTAGATCCACCATTTTTCTTCAAGTGCTGGATGAGTTCTTCCTAAAGGTAACCGAAAGGAAAAGGAAAAGTGATCCCATCTGGACTCCAGTGCCAACGGTATCAATCAATCATCCACGAAGCCAATAAATAGAGGTGGGATGAATTTCTACCTCCCTGTATGGCCCTTGTAGCGAAATATTTATGGCATTCTGGGTTCATCCATGGCTCGGGTGATTTAAAATTCCTTGACTCGGCCGAGAATTCAAGTTGATGTATCTTAGTAGAAAATTTGTTAGATTTTTTTAAAAATAATATTATTTTTATGTTTTGGAATAAAAAAGATAGATTAGTGTTAACCCGGATAATCCTATAATCTGTGATTTAAGATTTATCCGGGTCCCCATGTGGGGTTTAAAAACAACGGCTTATGGAGGAAACAGCTAATCAGAGAAATGTCCCTTTCTGTTTTTTCTTTCTCATCTTTCTATCCCTACCAGGAAGCTCTCGAAGATTTCAGCACTGTAGCTCTCCTTCACCTGTCTTAATCGAACCCTACACATGTACACTCATAGCAATTTAGCTATAAATTATTCTCTTTCGCATCAAGATGGAGTGTTCGGATTGAAACTGTTTTTGGTTAAACTTTAATTTTTTTATTTTAAATTAAGTTTTAAAATATTTTTTATGTGTTGATATAAAAATAAATTTAAAAAATATTAGTTTAATATATTTATTTAAAAAACAACATTTACTTTACACTCAAAAACACCTGTAAATTTTGATCTCGACAATCATGGAACGCCCGAGTCCCTTCGAAACCACTTGCTGACCATGCCACATTTCTCCGAGACTACCCCACCCAATTAACAATCAAATTTTCTAGGCGCCGAAGATTAATGTGCGTGGATTAGGAGCCAGCATTGGCTTTGATTCTTTCATTTTTCTAATGAATATAACCTCAAATCACAGGAATAAAGGGTGAGTGATATCATGAACTTATCCGACTTGAACTTTTGATAAGTTCTCCATGAAGTTATTTTACAATGCTGAAGTGGGCCTCATGTGGGGTTAGAAGGCATGATCACTCTCCCCCACCACCACATTCAACACATCGAATTAAGGCAAGATGCATGGATCGAGTCTTCAAGATCATTTACATGTAGACCATGCTTTTGCCTTTTAATTTCTTTTCTCTATCTTGTAACTATCAAAAGGAAGTAGAAACAAGGGAAATAATAATTCATTGATTATAGTTTAAAAAAGGGATCAAAATAACAAAAACAAAGGAAATGATCCTGAAAACATGAGATGTGATCAAAACCCTAACAATCTTACATCAAATTACAAGCACGTATGGTCTTGTAATATTTGCAGTAAACCGAGCTTTTTTTTCTAAAAAGGAAGAAAAACAGTAGATGGACATAACCAAACAAGCCACACATCAAGCATCATCATCACCGTTCTATAGAACACAAGAATACTGCCTGCTGCCCTACTGGGAAGCACTCTCCTTTTCTTTCTCCTTCTCTTCTTCAGTCTTGGGGTGGTACCCAGGTAACTTCTCCTTGATCTTCTCGAGTAGTCCCTTCTTCTCCTTGGCATCTCCTTCATGGGAAACTGCAGCTTCAGGGGAAACATGTTCAGGAGCTGGAGGAGGGACCTCGTCAGCTTTCTTATGTCCTGGCAATTTCTCCTTGATTTTGTCAAGGAAACCCTTCTTATCCTCTGGTTCATGGGGTGTCTCTGTATGGACTACCTCGACAGGAACACTAGTATCCTCGTGTTCCTTCTCCTCTCCTTTCTCTCCTGATATCTTCATCTTCTCTTTCAATGACCTCTTTTCCTTCTTCTTCTTCTTTTTCTCTTCATCGTCACCTTCCTCCTCGTCGCTAGACTGCATTTTTTAACACATCAAAAAATCTGTCAATCTCAAGAAACACTTAACGGAAAAGACAACAAACAAAATAAATAATGAGATCGATCCATGGATCGAGTTAGAAACTTACAGAGCTGGAAGAACTGCTGCCTGATCGATGGAGTTTCTCAAAGAGAGTAGGTTTCTTCTCCTCTTCCTCCTTTTTCTTGTGCTCTTCCTCTACTTTAGTCTCGGGTTCAGAAACCTGAAGTTTCTCTTCAAATTCAGTACCAATCACCTCCTCTTGAGGCTTCTCTTCTTCTTTCTTCCCCAGGAAATCAAACAACCCGCGATCCTTGGTCTCAACAGCACCACTCTCTTCACCAACTTTGGTCTCATACTCATGGCTCTTGTTTTCCTCAGCCATACTGATCAAAATCACAATATGAACCTAATCAAGAAAAGATCAAAATCACAACAGAGTAATTAAAATGAGTAAGCTTCTGCTTCGAGTGATTTGCGCTTGTAACTGATGGTTTGGGTTTGGGTTTGGGTTAGCAAGGGTGATGGGCTTTTATAGCTGGAAGCCAACGCGGAGCTGACGCGATTAAGAAGTAATAAAGCCAAGTGAGCTGGGCCAGTCAGGTTTCACTTCTGTAACCGACGTGTAAATTTAAGTAAGGGAGGAAATCAAAACGTATTACTTCCGACATGTATAGAATTATATGTACTCGCTTGAATGATTGGCTAGATGTCTAGTAATTAGAGATGGAACTCATGGGAGTGGTGGAGGCATAAGCGTGTTCAATACGCGGAGGAATGTGTAAAGTAGCAGTCTGAAAGGAGGGAAGGAAGTAGAAAAGTTGAGAGGGGTACGCTGTAATGTTCTGCAAATGCCTTGGCGACACGTGGAACGAGAACGTGAATGGCTGTCCTTGAGTGAGACCCGTGGTGTCGGCCTCGATTGGATAAATATGAAAGTGGGGGCGGTGTATCTCGGGGCCACAGCAGATTTTTTTTGTGTGTGTTGAGTGTGGGGTGGGATTTTTTTTTTCTCAACGTAAATAAAATATAGGTGCTGTAAACGTTTTTATTATTATTATTGAGAAAAATTATAATGCAAGTTAAAAAGTTTATATTTGGGTTTAATAAAATAAACCAATAATTATATATTAACAAATGATAATAAATCTATTTGTTTTAATTAAATATCCAGTTGAAAAGCTGAGGAAAAGATGTTATTTCTTGAAAACAAATATTGAATATTTGTTTCATTTTAAAATTAAAATTTTTAATTTTTAATGGTTTTGAATCAATAAAAGTTCAATTTTATTTTGTTAGTATTAACTCAATGTCAAAATTTATAATTGATATTGCAAGAACCCAATTTAAAGTCAACTAGAATAAACTATGTAACCTACTTCTAGATCAGGCTAATATGAGGGGATCAAATTAAAAAAAAAAAATGAAACTATTAAACTAAGATGCGCCCTTATATGATTTTTATTCATTTGATTGTTAAAAATAACAATCAAATGAATAAAAATCAAATTTAACATATATATATAAAAAAACAACATAGAGTTAAGCGCAAAACTCAACAAGAGACGGAAAAAAAAAGAAAAGAAAAAAAACACCGGAGAGCCCTTGTCTCAATGGGCCATTAGATAAGAAACTCCTCACCGTGATGATTTTGTTGGCACCATGTAAGGGCGCATCTCGAGCTTGGTAGTCGTTGCAATTGTCGTCACAATATTGTGCCATTTCTAAGTTATTGGTGCATGTACTACGTACGATTAATTTTTTTTCAAGTTCGTTCAATCTAGTCACTGATTTCAAAACAAAAATGATTGAACATTTATTTTAGATTCAAATTTGCCTTATAAAGATTCATTTATTTTAAATGTGTCTAGTTGATTATCAACCAAGCATTAAAAGTTTTTTTCAACATGTCAAGAGCTAAAATCAAGTAAAACAAATTATAAAACTGAAAAGCAAATCAATTTATTGTGAAAATGATCAAATAAAAAAAATACGAGAGGGTGAGATTAAAAAAAAGGCAAGAGTGAAAGAAATAAACAGGAGAGGTGTTCGTTGTTCAAATAAGCAGCAAAGCAACCTCAGATATTTTATTGTTTTCTCTAGTAATATACATGGAATGGCTACTAAATTTAATTTTAGAAACGGATTATTTATATTAAGATTAGAAGATTTATGGGAAAATATATTCTTATCACACAAAATTATCTATTCGTTTAATTCATTTTGGTCTAGAACTATTAACTTACTAATTAGATTAATTATTGGATTACTGAGTTATCAAGAGATACTGAAACATATATTTTATAAACAAATTAGTAGAAGAAGTAAAGAATGGCGGGCTTGGATTTTATAAAATTAATTAAATTAACATATCAATTTGTATAGATATCTAGTATTCATGATTTGAAAGATCTACACGGGAGGAACTGGGAATTCAAGGTTATAGAAGCAGGGGGGGGTATATTAAGATACAAAAATCATTTACACATAAAAATATATATATACAATAATTATAGATTTTAACTAAAATAAACTATTTTTTTTACTAAAAAGGACTTTTTATAAAAAATAAAATTTATATAAAATAACTATTAAATTTTGGTCATCATTTTAAACTTTCAGAGGGGTCATGTGCACTCGGCCTCTTATTCGGTAGCATTTCTACCTCAGTGACCAGCAGAATCACTTACAAACTAGTTAATTGGCAGGGTTAGGGTATAAAAATCTATCTTGACCTATAAAATCCGACTTTTTTGTAGCCTTGCCTTTTTTGGATTACCTGCCTTAGTTGATACCGTGGTATTTTTTTATAATTATAATTTTTAAAAATAAATTTATAAATTATATTTTTTTAATTAAAATTTTAAAAAATATTTTCTAGTAAAATCAATATAAAATTAAAATGTATATTAATTAATCAAGTATTTTCATATGTATAGTCTGGAGGTGGTTAAAATCATGGTATAAAGTGTTTTTCATAGTATTTTTTTGTTTAAAAATATATTAAATAATATATATTTTTTAGTTTTAAATGAAAATATAATAAAAAAATATTAATTTAAAAAATTTAACTGCACAAATCTGAAGACAAACCGCAAACCACGGAGCGTAATCCATTTTTTAAACAGTAATTATAAGAATCCTATGTAAGTATTCAGGATTTAACCGTACGAAGGGTCTGGGCGTCGTTCCTCGTCATCGGAAAAAGTACCCCGAGTTGGGTGGGACCTGAGGGCGGTTTCGTCGGCAAGAAACTGAGGAAGGGAAGGGTATCTCGAGATTTGCGACTAGCAGGTTTGTGGTACGGTTCATGTGTGGTGAGAGGCAATAGTTTAAGGTGATAAATCGCTCTTTGACGTCGTGGATGCGTTACTTGAGTGGACAGATTGTCGGTTTAGTGTTGCCGATGATTGCATTTCCAAGATATTTATTTATGAATTACACACTAATCCACTTTTTATGTGGAGTGGTCTTTTGTGTTTGGCACATGTCCACGTGTGATTGCAAGTGACTGCTTCCAACCATTCCAACTTCCAATTATTTATTTAATTAAATTCACATCAGCATCAACTATTTATTAAAATACCATTATTTTAAAAAGATCTCAATGCCAGCGGTTTTGGTATTATTTTTTTAACTTTGTTTATGAAGTTAAAACCCCCCATGAAACCCAACTTTTAGAGCTCAGCTATTGGAAGGATTATCTCTTTTAGGCTCCACTGAATTATACTTCTTCTAAGCCTATTAAGTGTATAAAGATTCTTTAATAAGCATATTATATTTCTATTGATATTAATATTATATACGAAATAGTATGTAATTTTTTTTAAACCTCCATCATATTTTTATCCATGTTAACATATACATGTCAAAGATATTTCTCATCAACATTAATATATATACCCGTAAACTATAAATAGATCATGAATCATTTAAATAAAAAGTTCAGAATCTTAATTCTCTACCGTAAGTTTATTTTTATAATATCTATTTGTAATATTATTATATTTTTTTAAAAAAAAATCACCGACTTAACCATTTGAGAGTACTTAAATTTACCAAATAGAACCTCTTGTAAGTATCAAACACCGGTCTTCAACCAACTTGATTATAAAAAATAAACCAGATTGTCATAACAAAAAAATTAACTAATTATCCTAAATATAAATAAGTGTTGCCCCAAACTATTCGGATTTTTCCATCATAATTTGTGAAAGTGGTCTCATTAAAAAAATATATAATAATATATAATCTTGAATAAAAGAAGAAAAATCCTTTCAATTGGACCGAAACTTAATTTCCATTTATGAGGGACTAAATTAGATCAATAATTAGTATAGAGATTATCAACGTAATTTTTTTAACTCGAAGACTAATGGTACTTCGATATTGTTAGGGGGTCCTATCCCATGACGTTAGGAATACGAAAATAAAAAAAGAATGGACAGAAAAATCAAAAGACGATAAAGGCCGGTAGGAATGGTCAGGGTCATGGCTCACAGGTATCGCTTGTATTTCAGGCTGAAAAAACATGGGGTCCTTTCCGTCGGAAAGCCATCCAACTCAGGATGCATTAGAATCATCACTAGTTTTGTTTTGTACCCCCGTTCCAAGGCGGGGTGACTTTTTTTTTTTCCATAAAAAAAATATAATATACAAGTTTTATAGTGTATTTTGGATTTTTTTAAAATTATTAAATTAGTATTTAAATAAAAAAACTACTAAGATTAAGATGTTTAATATCGCAATATGAACCATGTATTTAGTCGCGTTTAACAACTATATTTCTTAAAATATTATTTCCATTCAGTGAAAAATCATCTGTGTTAATAAAAAGTAAAAAAAAAAATTAACTTAGTATTGAATGAAGAAACTGAAAAAAAAAATCACAAACAAGCAATGAAAATAAAAAGACCCAAGTCAACTTGCATATATGCGATAACCCCGCGATCATAGATACATGATTTGGATAACCCTATAGGAAGAAAAGTGACAAGAATAGCATGAAGACCAAATCTGAAAAACTTAAATGTTGAAAGATAAAATTAAAAAAAATTGATCTCGTAACACGAAACATATACTAAGTTGTGTTTAATAATTATGTTTCTTAAAATATATTTTTATATAATGAAATGATTATCTATGCACGTAAAAGGTGAAAAAAAAGCACAATTGAAAACGAATTGAATAAAATCATAAAGTTCAACTATAAAACAATCTAATGTTGGTTAATAAAACTAAAAAAAATGACAATTGAAAAAAAAATAAAAAGTAAGATTTATATCAACTCTCGTTAACCAGCCAATCTCGTGATCATAAACACATAATTGAGATAATCACATAGAAAGAAAAGTGAATAAAAAAGCACGAAGACAGGTTCCTAAAAAATTAAATGTTAAAGGAAAAATTTGAATAATTATTTTTAAAAAAAGACATAATAAAAGTCAACTCGTGCTAACCTTTAAAACTTGTGACTTTGATCACAAGATAGGGACTTAATGCTCAAAAAGCAAAAAACAATTCTTAATAAAAATATGTAGAGGCATGAATTTTTTTTTTTAAAAAAATTATTCTTAAAAAGCAAGGAAAAATTGAGTAAACCAAGGTTAATATGCTAACCTCTTAACCATAGAAACAAGATTGAGATAACCTCGTAAAAAAAGGTAAGAAAAAAAAGCTCGAAGACCAAGTTTTAAAAATAAACATTGAAGGATAAAATTGAAAAAATAAAAAATATATATAAAAAAGACCAAAGTTAACCTTCAAAACTCGTGATCATGGTTATGAGGCCAGGCTAACCACGTAGAAGAAAAATCTAAAAAAAAAGAAGCAAGATTCTTGGTAAAAAAAGATTGAGGCATGAAACTTAAAAAAATAAAAATAAAAATAGCAA
>Ga0307510_10006114_pt1 | contig 14341 bp, 10 predicted proteins | sample 12_EM_MG_FD_207224 | JGI IMG/M metagenome (GOLD analysis project Ga0307510, IMG submission 207224) | Populus trichocarpa ectomycorrhiza microbial communities from riparian zone in the Pacific Northwest, United States - 12_EM | ecosystem: Host-associated > Plants > Roots > Unclassified | place...
CATTGCGCGCCAGCATAACGATGGTCGCATTGGCCCGACGTCCAAGGACGAAAGGTGGATCAGCTGGCCAGTGGTACTGGTCCGGAATCACGTCCTGATTGTTTTCTGATGACTTTTTTCCGGTAAGGAATCGAGAGATCGACGTGGCATTGCTATATGCTTCATGAGATACGGTGAGTATGAAATGGAGTCCGAGCTAGGGAGGGGTCAAAACCTGTCCGAGACTATGGCAAACTACAAGACGTACGATTACAATGAGGACTAGGATAAGGTACCGCCACGGTGTGACCATTGTTTGGAAAGCGGAGGCAAGCCAGTTGGGAGGGGAACGAAAAGAAAGGATATTTCGGGGTACCGCAGCCAGTTGCTATTTTAGACCATTTAGACCGCGGGTCAATATGCGTGGGATTTCACGCCGCGCACCATGGAATATTGTTACCCTCTCCGAGGACTCTTATCTCCTTCAGTCACTAGCAACGAGAGTTCACCTTGAGTGTAATTTTCTGTTTGCTTCTTGGCAGATACGACCGCAGCAACACGTGCCCCTTTCCGCAATAATAATAAACCCACGCACAAAACAACTTCCCGTTCGTCCTTAGCAACGCCGCTGTGCATATTAACTATTGCAAAGTACCCGGAGCCAGTTCGACGATGCTCTGGCTGCGATACCAACCTCCGGACGATCAATAACCGATCATTGAGACATCAAACTTGCATTTCAAATCTACCTTACACTTCTGATCGTGAAATTCGCTGGCTGGTGGATTGTTCAAGCTGGGATATCATTGATCATGGTGCGTGTAGCGTGTGCGAAGGTCGTCACTAGCGATGGACGTTCGCTGTGGTGCGTTTCACACTGCCAGCGTCACGTATTGGGCACGCCAAATCCATGCCGCACTCAACCAGGATCGCGGCGGCGTCTCTAAAAGCCTTCCAATGTGGTACCTGAAGGCCTGGATGCCGAAGAACTATACAATGTTGTCCCCACAAATTGACCAATCCTACAACTCTGAGATCAAATCCGTATTTTTCCACTGGATTATAGCGTGCAGTTTGGTTGACACAACATAGCCCCAGAGACACAGGGCCAACCACACTACTCACGCTGTGTCTTGCCTTAGAGAACAACGTCGCGCATGAACCCGTGAGCCCCTGGTATGTGGATGGTTGGGACGTTATGGCATATGATGCAAGGGGAGGCGCATGGGTCGAGTATTGGCAGGTAACATCTACCTCCCTAGTGATTTCATACTCGTTACTCTTCCTTGGTGCGAGTACGGAAGACGGAATGGATATCCTGCAAGGAGATACCTGACTGATGTGGTGATGAGGGTGACTGTCGATCTAACTTGAGGGCACGTGAATATGAACGGTAATTTGACTGTTGTGCGATCGTTCTGTTCTGTTTTGTGTTTGTGAGGATAAAATATCCATGGCAGCATTGGGCCCTCCGAAATTTCGTCGCTGTCGCGTTCGTCGTCACCCACGGCACTTATTTCCGTTTGTCTCACGCGCTCACGTATATCTTCATTTCAGTTTTTCGATAGACAAGGTAATCCAATCGAACCAGGCTGCTCGCGTACCGCTACGACTTGTCACTTCGTTCACCCAAACGACCCGGAATGGAGAAAGCTGCCGACCGATAGTCCTACTTCGGTCACCCACTCAGACAGCCTCTGGCGATCCGCCGCTGAAAGCTCGCCTCGACGCTCCTCGCCCCCGTCATCGTCCTCGAACTACGGACGCGAGAGAGGGCGGACACTCTCAAACGATCACCACCGCGGCTCCTCCGAATCCAGCCTCAGACGAAGAAGAACACCGCCTCGTGGGAGCAGTTCGCATCCCAGTATCCGCAGTCCTGTCTTGCCTTCGCGGAGTCCCCGTCGAGATGACAGCCCACCCCGCCGCCCCGGCCCTTCCAGCGTCACCCGCTACGGTCCGCCTCTCCCTCGCAGTTCACCTTAGAGCCTCCTCTCTCTAACCCTCCCCATCTAGACCGCCAACCGGACCCCCCTCCCAAGAGCGTTTTCAAACCGCCGATACCTCCTGGCGAACGCCCGTCCGAAAAGGAGAAAGTGGTAGTTCCTGCCAAATCTCACAAAGGCACAGCCGTGCCCGTGCCCATGTCATCTGGTGCTACTACGTCTACCACGCCCAAACCCCCGGCCGAAACTTCGACGACGACTCCTTCTGGCTCTGGCAGAGCCCCCCCAAAGACCTTCTCGGAAGTTCTCCCGCCCCCTCCTTCGATAAACACTGCGCCACCAAAAGACGAGATGACACCTGAACAACGACGAGTCGTGTGGGAGAAGCGTATCGCGTGAGTTCGGACATGTTCACACATCTGGCCACGCCCTTACCTCTCTTCAGTATGATGGCAGATGCCACGCGGGAATACATGGACCTCGGAAAGCTGGAGAGAGACGTCGAGTCCCGTCGACGTCAAGTCCAATCGGCCGCATTCAACACCCTCCCATCCGACATTAAAAGCGCTTTTGAAGCCAGCCTCAGAAATGCCGAAGCCATCTATGAAAGGAAAAAGGTTTCTTTTGACGGTGCCATCAACAAGCTGTCCGAAACGGATTTCTGGCCTCCCGTTCCTTCTAAATCGGTTGGCGACATGGAGGCCAAGCTGAAGGAGGCAAAAGTGATGTTGGGGAGCTTGGCAGATAGTGTCGGCCAATTGTACAAGCGCATTGAGAGCATTTACGGACACCGCCCTGGTCCAGGCCCTTCCGCAGCAAGTACGTCGGGCGCGGATGGGAGTGCCACGGCGGCCGAGGGGGGCGACGGAGATCCCCGCGCCAAGAAACGGCGGCGCATCTCCTCCGCGGACGGTGGTGTCAACGAGGATGCAACACCACTGGAAGTGCGCGAAGATGTCGAGGCTATCAAGGACACGATCCGCGAGATCGAAGACCGGCTGCGGGAAGTCGAGAACGACGTGACTCAGCATTCTCGCGACGTCATCGAGCAGCTCGAGGCGAAGCTGGACGAGAAAATCGAGGAGATCGCGCGGAGCTCTGATATCGCGGCCCTAGTCGAGACTCAGCTCGGTCCGCAGACGGCCCAAACGATCCAGGCGTACAACGAGGGTTTCGTACAGGCCGACCAAGAAATCTCGGAGCTTGCGCAGGAGATGGCAGATCTCATCCCGCGGTTGGACGAACTCCGGCGCGACAACGATCTCTCCAAGCAGGAAGAAGCCGCGGACAAGGAGTTGCTCGCCCAGGTACGCAGCGAAACCCCTTTCGCTTCGGTCGTTCCTCCCGTCGCCCTCTTACGAACTAATCTTTTCTTTTTGTCCTTCAGTTGGTAAAAACCGACCAGGAGAACGCGGAGGCAATCGCCCGTCTCCAGGAGGAAGCTAAGACTTTGCGCGGCGCGTTGACGGCGCAGACGAAGCGCGCGCTGCCGGCGATACCTGTGCCTCCATTCCCCGGACCTTTCATGAACGTCATCAAGGGATCCGTCGCGGCGCAAGTGCACGAGCAGGTCCTCCCCGTTCTCGCTCAAGTCCGCGGAGAGATGGAGCGCGTGGCGAAGATGCGCGACGCGGAGCTCTACGAGAAGCTCAGAGATAAGCTCGATCAGAGCGCCAAGATGTCCCAACTGATCGCGACGTGGATCGAAAGTAACCCAGACGAAGCGCGTCGAACACTGGCTGCTGCCGCGGCGAGAGCGCAAGTCGATGGTGCTGGTGGTTCGGACTCGATGCTCGTGTAGTTTTGGTACTGCACGCACATAGCGCCTCAGCAATCGTATTTCGTTTCTACCTTGTTGGTTTGGTGACACTCTCATAAAGCCGTAGTGAACATCACTTTGTTCAGAGTATTATGACACTAGGCTAGCAAGTCAAGCGTGGGACAAGGCCGTCAATCACAGCAATCAGAATTCGGATATCGGGGCGTTCCTCTGGCCACCTGTGGTCATTGCTCTCCATTGTTGACCTTGGAAAGAGTGTGTCGTTGTCTCCGTGGATATTCGTCCTGTCCTCAATCCATTCAATTTGAAAAAAAAAAAAAAAGATTACATGTTTTCGGTTGCTGAGCTTCAATATAAGCTTTCAATAAGCTTAAATCTTCAAGCTTCAAGCTTCGTGCGTTGTGCGGCTTCATGGTCGAAACTTGCACTTACGTTCCTTCTCGGTTGTCTTGACCCTTGCATACAACTTGCATGACAGACAAATGAATACCCTCTGTCAAAGGCAAGTACGCTTCGCAATCCACCTAAAGACCCATGATTCTCTGAACTGCGTCGTCCCCCTAGCGCCAACTAGTACTCTCCCATGAATTCACTAGTGGGCATACTGCAAGCCAACAATGTATGATACGTTGCCACCTACACATGTCGGTAAGAATGAGCAAAGCCAGGGTCTTAGCGAATCAACTACAACAATCGAATTTCTGATCATGAACTCGTCTTCATCACCACCACCACTGTGGGCCTTTTTTTTTGGAATCCATTACCTTGCGCCTCGTGGAGCGGGGCCCCATGTAGCACTTCTATGAATAAAACATGCGCTGCTGGTGTAATACTACGACCGTGGGACCCTAACACTTCGGCTTCTGTGGGCCAGTAGTTAGTGTCGCGCGTGCGCTCCAAGACAAACTCGAATCACGAACCGACAATCGTCAATCATGCACCGAAATGGACATAATTCACCCAACGCTCCAAAGTCACCCCTCGCTTTGTCCGCAGTTTTACCACAGCATCTCGAAGGGCCTCCGCCGTTCTCTCGTAGTGATGCACCCCTTCCTGCTTCCTGCCCGAGAACACCGACTTGTAAAAGTTCCCGGCCAGGGTTGGCCCATCATCATCTGCCATCGCCCACATCGTCCCGACGACGCTGCGAAATCCGCAGAATTGCATCGCAGCGGCGAGATGCAGGACTTCGTCGGCTGGACTCTGGTCGGTCAATCCCGCTGTGTGGCAAGCTGCCAAGAAGGCAAATTCGGCATTGGGAAGTCGAGATCGTACAACGTCGAGCAACGAGAGGCGTTGTCCCTTGTAGAGCTTGAAGCAAGAGTCGAGAGGCTTGCCGGGCTCGAGTATCCCATGGCACACAATGTGGACGAACCGGTGATCTTGGATGCGTTCCAGGACTGCAGGAGGCGTCGCAGCTGCTGCGATGAGGGTTGTCACCCGAGGACTGACAGCCTGTACCACTCGCACCTCTTCCAACGCTTGCATCATGGTCACATCTGGCTGTGCGATGACAAGCATCGAAGGCTTATCAAAGGTTTGTGACCCAGACTTCCGGGATTCGATAAGTGAGAGGAGAGATGGGATGTATGAGGGGATGTACAAGTCCAGGAAATATTGCGGACGTCCCCCGTCCGATTGGATCGGACCCATCGCGTGAAGAGGAAGTGAGCAAAAGACAGATGTCGGGCACCACCATACACGAGATTGTAGTGGGACGTTTAACTCGTTCAGTCTTTTGATCACCGGTCGGCCGACAAGCTCGTAGAGCTCCTTGAGTACAGAACTGAGAGCGTCGTTATATTTGTTCGACTCGAGGTCCTCAGGCTGCCGTCGTTCCCCAAGTAAACGGTCTTGCAATTTGTTCGCGCGGTCATAGAAGTCGTCGGATGTAGTCATGAGGGATGGAGGAGAATTGCGAAGAAGGATGACAATGTCGGAACGCCACTCGGAATGGTTGATGATGATTATAGGTCCGTGACATGCTGCACCACAGAGTGTGTCGTAGGAATGTGGCTTCAAGAAGGCGTCACAGCCCGGCAGGGCCTGTATCTTCAAAATAAGCTCCTCGCGTTCATCCAAAAGCCTCCGTTGCCGCATGACAAGGTGGCCGAATGCATCCATCCCTTTGGGGACGCCATTTTCGCCATCAACATTGTCGAGGGCCAAGGTAAGCGTCTCAAGATCCCTACTAACTGCGGCGAACTTTTCTGCTAAATGGCAGTCGGCCGAACGTATCTGATCCACGGCGGTGCGAAGACCGCGCATCTCAGACCACAACAATGCTCTTCCTCGCTCGAGGGTCTCGATTGCCTGCTCGGGTCGACCGATGCTCATCTGATAGGATGCGAAGTCCAACGGCACCGTTTTGAGGTCATTATTCATTACGACAAGTTGGGAATGCTGTTTATCGAGGGTAGGAGCTAGTGTGAGCCAGAATTGCATCGATGAGATGGCGATGTCGTATGCAGTCAAGGCGGAGGGATGTCCAAAACGGCGTGCGGTCGACGCCCATCGAAATGAAAATAGGTCCTGGACATGTAAGTATGCACATTCATATTTGGCTGCCATGGGGTAGAGTTGCATGAGTTCATTCAGGTCCTCCCTGTGATAGAGCCTAAAGAGACGGGCTGATAGATATACAGTAAGTTGGCGCAGTGAGTTAAGACGGTACACCATTCCATCTGTGGTGTTGATATGGTCTCGAGCGGTTGAAATTGCCTTGTTGAGGTACGCAATTTCATTGGTGCACTTAAAAGCACGTATGAAGAAGTACGCTAGCATTGAACGGGCAGTGCAGGCAAGTTGCCTATCGGGGTAGGAAGCATTCAATTGTCTGCAATATTCAATACCATCTTCGATGTCTGCAATATCTGTAAGATGGTCGATGGAGGGGATGGCTAATGCGTTAAAGTGATCTTGAAGCTGAAGTAGATAGGAGTGAGTAAAAGCCTTTCCTGGGACTGGAAGAGAATTTGAGGCCTTCAATTCAGGGAGACGTGTGATCAGATCATGGAATGATGGGGGTTTGATAATTTCGAGAGTGCTGGACCGTGCGTCCTGGATATTCGCTTTGACATTGGCGTCATAGTGACGCGATTCTTGAAGACTAGAGTATAACATGGAAAGCAAGGGTCGATCAGGGTGTTCAGGGGATTCACGAGTCCTATCAAGGAAGGTACGAGAGTGGTAGATTGCCTGCTCCAAATACTCCGGTTGACCATACACGTGAAAGTGGGTCTGGCCAAAATGGGTTGCTAAAATCAATGCATCGTTGTGGTGAATACCCCCGGGGTCACGGAAATTCATGATTTCGTCCAGTATAGCCATTCCCTCTTTGTAGTCATCCTCCGAAAAATATGTTTGGAAGCGAACCGAGAGTAACCAGGCAAGAGTGAGGGAGGTATCGTGCGAATCTGGTAGTTGCACAATTGCCTTTCGTAGGCAATTGATGGCCTTTTCAGAGTATATTTTCTCGTTGAGGTGCTCGTAACGAGCACGAAGAGCACATACAAAGGACTCAATGGGGGGAATTAGGGACTTCCTCGAGACGTCAGAGGTAAGAAGTTCGTCACAGAGGCCGGCCATCTCCTCGATGTCCTGATCCGCATCTCCAATCTCCAATTCCACTTGGATCGCCATCCCAATCACAAGACTACTTGTGACGTCGTGGCCAGGGAGAACGTAACGGAAATGTGCGTGCAGGTAACGGAGGTACATAATGCAGCACTTGACATCATTTGGCTGGCTGAACGCGTAGGCGCGAACAAAGATGGAAAAGGTGAGGCGACCGAATATCTGAACAATGGCTGAGTTGGTTGGGGACGGACCCCAGGGACGTGGGAGGAATGTTGCTTCTGTGAAGCGAATGACTGATTCATCAAGGTCGTCCTTTTGTTTTGATATCAAGTGGCGGTTAAGTCTTGTCTCTGCTAGGTGTTCAATACAGCGAGTGCGGTCAGGATCGGATCTGGATGATGACTGAACAACATTTTGAAGGTAAAAAATGTAGTTGTCAAGTTCATGGAGCAAGCCTGAATAGGTGGGGGATCAGGCCTATCAGACTCGGATAACTGCCGGGTTGATGGTTGACTGGACAAGCTTACCCCGGTCCTCCATACTAGTAGCCTCAGACACAATATCCAACCCGGTAATCACAAGATGAAGTTTCTCAGATGACGATGGGAAGAAATGGCGGGATTCACAAGAAATTCTTTCGCGGACAGCGGCGATGTGTTAAAGTGGGTGACAAGCATTTCGGCACTCACAAGCATTTCGGCAGTTGATCAATTTTCGCGAAGAATCACGTGAGCTGTCACGCTTCCCACGTTTCCAAAAAGGAAGGCGACCGGTAAATTGGTAGAGCTGTCAGAATAGCTGTCAGAATTTCAGACCCAGATAAATAAAGAGATCTTGGATTTCAATGTAAACAAAACAAACATAAAACATGTCCTAAGGAGAAAAAAGAAATCTTGGAATAATTAATGTAAGCAAAACAAACATAACATGTTGTAAAAACACACCTATAAACAGCAGAGGAAAGGCTTTTCATCCTTTATAGCTGGTCATATATCATAAAGGGAGGAACAGAAATAAGGCATGTTGGTATGGTGGTAGTTATGCTTGTAGTCCCATGTGTGAGCATGAGGGGTTCTGTGGGTTTGATTCTGTATTCAGGCAATATTTTTTTGCACATGCATGGCAATGCCAGGCCATTCCACCTTCTCAATGAAAAATTGACTTGTGCAATATTTTGTATCTGCACTCCCCTGCCCTGATGATCAGACTGCTTCATGCTGCATATATTATTAATTTTCGCAGCTAACAAACTGGTGTGACAGGTAACATTTTTTCAAACTTCTATTCATCAAATAAATAATATATATGTGCACCAAAAATATATTACCCCTACACAGAATCAAACCCAGAGCCCCCCAAAGGTTACACATGGGACTACAAACACAATTACCACCACACCAACACACCTTATTTCTGTTCCTCCCTTTATGATATATGACCAGCTATAAAGGATGAAAAGCCTTTCCTCTGCTGTTTATGGGTGTGTTTTTACAACATGTTATGTTTGTTTTGCTTACATTAATTATTCCAAGATTTCTTTTTTCTCCTTAGGACATGTTTTATGTTTGTTTTGTTTACATTGAAATCCAAGATCTCTTTATTTATCTGGGTCTGAAATTCTGACAGCTATTCTGACAGCTCTACCAATTTACTGGTCGCCTTCCTTTTTGGAAACATGGGAAGCATGACAGCTCATGTGATTCTTCATGAAAATTGATCAACTCATTTTGGCAGTCACATTCATCACAGTGCCTGGATTCAAACTCTGGTAGGTGTGCAGAGATGTGCTGTGTGATGATACAGTAGTATGTGTGTATGGTACTTAATTAAAAGCATTTGTCCTATGATGATGACTTCCCTTATGAATCAAGCCATGAGTAGGTGTGATATGGTAAGTATGGTGCTAGAACAGCAGCTGTTGGTCATGTATCATTAAAGAGAAAGTAATAGTAAGACTGAATGGTATAGTGGTTATTTTGTTTTGCTTACATGAGTGAGCAGGTTGGGGCTGCCAGTTCAATTCCACTGTGGTGTGACATTTTGTTTTGTCATCCACATTGTATATCCTTTTTTTTGCCAGTGGATCACATCATGGCATATATTTAAAATTTTCTGCCATTTTTTGCAGCTTCTACACATCATATTAGAGGTTGGGTACAGAACACACCCATCAGGAAAACCCCTCATTTGCTTTTTGCTACTTTTAGTGCTTTTATTGCTTTTTTTGTGTAAAAAAAGTAAAAATTTGGAAAGTACAGACTACTTGTGACAAGCCAACCCCTTTACTTTCCATGAACTTTTTTACTACTGCTCTACTTTTTTACACAGCTCTATTTTTTCATGCAATATAACTGAGACTACTTCCATTTTATCACTACTTGTCATTTTTTGGCTGTACTTTCATGTACTTTTGTGACCTAGAATACTTTTGAAAGCAATGTACTTTTTTGACTGCCTTGGAAAGCACTCTGGCAAGTAGAGGACTTGGCTTTTTTGTGCTTTTTCATGCTTTTTCTACATTTTTCATGAAAAGCACAAAAAAAGTAGAAAAGGCACAAAAAAGCAAACAAGGGGTTTTCCTGATGCCTGTGATTAGTGTTGCTGGCAGCTAAGCCGGACCTTTTCGAAAATTGGTGATAACAAATTAAATAAAATAGCCAAAATTATGAAAATAAAGACGTGAATGGATTAGGTCAAGAGCCAGGGGGTCACTTAAGACGACTTAGAGATCTGACAGGCCGTTCAGGCACAACTTGACCAGCTTGGTTTTCAGCTTGATTTGAGCCAAAAACAAGCCAGTCAAGTTGTGCCTGAATGGCCTGTCAGATCTCTGAGTTGTCTTAAGTGACCCCCCCGGCTCTTGACCTAATCCATTCACATCTTTATTTTCATAATTGTAGCTATTTTATTTAATTTGTTATCGCCAATTTTTGAAAAGGTCTGGCTTAGCTGCCAGCAACACTAGCCTTTAATGTGCCCTCCCCTCAGGTAGATAGTTCCTGATGTGGTAGATTAGATAAACAGCGGACGATAAAATGATGAGAAAAAAAAAAAAACCTCTGTTGCATTCAGCAGGTTGACCTTCCTGACTTCTGTTTGATCTAGTGACACCTGAGAAGACCCTTTGAGTTGCAGGATCATTATACATAGTGGTTTGATGATGGAGAGCACAAAGGAGGGAGAAGGGAGGGTGAGGGATAATATATGGTTGTGTATATACAAGGATTGTTGTGCTTTGATTCTAGGTTTTTTCTGACCATAATGATATCATAATCTGTGTTTGATCAGATCTTCAGTGAATTTCAAGTGTGTATTAATCTGACTATAAGCCAATGTGTGATTATCTTGCATGTGAATATTCTGACCATAAGCTTAGCTTTGGGCAGAGGCTAATCAGACTGTGATTATTGTATCATTCTGTGATCTCTTTAGACTTGAATGACAAGAAATTGACATGTCATGTAACCTCAGAAAATACTGTTATTACATTGGATAATCTTACATAAATCAGATGTCAAAATAAACTTGTTCCTGCAGTGAGTGTTTTCTGAGAAAATATTTCTGTGCCTTGTGGCAAGGGGGTCCCAAAAAAAATACCTGGGGTTGTTTTTTTTTTTGAAGTGAGCTCTGGGCATGGACTAACTAAGTATGTAAGCAGGCGCCTTTCCATATATGGTAATGGCACTTCCATATTGGGATGATGATGAAGTCTTTGAATTTCAAAAGACATTGAATACATGCATGATCAGAATAGGGTGCCCAACAAATATTTAGAGACAAATAATGGTGAGGTATTATAGAAGCTACAAGTAATATCACTGTGTCTTCTTTGTAAGTGCACATATGTCGCAAGTCCAATGTTTTGGAGTCAGACCCTTGGTCAGACCATCCTTATTGTTATGATCCACCCCAATTTTTCTCATCCTCATCAGACCCCCTCCTTGTCACTCTACCTCCACCTATGGCCAAGCAACCATTACCATTGAACCTATCACCCCTACCAGACCTGCCACCGCTACCACCCAGTAAACCATCCAAACCATTGTCACCCCTTGATCAGCCACCAGTTGAGCCCCTTGTCCCCATCCTCTGGAACATCTATCGTTGGGAATACTCCTCAATGGAGATATACCAAGAGCCACCCCCAGTAGAGAACCCACTGGAAGATCCAGACAGTCCCATGGAGGATGCGACACCCTTAGAGCCAGAACCAGTCACTCGCTATGAACCTGATGTCCCTGGAGGACAGACACATACCTTGTCCCCAGAAGAGTCCCCTATCAAACCCTGGGAAGCATACCTCACTCAGCCCAGTAGTTCTGTGTCCCACAAGCATTCCCTGTCACCCACAAGTCCCTCTTCAGCGCCCATACAACAATGTACCAGTTGTGAAGGCAGTTACCAGTCAATCACCCCTTTAGCCTCATTGCCCATAGCTGGCACCTCGCCTCCAAGTCAGGGTCACCAGTCGACCTCTTCTGAAGGATCCGCAGACCAACCCTCACCCATGCAGAGCTCCACAGACAAAGCAGATAGCAACATGGCCCTTAATTGGGTCACCATCAATACTGACTACCTTAAAGGGTAGTTGCTTACACTAGATGCCCATTAGACCAAAATGGGCACACGGAGATCAGATCTCCTTGGATTGACTTCAAAACTCATGGTCATCATCGCATCATGACAACGCTTCTCTTCTTGGAATGACCTGCTGCCATTGTTCTCTGGTTAAGGATAGATTAGGCAATTCCCTGATCTCTCATTCGCTCTCACTCATTCTCTATTGTTCGACTCATACAGACTGCAGCACTTATCCGCGGACCTTCATATGATACAGACAGATGCCTCTTGACCAGAAGTACCTACCTTAGTGATTGTGGCCCGTGCGCCAGCCTGCCTGTATATAAGCGCCCAGTATTTTGACAGTCAAGCCCTAAGCTTGACTTGATTCTCAATATCAACATTCTTGAAAGCTCCCCTTGTGCCTCCCCTTTCCCTCATCTCTTACATAAGCCACTCAAAGTTGTCTCTAGTGACACTAGAGACTTCTACTCCTTCAAAGCACTTGCCACTAGTTCACTCTTAGTACAAGTTGTACTATCAAGGCCTGTTGAAGCCTTAACACTTATCAAAAATATAAAGGAAAATCTGTGAGAGATTACCAATCTTGCAAATTAGATAAGCCATTTGTAAGCCACTGCAAGCACAAGCGAGCCTTGAGAAATTAGATAAGCACTTTGAACATGAGTGAGCTTGGCCATGTGCTGACATAAGGGAGGTCCAGCACAGCAAAATTCCAGGAAAGTGGTCCTGGGCTGCTGTGCTGTACAACACAAGGCGGCGTCAAGGCCTTTGGAAAATTGCCCATCTCCATCAAATCTCTTTCTCTCTCAACCACAAAGCTTTCCAGCTCAAACCAGGTGTGTCCCCTCCTTCTTTACCATCTAATTATTTTTTAAATTATTTTTTTTAGCCTCTCCAACAACTTTTACACTCTCCAAGTCCTACTTTTCCATCAAACAAGGTGTGTTTACTGCACCAATAATTCCTGGCTGTAAATTTAATGGGTTAAATTTCGCTTTTAGCCTCTCTTTGTATACTGTGAGTATTTATAAACTGTTATAGGCTTTACTGACAATTAAAATAGCTTTTCTAGGTTGTTTTCTTTGCTCTGTATTGCTTTGCTCTGTGCCTGCTATTCTGCTTGGGTGCTATCTAAGTCTCTGCTGTCTTCTCTGTTCTTTCCCTGTATTCTCTCCATCTGCCCCCCCCCCCTGATATTATTATGTCATCTACCCCTCCCACATCCCCTCAGCACCACCAAGAGGCTGCACATCATGCTGAGCGCTCCAGTCGTCTTATGGCCAGTCCTGAACAGCATAGGACACCTGCTGGCCCCTCTGCTGCCTCCACATCCACTGCCCTCCCCCCTTCTATTGCTGGGCCCTCCTTGGGGGGGCCAGTTACCTATGGGGAGCAGACATATGGTTTCTTGACATCAGAAGTAGTTGCTGGGATACATAATCTTCTTCCTATTCCTCCTCCTGTTTCTAGAAGACGTGGTCGTCCTTCTTCTACCCTTGCCCCTCCTCCTGTAGGTTTAATATTTATATTAATTCATAAATCTAATATAAAACTTGCAGATGACCATAAGACCTCATTCTGCTGGCCCATCTGCTGCCTCTACCTCTACTTCTGCTGTTCCTGTATATACCTCTGCCTCTGCCTCTGTTTCTGCTCCAAATCTTGCTCCTGCCCCAGTAGGTTTTTAATTCTTTATTTAAATCAATTATTGATACATACATATAACTTATAGGACATTCTACCTGCTAATCCTGATGGGCAGAGATATTCTCATCTGCCATCAGATATCACTGCTGATTTTAATAACCTCCCCCCTTTGCGTCCTACTAGATCATATAGGCATACTCCTGCTCCTGTCCCTTCTACTTCTGTTCCTGTTGTCTCTGGCTCTGGCCCTGCTATCTCTAGCTCAGTTCTTCCCCCTGCTGCTGCCCCTTCTGCCCCTGCCCCTCCCTGGGCTGCCTATACCTCTGTGTTCTCTGTTGACCTTGCCCCTGACCTTCCTGACCCTGATCCCCACCCTCAAGAATATCCTGAGAATCCCATCCCTGTAAGTTCTAACTTTATTTTAGAATGAAATGTTTTTACTAAATATCCTATAGCCATTTTTTATGGGTTGAATTGATCTAGGCCCACCACCCCAGCCTCTCCCTATTGCCAGGCGCCCATTTGGCCCTCAATGGGTAATTCATGATCTTAAAACTTTTGATGTTGCATGCCCTTCCTGCAATGCTCTCCACTGGGCAGATGAGCACCTTTCCAACTCATCTAAGGATAGCCCAAAATTTGGCATGTGTTGTTATCAGGGCAAGATTGCCCTTCCACCACTACAGGAGCCTCCTAGTGAGCTCAAGGATTTTTACACTAGGAGACACCCAAAGTCTACAAATTTTCATGAAAAAATTTGCAAATATAACAATGCCTTGGCCTTTACTTCTGTGGGTAGACAGATAGACTACAGTGTCAATGATGG
>Ga0307510_10006115_pt1 | contig 14341 bp, 15 predicted proteins | sample 12_EM_MG_FD_207224 | JGI IMG/M metagenome (GOLD analysis project Ga0307510, IMG submission 207224) | Populus trichocarpa ectomycorrhiza microbial communities from riparian zone in the Pacific Northwest, United States - 12_EM | ecosystem: Host-associated > Plants > Roots > Unclassified | place...
GCGTGCCAGCTAGAAAGAGTGCAGGGGAAACGAGCGCGCGTCAGCATGCCAATTTGCGTGGACGGAGCCCGGCGCTACCCCGCATCCGCTAGCCCCGGCGCCACCTGTGAGACCGAGCGTGGGACTATCGAGCGAGACGGGTGGACATGGCGCGCGTGGTGGGGCTTGTGGTGGGTAGTCGGGCTCGGAAATGACGCGTGGCGGGAGGGCGGCTTTCGCAAGCGGCGAGGAACGCGTCACGCGGACTGGGTAACGCGAGACACAGCGCTGCGCGGGCGAGGGTCTGGAGCGCTCCAAAGACGCCGCCAAAGAGAGCGCCTGGGAGAGGTCCGTAATGAGGAGGAAGGAGAGCGCGGGCCACCCAGCATTCAGCATTGCGCGCACCCTCTGCAGGTCAGCGCCCGTAGGCTCAGATTCGGGGAGCATCGATGGGTCGAGCGGGCCTGGTGCGCGTACGGGTTCCTGTGGGCCCATTGGATGTTTTTGGCTTTGGACCGCAAGGGTGATATGAGGAGGATCCTGCGAGGCCGACGCAAAACGAGACGAGGCACTGCACCCCGAAAATATTCGGGGATAGCGGTGCGTCTGCCTTGCCGGGCGGGTGGGTGCTATGAGAGAGAATGGGTGATGGGGGCCCAGATGAAGAGGGGAAAGTTGTGCATTTCATAGCCGCACTTTGCACGCTCAGGCCAGCCTCAGTACTCATCATCCCAACGCATCTCCGTGGCGCTGCCAGTGTCCAAACTGTGACTATACGAATCTAGCATCGAGAATCGTTCGAGGGGCACACCCACGCCCTGCATGTGCGCAGAGATGCCAATACCGAGCAAGGAAAAATACGGGGTGATGATAGTGTGATGATGCGCTGGAGGATAGCGACAAAGAGTGTGTAGATGCGTACGCCAAAGGTGTCGACCTTACTAATGGACTCCTGCGATGCTTGACAAGATAGCTGGTACATAGAAGACCTCCCTCGCCTCGTCTCACTGGGTTTCGTGATGAAAACGCCAAATCGACAACAATCACCCTCGTCTCGCTCCAACGTCCCCCGCCGTCTCCCCCTGCGCCATCCTGGCCATCGTCCAAACGATGAATGGCTACATGTCATAGGGCGGCGATATCCAGCTTAAGACCCTCCAGGACATCTCCTTTTCCACCAGGTTTTCTGCCTTGCATGGCAGCCTGCTCACGAGCGTGCGTTCTCTCCCTTTTACGCTTGTGCGCTCCTTTTCTTCTCCCTTGCCCTGACGGATGACTGGCGGGGAATATGCCTCCTTGGTGCAGCAGGCCCCGCTATTGTATCTCAAGCCGTACGAGTCTGGGAAGGTCGTCGTTTTGTCCACGGTGGGGGCGTTGTGACAACTAGTCATTTTTGTCCTAGACAATGTTGCCGAAGAGCGGCCAGGACCTCCGTCTACTGTTCGCAGATACGCCCGAATCGATCACCCTTCCAGACGGGACGACACGATTACTTGGCCCTGCGGCGCGCGACGTGTTCGCCACCTTTGAGGACCCATGCCTGCCGGGAAACGGCGAGCAAGCGAAGTACCCTGCGTACTCACAAATTATCGCAGCCTTTCCGCAAGGCGCGCGTCTCTTTCAGCTCATATCCATAAACTGTAGCTGTCCTCTTATTTTTGCATTTCTAAAGTATCTCGCTTTTATTACAATACCTTCTCCCCACTGCCCCTCAGAATGCTCTGCTTTCCCTTTCCCCCTCACGCTCCACGGCACGCCCATCATTTTTCTCTTACTCGAGCAATCTTGGCCGAATTTGCGACAGGCGTCGAGGCCTTTCTCACGTTGCTCATCAAACTCGTCAGTGGCGAGGCGAGGCTGGTGAGGCCCGCCCAGGGTGGATGAGGGTGGGATGCGTCTTCCTTTATCAATAATCGTACGACATCAATCCATGTTCATGCGATCCGGGCTTTGCGGGAATGCCAACTTCATGCGTAGTATTTAGCAACGCCACGATGCCTTGGCTACCGACGGGGGATGATGTTGGAACCGAAGTCATGCGAGTACGAGACATGTGCCTTGGCCGAAGTCAAATCAGCAGTTTCGAGGGTCTGAGTTAGAGATCACGGTTGACGTATGACACAGATCCACCACACCACGTGCCCCGCGGATTTCTGGGTTATCTTCCTTGCGCTAGCAAGAGAGTGAGGGGCTGGAAGACGGTTGAGACGGTCAAGGACGTGTACCAGATCGCGTTGCCTTTTTCACTTTACTGTACGCGAGAGTCGGGTCTTGGGACTCTTGACACCGTAAAGCCATTCCGTCCCATCTGACGCGAGCAAATCTCCCGGGAAAACTCGTTCACGGGCGCGGCTTCACACCCAGTACTGTACAGCGTTGATATTCTTCGCCCTGATTCACAATTGAACAAGGAAACCTTCTGAGTTGGTTTTCGCAAAATACCGAGATACACGTGACCGACAAATATGGTTAGGGGATATGACTAATCATGATACTCGGACAACATGCAAAAACTCAAGCCTGTAGGTCCCACTCTTACAGTAGAACATGACCGACACGAGGCAAGAGATTACATACTTCCATGTCGGTGGAGTTTACAATGGAAGGGTTAATCGGGCACGATGCAAACACTTTCCGTAATGTCAACTCCACTTTGGGCGGATGCAGTGAACTGTGACCGGACTAATCAACGCAATAGGCCCTGGACCTGCGCGACCTCAGGCCTCATGGTTGCCTCACGACTGGGACCGATAATCTTCCCACAATTATTTATACTAAAAACAGCACCCTTCCTCCCGCAACATGAGGCATGAAGGTGATTATCGATAATATAATTGTCATCCGTTCTGATGGTACATTTCTCCCAATATGGAGGCAACGTGTTTGAGCGGCCTCGAGGTGGCCCAAATGGGTACAAGGGTCTAAGGGTGTCAGGCAGATGGATAACGTTTTGTCCAAGGTTTGACTTTGACTGCCATGCAAGCAGAATCAATTGTCGACGACACCCTGAAGAGCGTTGAGCGGTGAGAAAAATGTTTTTGGAACTAGTGATTCTTTCTCAACCCCGTTTTTCAGCTTCCGCGTCCTTTGCGTGGGGAGGGTATGTCATTACCCTTCCCATTGGTACCACCAGCTGCATGTTTGACCGCTGACCTACACTCGTAGTCAGGGGTTGGGAAGTCATCGCTGATCAATCGTGTATTCCGTTTGGAGAATTCGGTAAGGATGCCATGGCTAGATTTCGTGTGCTACTAACTGAGTTGGTTGTTGACTAAGCGCAATGCAGCCCACGTTGAGCAGTATATACCGGGACAAGCTGATATTAACAAAGAATTTACCTCTCAAGAGAACAACTACTTCGTTCTGCATGACTCTAAAGGGTTCGAATACGGCAGCACCAACACCTCTGGTGATGTCAATAGATTCATCCAGGAACGGTGCGATTCGAGCCGCCCCCTTAAGGATCAACTCCACGCTGTGTGGTGAGGATCATCTTGGAGGCGATCTTGGGCCGAGCTCACTGCTATTAGGCTGTGTGCGGAGTCGCCCAGGGCTGGTGGGCGTCCATTTGAGAGAGGAGACGAGAACTTACTCCGTCTCGCCCACGATACCGGAAGTGCGTTCCTTGCTTTGCTACTACACCAGCTATGCTCCTGACGTATGTTCTGTTGGGATGGAATCAGTCCCTGTTGTAGTCGTCTTCACAAAGTATGACCGATTGGAGAGTTCGAAGAGGGTTGAGTTGCAAGAGGACGATAATAGCTTGAGTGAAGACCTTCTACGTGATCGGAGCAAAGAGGAGGCCCAGAAAGTACTTGATGGGTGCATACAGTCTCTCAAGGCCGCAGCGGACACTTTGAGCGACGTGGGGACGCCACATCATGTGAGCGTTTCGGGTATAATTTTCCCATTGTTTATTCGATCCGTGCTTATCTTGCTTCCCAGTCAGCCTGGGCTACGAAGCTAGCATCTCGTCTCTCGTTCAACTCACTTGCAAGCTTGTCAGTGACAAGCTCAAATTGATGTGGGCGATTGCACAACGTGCGAGTCGCCAAGTCAAAATCAGTGCCTGTGTCGAGTAAACTCTGTCAATCCCATCTGGGTCATGTTGATCACTAACACTGCTTACCCCTCGACTTTATCAGCATAGCCATGGGGTGTAGGTATCTCAATTTGCATTTTTCTGTCTATCATTGACCACGGTTCAGATCATAAAATTCCTCCAGACCTTAGCAGCCCTGGTGTTTCGGTGATGCCGTTGCGCGATTGCATTGGGAGGGTCCATCAAGATATCATCACTTGTTGGAACTTTAGGGATGAAGAAAATGCAAGGATATCTTTGTGATGCAATGAGCCGTACGCTAACCATGTTTTTCGGTAGACCCTCAGCAGTGACGAGTTCAAACAACTAATGCTGTATTTTGTCCAAGACGTTCAGGAATCACAGAATGAGGATGGACCCCACGTCACAACGTAAGTGTCGAGACGATGGAGTTGAATAGGATGTGACCCTTATTTATAGGCCTCTAGAAATTGACAAGGTTTCTGACTTTGTCAGCCGAATTACTGCCCTATCACCTCCCATTACGCCAACCACGGACGTCATTGGTTTGACAGCCCCTTTCGCGGATTGGCTCTCGCACTCTGTCTGGGGTAACGAGTAAGTATTTTCTATAGGTCTGTAATTCACTGGCAGCCGCTGACGGGAGATGTGAAGCCCCGCAGTTCAGCGACTTTTGATGGCCTACACCACAGATCTTATAACAGTGCTCAAATCACTGTTTGACGTTGTACCAAGTTCCTCAGAAGGGACAATGTGGCCAGAGCTAAACAGGGTATTCCAAGCATACGAACGGTTTGACCCACGCGAACAAATCCATCGCCGTATTTGCGCAAACTTCCAGCATGATCAGCAGATCAACGATGCAGATGGCTTTCGTCTCGAGTTGCGTGCGATGTTGGAACATGAACTTGGCTCGGAACCTAAGGAATCTGGAGGTCGGAAAGTCCAAGCTACCAGCGCTCTCCCGACACCATCACTCGGACTACACCCAACATCATCTCGGATGTCCACACGATCGCCTAGGGTGGCTGCGCGACCACCTGTAGACCATGCGCCACCAGCTGTAGATCGTGAGACATCACCTATAGATTGTGGGCCATCACCGGCATCACCTGTAAGCCGTGCGTCATCATCTGTGCCACCAGGCCCACTCCACCTTTTGGCCCGGCTACGTAGGTGGCTAGCCCGGCTCCTCGTTATTTGTTCAGCCCCGCTCTGTCGACATTGTTGAATCCTTGATGGCTTTGTCCAAAGTGCTTGGGACCACCTTTTCAGGTACGATATACAGTTCCTGCCTTGATTCATGCTCTGCTTACTTTGATAGGTTTCGTTCTCCCCAGACGTCGCGACCCCTTCCTCTACACTCCCACTATCGCTCGCCGTTTTGTACTCTAGTCATTCCCTACGCGCCACCATGGGTCCATTATTACCGCTTCTTATCATCTCATATCCGGTACTATCGTCTTTTATTTATCATCGACATTGGTACCTTCCCGTTTGCTAGTTGCTTTGCCACGCTCTCCCTATTCCGACCTCTGCTAACTCAGTATTGGATGGCCCCTCCTATTAGACATGTATTTGCATGTGATAATTCGTCTGTAACAATACTAGCCAGCAGCGAAAACGCCTGGTGTTGGCCCCTAAGTTTTATCCCCATCCACTTTACCTCGAACCCTTGGCTCCGAACCGAGCGAGCGAGCCATTACCGCATTATCACGCGGTCCGGCTTCGGGAATTAGGTGAAAACTCCTGACTTCACTCATTGCTAGTGTGGCTTCCCTGCTTCTTGCTATTGTCGCGATATGCCCTGGGCACTAACTAGTACTAACTCCTGACCTATCCCTCGTCTTCTACCGGAACTCGCACGCAGGGTACTTACGCAACAATGGACAAAAATTAAACATTTCAGGTCGGATAATCGATTCCGTGCATAGCTCGAGGTTGGCGGAGCACTGTAACATCTTCGGACTTCGATCATCATCGATCACTTGCTATTGAAATGTTGAGACGTTGAGGCATCCTGGCCAAATACCATATGGCCAAAAAAATTTGTAATAGAGTGTGAGGTTTATTAACTTTTATATGGGTAACGATCACAGTATAGGAGCGCAATTGGGATAGAAAACGGGGTGGGTTTGCTAGACCAGCGAAAGGCGGCAGCTCACTCCATTCCATCCACACCAACCCACTTCCGGTACTGCCCAGCCCTTACCGGTTTTATCACTTACAAATGATATCGCAGCCGCAGAGTCTACCGGTACCGATTCACTTCATGGACAACGCCATACATGGCCCTACGCCAGTGATCAATATCGAATGTTTAGGTTCGAACGATCGGCACTTAACCTCCCTCCGGCCCTCCTCCTGCTTCGCAGCGAGGCTCTCTTATCCATGATGCGGTGATACCCCTTTGTACTTGATTCTCATATTGGCATTCGTTCAATTCGACTGGTAGCGCATCTAAACATATTGTGGATACATTAGTACCTTTTGTGTAACTTTTTTTTTCAGAGAGATTAACAACAGCGGGTGGCCCCAGTACAAGGGAGGGTGTGATGCCAGTGGGAAGCAAATGGGGATGGGGTGATGTGGCCAGGACATAACCCTTGCAGGGAGGGGAGCGGGGATAAAGCTCCTAGATGCAATAGATGATTGTTGATGCCGGGGAATCGGGGAGCGGTCGAGGAAGGTGACGAGGAGGCGGGAGAGGCAGCTCGAGTAGTTGGCTGCTGCCTGTCCGTCATCATGGTAAATCCCCATCAGGGATTTCGTGTTGGATTCTAAGGCCATTAATATGCATTAATCCTTATCGGGTCACGTGTATGCGATTTCACGCTGCAATCGGCGGGGTTTCAAGCTGTCGATTGTCTCTGTGCGAATCCTTGCCATGTCCCTCGTACCTGTCACACTATTTTGCGGAGCACCAGCGGAACGCCCTAGGCCCCAAGGCCTCAAGGCCGGATCGATTCATGAATTTTGTAACCGCCTGGGATTCTGATCGTGCTGTGATTGATACTCAGTCATGATCACCTGACCTCCATGTTCGGTTTGTACGAGTTTCTGGACCCAACGGCTGGATGGTATCACACTTAAGTTTACTCTCACGCACGTCTGTTCAGCACTTTGGCCAGTCTCCCTTCTCACAAGACTTTCGTACTATGGCTCACAAGCAGAATCAGTTCCAGGTCCCGGATGTCCAATTCCGGGTTTTGATTATCGGAAGAGCAAATGCAGGAAAGACATCTATTTTGCAGCGAGTCTGCGACACCACGGAGAGTCCCAAGACCTACAGGTTTGATCAGTGGGGACAGCGCTCTCAGGTACGTTCTCGGTATTGGTGGCATCTTCAATCTCATCGCCTAGTCAGGTTCAGCTTGAACCTTCAATCGAGGTCGGACAGGCATATTCTTGTGGCTACGGCCAATTGTGACCGTGACGATCGTGGTTGCAGCGTGGCCTCCATAATATCGACGACGAACTCATTTTCGAAAGACATGAGGGTTATATTTTCCACGACTCCCGCGGATTCGAGGCTGGTAGTGATGATGAGCTGAAGATCGTTCAAGAATTCGTCCGGCGAAAGTCGCGCGAGAAGCGATTAAAAGATAGGTTGCACGCGATATGGTTTGTGTCTTTTCAGTATCTACGGTTGCAATTTCGCAAGATTGTTTTCAGGTTTTGCATCCCAATGGACAATGACCGACCATCACTAGACTTGCACCTTTTCCACGATATTTGCCCGGATAAGAATGGTATGTCAAAATGCAACTATATGAACTGGGATTGACACAGGGGATTTCCAAGTTCCTGTGATAGCGTTATTCACCAAATATGACCAGTTCAAGCGCGACATCAAGATAAAGTTGGAGGATGAGCATTATCATCAAGAACTGGACATCGGTGCTGAGGTGGAGAGAGTTTTCGAGCAACATTATTTGGCCAAACTTACTAGTAGTAGTGGACCTCCACCATTTATACTTTTGGAGAGTGAGAATTTCGTCGCCAACAAACCTATATTTTGCTAATTTCTGCCCTGTAGGGATGCACAAGGATGGCCAACGGTGTATTGATCTTATTACACTGACGGCCGATTCACTCTCTGATAGTGTGGTTACCCTTATGCTTGTGGCTGTGCAAAAGGACAACTTGGAAGTGAGCATAAAGTATGCTATTAAAAAGTGAGTTCTTATGGATTATAAGATGAGAATGATGGGGTTTACATCCAATATAGGATGAAAGATAAATTTGAAGGACTGCACAGTACAGAAGCAGTAATAAAGGGATGCTTAGCAGCATTCCCATGGATGTGGGTAAGTTGTAATGCTGTGTGTAGAGTTGTCCATTGCTAAAAGAGGATCTACACTTAGTATTTTGTAAGCCTGTGCTTGCTTATTTGTGTCCTGCATACTGACTTCTTACAATGCCTAGCTTGTGAGTGCCCCTTGCTAGCTCACTTTCTCTCCATGCCCTGATCAGTTCCAACCTCTGACCTCTCCAGGAGGTGGGTACCCTTCACTGGCTTGCCTTTCTTTCTGTGCCCTGACCAGTCTTAATATCTTCCCTCTCCAGGAGGTAAGTGCCACTTCCTGGCTTGTTTCCTTTCTGTGTCCTGACCAGTCTTGACATCTGACCTCTCCAGGAAGTGAGTTCCCCTTAATGGCTTTCTTTCTTTCTATATTACAACCAGTTCCAACCTCTGCCTTCTCCAGCAAGTGAGTGCCCTGCTGGCCCACTTGCTTTCTATGTTCTGACCAGTCCTGACCTCTGACCTGTCCAGTTGGTAAGTACCCCTTATCAACTCTTTCCTTCTGTATCCTGACCAGTCCTACTGGCAACCTCTGACCTCTCTAGGAAGTAAGTACTCATTGTTAGTCTTCTTTCCATGTCCTGACTAGTTAGAACCTCTGTCTTCTCCAGGAAGTGAGTGCCCTTTTACTGGCTCACTTTCTTTCTATGTTCTGACCAGTTGCAACCAGTTTGTAAGTGCCCTTTACTAGCTTGCTTTCTTTAAATGTCTTGACTAGTCCTGGCCTCTGCTATCTCTAGGTTGTAAGTGCCCCCCCTGTAGACTTTCTTTATTTCTGTGTTCTAACCAGTCTTGACCTCTAACCTCTCCAGGTTGTGAGTTCCCCTTGCCAACTTACTTTTTTTCTGTGTCCTGACTAGTCCTGACCCCTGCTTTCTCCAGGAAGTGAGTGCCCTTTGCTAACTCACTTTCTTTCCATGTCCTGATTAGTTCTGACCTCTGACTTCTCCAGGAAGTAAGTGCCTCTTGCTAGCTCACTTTCTTTCTGTCCTAACCCAGTTGTGACCTCTGCTCTCTTCAGCAAGTGGGTTTTCCTGGCTGGCTTGAGTTCTTTCTATGTCCTAATCAGTCCTGACCTCTGACCTGTCTAGCAAGTAAGTTCCCCTTGCTAGGTTACTTTCTTTTTATGTTCTTACCAGTCCCAACCTCTAACCTTTTTAGTTTGTAAGTGCCCCTTACTGGCTTACTCCCTTTCCATATCTTGACCAGTCCCAATCTCTACCATCTCCAGGAAGCAAGTACCCCTTACCAACTCACTTTTATTCCATGTCCTGACCTCTGACTTCTCCAGGAAGTGGGTGCCCCTTGCTGCTTATATCTTTTCTATCTCCTAACCAGTCTTAACTTCTATACTCTCTAGCCAGTAAGTGCCCCTTACTAGCTTGCTCTCTTTTTATGTTCTGACCAGTCCCCAACTCTACCCTCTCCAAGGTTGTGAGTGCCACTCACTGGCTTGGTTTCTTCCATGTCCTAATCAGTCCCAACCTCTGCCATCTCTAGCAAGTAAGTGGTCCTTGCTGGCTTTCTTTCTGCATCCTGGCTAGTCTTGACTTCTATCCTCTCTAGGAAGTTAGTGCCCATTGCTAGCTTACTTTCTTTCCATGTCCTGACCAGTTCCAACCTCTGACCTCTCCAGGTTGTGAGTGCCCCTTACTGGCCCACTTTTCTTTCTATGTCCTGACCAGTCCTGGCCTCTGCCCCCTCTAGCAAGTGAGTGCCCCTCACTAGCTCCCTTCCTTTTGTGTCCTGACAACTTGTCTTTTGCTCTGTCTAGGAAGTGAGTGCATGCCTCTAGCTTGCTTTCCTTGTTCTGATACATCTCCCTCTGTGATCTTAAGTTGGTAAGTGTTTCCTGCTGTCTTCTTTTCAGTGTATTGCCTTATGCATTCCCTCTGGATTTTCAGAAAGTGAGCTCTTACCTTCCTTTCTTCCTTTTGTCATCTCACCTTTGCCTTTTTGTATGCTACAGAAAATATCATCTAAATTACAATCATTTGTGTCCAAAGTGGTATGGTTTTTATTTTCCAATTTCATTTTAGTTGTAGTAATCTACTTTCAGTGGCACCTCTCCATATCGAATCGGAATACACATCACACGATGATTGGTACATTTCTACTACCTACATCTGTCCTTTCTAACATTCAAGGTAGTAACAATTATCATCCTGGAGTATGCATGTCGTGTCCATGCCTCCTCTCCAGATTCTACTTGTGCAAAGGCTTTAGATAAGGCATATTCCCGATACAAACAATCTGGCACTCATAAAGTGGTCAAAAAGCAGTTTCCAGGATCTCCCACCCAATATTCTATTCCACAGTTTACAGAATTTATCCTCCAATATCGTCTCTGACACTTAGTTGCTATCTTTTCACCACTATTTACTGTTTGCCCTTTATATAATTGTTTTTCAGTAGTGTTCTGTTGTGAACCAAAGCAGCTATTACTCGGTCACCCATACAGTAGATGCCGCTGTGGGTAAATGGCCTGAGGTTCATGAGGATGAGCCGATGAGGTGATTTTAGAGTGAAGAAGTGGTTAATCTTACCCAAGACTTATGAATGTGCGGGATTGAAGGGGATTCTCGTCGTACTGGAGTGGTCGTCGGCTTAGGAGAACCCTGTTCATAATCATTGTGGCGCATGCCAGCTAGGTAAGTCGTCGTGTTCAGTGTTTGTTGGCGTCTTGGTTGGCGTAGTGTGCGCCTGAGTGCGTCTACCCCGCCACACAGAGCCCCCCTCGTCTGGGCGAAGACACGCAAATTGCCCGGGCCCCGTCGACCAACACCACAAATGCGCGCCACCTCGAAAAATCCCGTCGTTCCACCTCGCATACGTCGCACACTGGCATGGCCCTTCGCAAGTCAGGAGCACGTCTCAGGCTGTTGGGAAGGATTATCACTGCACATAGGATCGATGGAGCCCTATTTTCGTACGTTCTCTTGTTCTCTTTTCGTTCTACTTCTGCCGCTCTCCATTCCAGTATTCTCCATTTACCTTAGGCATTTACCACCGATCGTCGCCGCACTTTCATCACCCTCGTTGTATGGGTGCTCGCTGTCGTGCACCTTGCTACGATTCAGTAGATTTTCTCTTCATACCGGACACCGCTGCCCCTCGTCATCGTCTCCGCGACCGCTCTTCCTTTTTCACTCTGTCACTCTACTCGCCTGGTACGTAGAATGCTCGTATAGAAACCCCCTCGCCTGGCCTCGCAAGAGGCAGGCGATAGAGCCCACTTTCCCCTTCTCTTTTCATTTTCGTGTCTTTCGTCCCCGCCCGACCGCTTGACAGCGAACCGAGCTGCCATGCCGCCGTTCATCTAGCTGGTCCCGCGCTTTCTCTCGCGATTGTTTTGCGACACTCTAGCTTCAGGACTCTTCTTACGCCCGTTACGGTTTCCTTTCGCGCGTTCTCACTCTTTCGGGAGCGCGGCGTCTGTTCTCTTTTCTCCTTCTCTCCGAATTCACCGTTGGGTCACTTCGACCTTATTTCTTACATTAACCAAACATCTGTCATCACACCTCAACGAAATTGGTCACAGAAGAAGTGATTCTAGGACGAACAGCAACTCCGTGCATATGAGTACTGATCGTAACTTACTGACCGATCCATCATCTCATCACACTTCATTCCCGCGAATGTATCCAGAAAAGACCGACTAGATCAAAGCTTCCAATGTGGATTTACTTGTGTCGCCAATTGTGCGAACAGTAGAAACGGTTACGTGGCCGGTCATACGAAGAGGGGATGACATAAGTACTTGTCCTGCCTTCTCAATCTCACACGCCTTGCTCTGCTCCTCGTGCTCTGCCACCGCGTCCTCGTCCAGATCCGGCTCGTCCTTCGCGTATTTTTTTCTGCTTCTGGTCTGCGACGAATAGAACATGGCGCTACCTTGTACTGAAATATAGAAGTGATATAGAACCTAGACCAGTGGCTGCTATAACACGTGATTAATACATGTGGGTTCCTGCTTCTGACTCTGACACCACGCGCTTGCAGTATGTCCACGGAAAGGGCATCACCCGCCACGATCCCGAGCCCGAGGTACGCCGTCTCGGCTGAATTTGCTCCGCGATCACTACTGTCTGATACTTATTCAATCCCACAGAACGTGCTTTGGACAAAAGACGATCCACCAATCGTCAAAGTTGCCCACTTTGGTCTCGTCAAGGCGGTCAACAGTTTCGTTACGCTCCAGGTACGTTCCTTTCGACGTCGTTTGTTCACGCAAAGTATAATCTCTAATCTCTACCGAGCAAACGATGTGCGGGCGCCCGACTGCCTCGCGCTTGAAGTCGTCACGAAGGGTATTCGGGTTCGTGGACACGACCACTTCGTCGCAGCTGGTCGGTCGGCATCATCGTGACCTATGTGCGCGTCCTGTTCTTCCGTGGCCCGGACTGGGTTATATGTAAGGAACTGCACCTATCAGGCCAACAAATACTGGCCCTTTATCCAAGACAAAAACGAGTCCGATATAATCTGGCGCATCTCAGGTCGTAAGATCAGCTGGCACACGCTGCACGAAGTTGGCGTCAGCGCGACTGGTACGTGACCATCTTCTGGAGTCCATCATCGAGCAAGGATTGATGTTGTGGGATGCGCACAGCGCAGGATTTCATTCGTCGCCTGCTCGAAGTGGATGCAAGAAGCCGAATGTCACTCGTCGACGCCCTCCGTCACCCATGGCTGGATTCTTCCACTGAAAGCGCCGGTGACGAATCACAACCGTCTGCACTAGCGCGAGATACCGTCGACCGCAGCCTCAGCGATGCATCCGAGCTCTCCAAGCTTCCCGAGGGATATGACCACGCTGGCGCGAACGGGGACGCGTCAACTCACCTGAAAAAGCACGTACCCGCCTTCCGCTCGAACGACGCACGAATTAGCAGCCGAGGCAGAAGCTCATCCCAGCCCTCCAGAAGCGCTTGTATTCGTGTAGACGTAGACTAACCTCGTTAGCATACAGCGGAAGCATGATGAAGTTTGTGAAGGTTACTGGCAGGACGTGTGCCAGATTGTTTCGCCTTTTCTTCTCGTCCAGTCACTGTAGTAACTGTATGCGAGCATAGTGGTAAAATAATTACGTCCCATCTGACCGTTCACAGGCCCGGCTTCACACCCAGTATTGCTCTAGTATAGTTGTAGTTTCGTCCACAAGGCAACTGAGTTCGTTTTCGCACGTGACCGACAACCATGGGCAGTATAAATGACTACAGTAATCATGATCTGATCGGGAAATCTCGAAGAAGAGGCACAAGGCAAGAGAATGTACGTGATTTCTGTTGGTGATTCCTACAATGGAAGGATCAATCGACACGATGCAAACACTTTCTGTAATGTCACATCTACTTTGGGCGGATGACCGGACTAATCAAAGCATTTGCGCTAGCGCCTGGACCTGATGCTGGTCCTGGAATTCGCCCCACGACTGAGACTGTGAGCCTCTGATAATTATTGGGACCAGAAGACCACCCGCATACAGTACTAAAAGCGGTACCTATCTCCCACAACATGTGTTGAGGGTGAATTATCGACAACATAAGTGTCATCCGTTCTGATGGTGCCTTTCTTCCAATGTGGAGGCAACGTGTTTGAGCGCTTCGAGGTGGTCCAAATGGGGTATATGGGCCTAAGGGGTGTCAGGCAGATGGGTAACGTTATGTCCAGCGTTCAACTTTGACTGCCATGCAACCAGAGTCGATTGTCGACGACACTCTAAAGGATGTTCAGCGGTGAGAAAAATGTTTTTTCAGCCAGTGATTTTTTCTCAACCCTGTTTTTCAGCTTCCGTATCCTCTGCGTGGGGAGGGTATGTCATTACTCTTCCCACTGGTACCACCAAACTGCCGCTGATCTACATCCGAACTTCCGCAGTCAGGGGTTGGGAAGTCTTCGCTGATCAATCGTGTGTTCCGTTTGGAGAAATCGGTAAGGGAGCCATGGCCACATTTCATGTGCTACTAATTGAGTTTGGCTGTTGACTATTA
>Ga0307510_10006116_pt1 | contig 14341 bp, 8 predicted proteins | sample 12_EM_MG_FD_207224 | JGI IMG/M metagenome (GOLD analysis project Ga0307510, IMG submission 207224) | Populus trichocarpa ectomycorrhiza microbial communities from riparian zone in the Pacific Northwest, United States - 12_EM | ecosystem: Host-associated > Plants > Roots > Unclassified | place...
AAAATATAAAATATTTACTACTACATATAAATATATAATACAGGGGCTAGTACCAAGTTGTGTATGATAACTGGATAAGGAGCATAAAGACGAAGAATTCAAGAGAGAGAGGAGCTTTCAAAGATTCCATTAATAGACTAAAAATAATTGAATTAGCTAAATTATGATTCCTAACTGTGGTATCTGCATCAGCAATGGTGACCCGGGCAATTGCAGCAATTTTGCATCAGCGCATCAGTGCATCTCGTTGTTTTGGTCTTTTAACCAAAACGACGTAGGGTGACTTTTATACATTAAAAAAAAAAGGAGGCCGGGTCTCATCCGGGTTTACCCGGGTCGGCCGGGTCCCGGGTCACCCGGTTTTGCCGGGCCAACTCCCAAACGGGTTTTTGCTTAGACCCGGACCGGTCCCATGCCCGGGTCGGCCGGGTCCCGGGTCGACCCGCCGGGCCGGTCCGGGTTTCAAAACTATGAAAATAGTTATGAACCCAATATAAGGGTTTACGTCATGCTTGTTTCCTACGGATTAGATAAGAAAAAAAATTAATATAATTTTTTTTTAAAATTATTTAGTTATTAAACATTGAAACAAAGATATAATATATTTATCAAACATATCCAATGAGTTAAATAACTTACTTTTTAATTTAGTTATATAATAAAAAAATAAAAAAGAAATTCAACAAAATAAAACATTGAATGCTAAAATTAAACAAAAAAAAAAAGGCAAAGCGAGGTTAAGTGTGTCTTGGAAACAAAATGAAAATAATTATTCATTAAACTTCAAAATATATTATATGAATAGAAATTGGGTAAGGTTTTATTTTTTGAATTGATATGGATATAAGATTTATTTATAATTTAATTTTTATAATTCCTTGAAATTATCTAAGTAGTTATCATAGTATGAAAATTAATTCAATAAAAAAAATAATATGAAAATATATTAATCAATGTGTGTGTGTGTGGGGATAATATTAGGTTTTATATTTTGTCATAGCTTTTCTTTGAGAAAAAAATAAATCTTGTTTAGCTATCTAATGAAATAAATAAAAAAATTGTTTTGAACCTCTTCATCCTTGAATATTTAAATTTTCTCTTATATGTCATTAATTGTTTTTTAATTAAAATGTCCCTCGAATCACCAAAAAAAAATTATTTTAAAAAATGAAATAAAAATATAAGAAACTTAAAATACCTATAATATATATATATATATATATATATAAACTAAGCACAAATCAATGTATAACAGAAAAAAAAATCAAAGAAAGGAAAGAAAAAAGAGAACAAGGAAACGAGCTTGGTCTGGGTGCTTAACATGCCTAAGCACTTGGAACAAATCTCAACACATGTGCTTGGACCATTTTTTTTTTTTTTATAAAGGGAGATGACTTATTGTCTACCCCGAATGTTTTTTGCTTTTAAAAAAAAATAGACGACGATTTGTTTAGTTTTCCAAATTTTGACCACCACTATGGTGGTTGAAAATTCACGTTTGATTTTATTTGGTCTAAGAACTCATTTTCACATAATAACCTTGTCTAATATACACCTTTAGAACCTCCAAAAACCCTATAAAATAGTTAAAAAATATAAAATCAAATCGGGAAATATTTTTTTCTCTTGACCCCAATTTGTTTTTCTATGCAAGATTAAGGTCTAAAATAATCATCATCAAACTCCCTCCATTGAATGAAACTCATCAACACCTAGATCAATGATTTTCAAGGCCAAAATTGGTGTCAACCAATTATTTTGTCTTCAACGAGAATCCAACAACTTTTTCTCTCCTCTTTCATTTATAGAGACTAAAATGTAAAAGAAATAAATTTTTTTTTGTCAAATTTGAAATTACAAAAATTATAGGGACTATAAAATTAGAAAAAGAAAAGTATGAGGATGAAAAAGAACTTTGTCCCCCTAATTTTACATTAGCCATGGTGTTTCTTCTTGTTTTACAATTTGGTTCCCTTTCTTTTAATTTTTCTTCTCTTGATATTTTTTGACAAATTAGGCATAGGAGGCTTCAATTAGAAAAAAAAAATGTTTCTCTCTCTTCAACCAAAGCTTGGTGACTTTATCTCTCCTCTCTCACATACAAGTAATAAAATATAAAAGAAATGAGTTTTTGGATTAAATTTGAAATTACAAAAAATATAGGCACTATATAAGGTAGGGAAAGAAAAGTATAAGGATGAAAAAGAACTCCCCCCTATTCTCTCCTTATTTGACAATTTGGTCCCTTTTCATTGATTTTTTCTTCTCTTAACAATTTTTGATATTGAACATAAAAAATAGTATAAAATGCAACAATTGAAAAAGATTTTGGAGGATCAAATTGTAAAAAAACTTTTGATAAATTGCTACAATGTTTTAGCAAGGCATTTTTCAGTATATTTGGCAACTAAGTTTTTCATCCGTGTGTGATGTCACGGGGTCTTTTAAAAGAAACTAGTATATTGGTCCGCACTCCGCAGCGGGTCAATATTAAATTTTTAAAATATAAAAAAATATAAAAAATATAGAGAATGTTTTTAAGCCCCTTGGGTGTGGCAGTCATGCCAGACCCAAACGACATGAATGTGGCGGCAATACAAGACCCAAGAGTGTTATGTCTGGCGACCATGCTAGACCCAAGAGACTTGGGTATGAGAGTCATGCCACACCCAATAGACTTGGGTCTGGAGGCTATGGTCTGGACCCATGCCTGGGTCTGGCACCAAAAAACAAAAAAAAAAAAGCTTTGCATATACGGGTATCTTTGTATTTTCACACTGTTTTTTAATATAATTTTCTATAATCATGAGGGGCATTCATGTTTACTTGGGTCTGACAACAACGTCAAACTCAGTTTACATGTCAGACCCAAGGCTCTTAGGTCTGGGGTGGTTTTATTGAAAATAAAAAAAATATTATATTAATAAAAAAAATAACATGAACACCTGATAATTTAATGATCCAAGGTTCGACGATTATGATAAAAGATTTTGTCACCCCTATAAAGCTACTTTGTAAGAATAAGTTCTCAAATAAAATTAGTAAAAACTTTCTTAGCTATTTTTCAAACTACAAAGTGAGTGTTTTAAAATTTAAAACTATAGTGACCAAAGAGAGATAATCAAAGAAAATAAAAGGATGGAGAGGTAATTGGGTCAGGCGTAGGGGGTGCCAAACCCTAGTCGCTTGGATCTCCTAGAGCCGAGAACCTTGGGTCTGGCACTTGGGTCTGGTAATGGTGTCAGACCCATGTGGCTTAGGTCTAGCAACCAGGCTAGACCCAAGATACTTGGATATGGAAACTCCACCAGACCTAAGTAGTTTGGGTTTGGCGTGGTTTCCAGATCTACTATTAAATAGTTAAAATACATCTTATAATCAAAGGTGCCTGACCCATGTTTGCTTGGGTCTGGAAAATGTGACTAACCCACTTTTACTTGGGCCTGACAACATGCCAGCCCCACGTGACTTGAGTTTGACAATCATGTTTGACCCACTTTTTTTAGGTCTAGAATCATGTCTGACCCATGCTTTTTTGCAATGGGCAACACGATTTTCTAGGAGGAGAGAAGGTAAAGAGGGAGGGAGGGAAAAACCCCCTCCTAGAGCTCACTCGTGGGCCTCTTTGGCACACGCGCCTTGCCACTATGCCTAGGGTGGCGAGGCGCACGAAAGATGCCATGTAAGACGGCTTTCGGTTCTGTTTTGGGACCGTAGGCGCCACCCGAATGATGCGGGTGGCGCTCACCTGTTGGCGCATGCCCAACACCCTTCAACCATTACACAACTCCAACTGTTTCAGCATGTATTTGAAATGTTTCAAAGAAAATGAAAAGACGGAGAAGCCCCCAACTGCATGCTTAACAAGTTTTTTTGGTAAGGACAATTCTATCATTACATTGCTCCAATCCATAGTCATCCGTGTCTAGGTGAACAATAAAAGGGTGAACAGTAAAACCAAGAGGAGTTTTAGTTTTCTTAGTAATTATCAAATGTTTTGTAATTATAATAGATATTCATAAAATAAAAAATCCAATGATTTAAATGATGGAAAAATAATACATGGTTTGGAAGCCTTGCAAGTTTGCAACTATGATGGAAAGCCATTTGCCACCTGGGGCTCCTTAGCTTTTCTTTTGAATCAAAATAAGGTTGCGACTCTTGTATTTAGTTAATCGGCTAGCACTTACATGAGAGCTTTGTTTCCTTCTTTTGCATCTAGCAAAGCTTTGGACTTTGCTTACTTTTCTCGCACTTGCGTGTGAGAAGACTTGCTTCTCCTTTTATATTTTTGGTTTAACCATGTTTTTTTAAAAAATTAACTTTCTTTAGTTTTAACTTATTTTTTTTATGTTTTTAAATAGTTTTGATATGCTGACATCTAAAATAAATTTTAAAAAATAAAAAAATATATTATTTTGATGCAATTCCAAGTGAAAAATACTTTGAAAAACAATATCTACCACACTCTCAAACATGAACTTAGAGTTCTTTTCGATAAGTTAAAAAAAGCTTTCAAAAAAAAAGAAGGAAAAGATCTTATCTAAGAGAAATCCTGGATATTAGGTACAACTGATATGTGATTAGAAATAAACAATCATATCATGCCATAAAAGACTTGTATATTTATAAAGAGATAGAATAGATGTTCATGGATAGGTAGACATTCGATTGATTCTAAGTTTTGGGGCCAAAAAAGCTCGTCGATCCAAATGAATCATTCTTCTGCTCTCTTTTCACCTCTTCCCTTAAAATTGACGTATAGGGCCCATTTGCTTTGCGTGCGAGAAGGCGATGGTGTGTAGCTTTTTATTCATGTATTTCTTTTTTGTTTTGATAAACAAAATGTTTTTTTTATTAGCAATATGGTTTTTTGAATAAAAACTTAAGATAATTAAAATAAAATTTTATAAAAATAAAAATGAATGGAATTATAAAATATATATATCTTTTCAATTAAAACTTCCTTTCTTATTAATGTATTTCTTTTTTGTTATGACAAAAACATGTTTTCTAAATAAAATTTTATTATGATTTAAAAAGTAAGTTTCAACCAAAGAATAATAATAAAAAACTCATGTCCCAATAATTTGTGCATGGCTATGAGAAAAAAAAAAGAATAATTAATTTGAGAAGTTTATATAAAGAGTTTATGCTTAAAAAAACAAAATAGATAGTTTATTCTTATTGAATACCTATGAACAATTTTTTTAAAAAAACATTATGCGTATTAGTGCATATATAATTATTCATAAAACACTTTTTAATATTGCCATAAAAAGGTTTGATTTTATTTAAAAACAATGGTATAATCAGATAATTTTTCAAAAGAAAATTACCTTGACTCTCTTAATATTTAAGCGTGATAACACTTTGCCTGTATCTTTTCAAAAATTACACTTTACATCCTATTATTTATATAGTTGACAAAACTTTACATACTGAGTTAGACATGCGCAAAATCATTAAACAAAAAAGTTTAACAATATTATAGAAATGCCATTTTCACCAAAACTAAGCTTATCCAATTCTCTTGCAACCGAAAGCATGCATGCATACCTAGGTAGAAAGTAGAACTTCCCCTAGTTTTGATATGTAAATTTCCATATTTCTCCTATAGAAAATAATTTCAAAGAGCACAACTTTATAATTGTAAACATTTACCTTCATTGATTTTTTTAGTGTTGATCTTATTCCAGAGAACAAGATTTTTACTATGATAAAGGCTTAGCCTCATCAAGCAGGACATGTTATTATTATTCTCATTTTAAATTTTGATACTAAAACAAAATCTCGTAGCACCTCCTCACTAAGAGTGTTTGTTTTTGTGATAAAAAAAAGCTTTTGAATTTTTTTTACTTAAAATTAAATTTTTTATATTTTTAAATCATTTTGATGTGTTGATGTTAAAAATAAAGTTTTAAAAATGAAACAAAACATTATTTTTATGCAACAAAACATTATTTTTTATGCATTTTAAGCAAACAAATATTTTAAAAAGGAATCGCTACCTAAAAGTATAGTTATTAAATCCGGCTCGGGGGTTGACCTGGCAAAGGGGCCGGGTCCAGGGTTTCATAGGTCAACCCGGGTCAACTTAGGTCAATCCGGAAAAATTAAAAAAAATTAAAGTTTTAATATTTTATATGAAAACATTAAGAAAAAAAATCTATATAAATATAGGCTATACATATTGTAAATAATGAAGTTTAAAAGAATATATTAAAAAGTTTTTTATCCCACATTGAAAAAACATAATTTATTTCTTGGGAACATAAAGTATATATACTAATGGGTTTCAAATCCCACATTAAAAAGATACTATGTTATCCTTTTAAGTTGAAGTATTTAAATCAAAAAGTTTTTTTATCCCATATTGAAAAAAGATAACTTTTTTCTTGGGAACATAGAGTACATATACTGATAGGTTTCAAATCCCACATTTGAAAAAAAAAACATCAGATCTTGCCCGGGTCACGAGTTGACCCGCCGGGTCGACCAAATTTAGATGGGTCGTAGCACCGACCGGTCTTTTGACAAACCCGAACCGGTCAAGCCCCCGGGTCCCGGGTCAACCCGTCGGGCCGGTCCGAGATTAATAACCATGCCTAAAAGTATAAGCTTAGTGAAACATGAAGCCTTAATGGAGGGTATTCTGGTACAACATGGTGGTGTAATTGATACATTCCAAACCTGATACCTCAATTGCTATAATCTATTTATTTCTCAAAGGTCTTAGTGTGTGTTTGGTATTGTGGTAGGTTTGTAATTATTATTTAAAAAAATAAGTTAAAAAAGCTATAAATTATATAAAAAAATTAATTAAGATTTCAAGAAAGAGTTTGGAACAAAACTATGGTATCTGTTGATTAACCAAACACTTTTAAATATGTGATTAGGACAAAACATAGACCTTACCACAAAAATAAATGAATCCTTAGCCCTACTAAAAACATGAATATTCTTCTCATAAGCACTCGTCATGTGTATCTTCTCCATCTTTAGTAGTTCTTTCTTATCAATTGACCAAATTCTACCACTTCATGTTTTTTCTTCTTAACCCTATTAACAATTTTAAAATGAAATAAGATCCATAAGTTTTAAATATTATGGTAAAAATGAAAAATCTAAGTCACTGAGTCAAAAAAACTCTTTTGCTTTCATAAAATATAAGGAGATGATTTAAAAGTTAAAAACATCGTTGTTGTATTTGCCTAAATAACAATAGACCCATAATTTTACTTTGATAGTCCCTACAATAAAACAGGTAATCATAGTAAGAATATGTGAAGATAGATGTAAGTAAAAAAAGAGAGATGAAGAGATAGAATAAAATTCCAGCTCTCTCCCTAATCATAGAGAGGAGAGGATTGGCGATTAGATGTTCAATAAGAGAAAATATATGGAGAAAGAGGGGGTGATTGTTAGGAGAAGAGAGGAGAGCATACGTTTAGGGAGAAAGAAGAGATGAAGAGAGAGAAGGGAGATGAGAAAGAAATAGAAGGAGAAGAAAGAGAAAAAAGAAAAGTTAAAAAAAGTTAAGGGATATTTTAGTCTTTTTATTAATATTTGAATCTAGTTTTGACCATAAACCAGCTATTGATCTAATAATTGAAGAATTGAAAGACAGCGCCGCACTTAACGCATAACATACATCGTTAAAATAATTAGAACAATATAAAAGGCAAGATAATATTGATGCAAATTCTTAAACACCAAATAAAGCTATCAAAACAACAATGTAAAAGTATAATCTACAACTATTAAAATGAAAGCACAAAACCAAATAACATCGCAAGCAAGAACCAAAAGAACCCATGCATGAGAACACTGGTAGACCCCCTTGTATCTTGTCTAGATTTTAAATTGTGTGAAACCCAAAGAACACAGCGCAACTCTAATCGTATTGATCCAGTAGCTAATTGTAGAAACAAACAAAGGACAATTATGGTCACAATTATAATTTAAAAGGACAATTGAAGAAGAATTGAAAAAACACACCTTTTTTAGTAGCAACACACACACATCAGATGGCATAACAACCACATATATGCTTCAACTCCAACCTTTGTGTTCTCATCTCAGCTTCTAAGCATTCCTACAATGCATAATCCAAAACTAATATAGTTATCGATATCTATTTTCTCATAATATAGTAATTCTTATTATAGGATTAAAATTTATAGAATGTTTAATCTAAAGAAACATATTGGTATTGACCAAAGAACACTTTACACTTACTATATTTGACTCGTTCGTAGATTAAAATTCTAGAAATCAACCACATGAACTAAATAGAGAGTATGCCACCTACAATTTTAAGGCGACTATCCAAAAAGCTGGTGTGATGTTGTCTTCCACCCTAACACCCATACTGTGAAAAGGGAAATAAAGAAGCCAATAACTATGAATGATATTCAATCAAAAGTATTGAAAATAACAGGAAAAAAATAGATGCACACCAGCTTCACCAAATTATTGATATTGAATTCCTAGCTAAGCAATACCTATAATTATGGTGTTCATTCTTTTAATTTTTTTACCAAGTAATAGAAGCCATTGTTATATTATTACAAACATAAATTTATGAAAACTGCTCTATAATCAACTGCAATATACCACCAACATTCAACATGTCTTGAATATGATGAGTTATTGATTATATAATAATTATAAACAAAATTAACAGATTACTTTTGCAGTAAATAACATATAGGGCATGCCCTTACATTACTGGTATCCTACCATGAATAATGGATGCCTCAACTACTCTATGTTATAATTTTACTTCCTTTTCCATAGTTGCATATTTGACCAAACAAAAGTTATTATAATCAAAAGTTTTTAACAAACATTTAACATGAAAGGGGGGGGGCGCATTATAAAGTATGTACTGTCTAAAACCAACCTAATCATTCATACAAAACCATGTAAAGCAATAAAACACAATGCTAAAAATAAGCAAGAAAAAGGCCAAAGTCTGGCCACCTTTAATCCCTATCAAAAAATATAATGCATGAGCAGAATGTTTTTGTTTTCATACCTTTTTGCAAACACCTAATATGCATGAGAGAAATAAAGCAATGCCTGGAAACAAAGTCTCACCTCCTGTTTTTCCTCACTACACTTCCCATCTTCATTCTCAACAACCCCTCTCATTTTCTTCTTCACATATCCTACCTTGATTTTCTCACCTAATTTATCTTCTTCCACGTTCTCCATCTCTTTCTCCCCTCCATTCTCAATAAACTTCACCCTTTTCTTCTCTCTCACCATTGAAAAAACCTATTTTTTGCTTTTCTTTTGAAGTTCATGCCTTACCATCTCTCTCTTTCGCCTTTGTAAAAAGTCAACAACCCCATCTCTCTTTCTCTTTCACAAACTCCACGTTACCGCCCTTACCTAATTCATCTTCTTCCATGTCCTCCACCCCTTTCTCCCCTTCATTCATAATAACCTTTACCTTTTTTTTCCCTCTCACAATTGAAAATAACTAATGTTTACCTCTCTACCAAAATCCACGCCTCACCCTTTCTTTTTGTGGTTGACTAGCCTACTATTAAAAAAAACTTAAAAGCCATTAGACTTTTATTGTACACACACTCAATTTAATGTGGATTCGAATGTTAAATTGACCATTTTCCCCCTACCATAAAAAAACAATTTAGCTTAGTTAGGAAGGTAATTTGGTCTTTCCATTAGGATACAAATTTCATTATGAAGTTCATCAGGGATATAATAGTCAGTTCATATTTTTGTTGCATAATAAAATTACTAACTTGCCCTTAAAATTTATTTTCATTTAATTAGTAATGAAAGGCGTGTTTGGGTCTTTTTTTTAATTCTAAAATTGGAATGATTAAATTTCCCTTAAAATTGAATTTTCTAAGTCGTGTGTTTAGGGGTGTTTCTGTCATTTCCTATGAGTTTTTTTGTGTTATTATTAAGTTTGGTTAGGGACAATCTAGTCCTTTTCAATTTTTTAAAATTATTAAAAAAAATTTGATGGTGCATGCTACCCACACGCCAAAGTGTGGAGCACCTTTTCGCTCTTCTAGCGGTGTGTGAACTGGCCTTCTATAAAGGAATGTCAACTTCTATGATGGTGTTGGAAGCGTCATGAAGCCCCTTTCCTCGTGGGGTGGCATGTGTGATAATTACGATGATGGTTTATCATCGGCCGCTCTTTTCTTTTCTTTTCTTCTTCTCTCTCCTCCCTTTGAATTTTGTGCAGGCCATTAGAAAAATCTTGTTTATCCTTTTATTTTATGATATTTAAGGTTCGACCCTTAATGTTTTGATTTCTAATTTTGATTTTTAGCTCTTTTATCTTTCTTTTTTTAATTTCATCTTTAGATCTATGATCTTGATTTTTTATTTTTCTCGATTTTGGTCCTCATTCTCTTGATTTTAAATTTTTCTTTTCAATTCTTTTATTAATTTGATTTTGTTTTCAATTTTTCCCTTCAATTCAAAATTTTATGTTGTCCTCTTATTTTTTTTCTTTTCAAACGAGGTCCTTATTCTATTAATTGTTATTGTTTAAAATATTTTTTTAGTAATTAATTTTTTTATTTCATCATTTGACACTTGATTTATTAGGAGCTAATCTTTGTGGTTTTTCCCAATGTTTTTAGACTTGACCCTGAAGTCGATCTAGGGCTAGTACTGGGTCATGGGTCAAGTGAGTTAGCCCAAGTTAACCCAAGTCAACCAAATATTTTGGTTTGATAAAAAAAAGCAAAAATGACATCATTTTGAAAAATAAAGGAAAATAGTCAACGAGTTTTGACTGGGTTTCCCCTAGTTGACAAGGTCATGCATCAACCTGAGTTTTTGATTGTTTCATACTGAATCAATTCTCCCATAATTTATTTTGAAATTCATCCCAATCTTAGCCTTGGGTCACCATGTTCACAGATTGTCCGACCTAAACTCGTCCTGACCTAAGCCCATCGGGTTAAGCTGAGTTTTAAAATAGTTGTAATCCACATAAGGTGCTTTCAATTTTGTCATTAGCTTGGGTCATGAGTTTGAAAAGTTAACACAAGTTGACATCAAATTTTTTTCAATTACATATGTCAAAGTTGGTCGTTTTGAAAAATGATTTTCTTTATTTTCTTTAGTTTCCTTTTAATCATGTTATTTCCATCAAATGATCTAGATAGGAGGTTTGGTTGGGTTGCCCGGGTTTCTTTTGAGGTTGCTTTTTTTTTAGCCTTTTCGGTTTTGTCCTTCAAAATTCAATTCTTTTTAAAATTAAACTTCATCCTTTTTCCTATTTTCCTTCTATTAGGTTATTTTGTTCACTAATTCTTTTTAAAATTAAACTCCATCCTTTGATGATCTCACTCGCGAGTTTTGAGTTGAAATATTATAATTCAATTATTATTTTTTTGTTCACTGACAATCGTTATTTTTTTCAAAATTTGTTTTCCATGATGTCGATTTGTAGATTTTTTTACCTTCTTTAAAATACATTGACAGCGCTTGAGCATCATGTTTTTAGATTACAAAAATTTCAGCCTGTCCCGCGCGGAGTGCTGGCCACCTTTCTAGTATTAACTAATTTGTTTCACTTAATTTATTTATTTTCTAAACTATAAAAATAAGCAAAAGAATGAGAGATTGTCAAACAACTATTAATGATGGTTTTACGACCATTAATGACCATGAACTATTAATATGATGGTTTTGCAATCATTAATGACTATCTTAAAAGAGTTTACATTGCTTTCAATTAATAACAATATTTGGTGCCTGCGCTTCGCTACGGGGCCAAACTATATTTTTGCGTAAAAAATAATATTTAGTTACCACAAGTGTGTTTTAAAAAAGAAAAAAAATACATGACTTGAATCATAAACCTGACTGGATCAAATAAGCTAGCTTTAATTCAATTAGATGAAAGTTACCACAAGTGTGTTTTAAAAAAGAAAAACAACACATGACTTGAATCATAGACCTGAATGGATCAAATAAGCTAGTTTTAATTCAATTAGATTAAAAAAAGGAAACAATAATAGATGAATCAGATTTAAAAAGAAAAGTGATTAGGATAACTTGAGGAAAAACTATATTTTTTTTTTCAAATGAGAATAAACGATGTATCTTCATTTACAACTCATTAAATATGGAAGAATGAAATGGGATAAAAAAAAAATGATATAAAAAATCCGGTCTTGGTTATCTTAGGCATCATGACAAACCTATCACCCCGATAATCAAGGTCGAGCCAATCTGAGATATCTTGCCAAACCCGCAGTCCAGATCATGAGATTGGAATAACCCGATAAAAGATAAAAAAAATTTCAAAGCTTTTTTTTAGAAAAAAACAATGTTAACTTTTTAAACCCGTGACTCGGGTCATTAAAACCATACTACCTACCTTATTTGAAAAAAATCATGAAATCCAATTCTCAACTAATCAAACATTGAAGGATAAAATTAAAAAAAATTAATTATACAAAAGCATTAAAAAAATATATCAATTAAAAGAATAAAGATCAAAATCCAAATACCAAATAAATTTTATATTTGATTAAAAGGTAAAATTGAAAAGAAAAATCAATTTGGCAAAAGGACCAGAAAAAAATCAAAAGAATGAGAGCCAAAATTGACATAAAAATTAAAAACAAATTTATGATTGAAGGGTGAAATTGAAAAGAAAAATAACTTTTCCAAAAAAGGCCAAGAAAAAAAAATAGAAATCAAAACAATGAGGACCAAATTAAAAAACACAATCCATAAATTTGAATTGAATGATGAAATTAAAAACAAATAATTGAAAACAAATAAAATTTCTACAAAAAAGCCAAGAACAAAACTTAGAAATCAAAAGAATAAGAACTAGAGTTGAAATACCAACAATAAAGAGGTCCAAGTTTTTTTATATTTGTGCAAATACCAAAATTTTCCTTAGTTGACATTATAATAATGAAAAAACCATTATGCAAATACAAAAATGGCCATTGATGACATATTTAATTTTTTTTGCTTTAAAAAATATTTTGGTTGTTTCATTATGCAATCAACATGGGAAAATATTTATTTATCCCGTTCAATTTAGTAATGATGAATGAGCCTTATTAAAAGACTTTAATGCCCTTGATAGTTAGTGTTATGTTTTTTCGGTAAAGAGACAATGGAACACCCTATAATTTAATACATTCTTAAAAGAACTTTGAGCCTTGACTTAAGAAAATGAGTATTTTGTTTTGCCAAACTTATCTAGGACTTACTGAAATTTTAGCAGAGTTTCTCCTATATCGGGAGGTCCCAAGTTATCGACAATCATCTTGTACACACCTTATACTCATCTCTCAATCATATCATAATCATATTGAACCTCAAATAGTACTTCATTCATGGTACATGCATAACCTTTCGTATATTCATTTCTTTCTCATTAACACACATAATTTAATAATAAATGGAAGTAATCAAACATTAAGATTACAAATACAAAATAGTACCGTTTTATATCCCGACACTTAATGTAAAAGGAGTGTTATTACATATTACGATATTTAGTTTCTTAGAGACAAAATACATTAATGTTCATTTTCTTCTCTAATCATACAAAAGGAGACTAGAGGGCCTAAAACACTACTCCCAGCGTGAATGTGAAGGACCTGCAATTTCATAATCTATAGAATAAATTAGTAAGAATAAAATATAGCATAGAAGGAAAATCACACAATACATGCACATATAATTAAACATATATTCAATGATACGCAATCATAGTTCTTTGAAATTCTCATTTAACCTTCTATTATTACATCTCTATTCATCATTCCTAGAATTGTTCAACATTTTCATTTTGTGTCTTGTTTCACCTTACGAGCACATTTAATTCGTTATAATATATACCATGTGACTTCTCTCTCTCCTTTTCTTTATATCAATTTTAATAACAACATCTATTATACCTATTATGGCTCTTCCATATAAATTGTCAAACTCATTATGTTTTTTTTATCCAATTTTGATTTATAAATATATTCAACTTACATATTTCTTGTGTCTATTTTGGCACCTTCCAATGTTTCTTTAGATTTTTAGTAAAATCTCCCTTTATCATGGAACCTATAATCATTTTCACAATATTCATATCCAGTCCATTTTCAATTAATATGAATACCATACATACATCAATTAATCAATCTATTTAATTCATCAACCTAATCTCATTTGGCCACCATAGTTAAGGCCAAATTTCATTATCCTTCACTCATATGGCAGACTAATTATACAATTCTTCATTTACTTTCTAACATCATTCTAAATAGTAACCAAATTACTTGTTGTTGAATACCGCGTGTCTAGCGTATGAAAA
>Ga0307510_10006117_pt1 | contig 14339 bp, 18 predicted proteins | sample 12_EM_MG_FD_207224 | JGI IMG/M metagenome (GOLD analysis project Ga0307510, IMG submission 207224) | Populus trichocarpa ectomycorrhiza microbial communities from riparian zone in the Pacific Northwest, United States - 12_EM | ecosystem: Host-associated > Plants > Roots > Unclassified | place...
TTCCGAAAGCCAAGATGATGTAATATAACATACATTATTTTCACAATATTTGATAATTTATTTGATTTATTCCAAGTCACTCTTTCCAAAATGGCAAAACATTGGGACAGTTTTTTGAGCAACTGTAGCTTCGGAATATCTTCCTGATGTTGTGGATCCCTTTCTTTTCAAAATGTTCGTAAAGATCTTCTAGCATGAGGTTCATAAACCTCTGGAATGTTGGTGGCGAATTGCTCATTCTGAAGAACATTACTTTGGGCTCAAATAGCCCACAGCGGGTTTTGAAGGTGGCTTTCCATTCATCCCCTTCGCGTATGCGAATATTGTTGTAGCCCCAGTGAATGTTGAATTTACTGAATAGCTCCATTCCTTGGAGGTCTTCTATACATTGGGCCAGGTTGGGAAGGGGGGTGATGTCTTTCTTGGTAACTGCATTGAGTGGGTGGTAGTTGATGATATAGCATTTCTCTTTGCTGTCCTTTTTAGGGACCATGAATGTGCTGAATCCATAGGGTGATTCGGATGGGACAATGTATCCCTTGGCTAGATTCTCATTGAGAAACTGGTTTTCTGCCTCCTGGTCTTTGAGGCTCATAGGGTAGGTTTTGCAATTGAACTTTGCTGGAGCTTCTGCTGTAAGCTCAATCTTATGGTTGCATGGACATGATGGGGGGAACTTCTTGGCCTCTTCATCTGAGAAAAGGAGAGCATGCCGCTTGAATTCTTCAGGTAGGGTGATTTCTTCTTTCTTGTTTTGCTCCACGTATTTGTGAGCCATTTTGGTTGCATTGTGGGTCTGGTTAACTTCCATAGTTGTTCTTCCAATCCATATGTTTGGTTGGCTTTGATCTTCTAGTTCTTCCATGATTGCTTCATGGGTTTCCATGATAAGATCGTTATCTTCTTGTTTTTGTCGTTTCTCCTTGAGGTAGCCTTGCGCTTTGTCCCAGGTAACTTTCCGGATGGTTTCAACTTTGACTTTTGGTCCTTTGAGGGTTCCTGCTTCCCAATCAATGTCAGGTTTGAATGCTTTGAACCAGGGGTAGCCAAAAAGGAAGCGGTCTCTTCCTAGGTCTGTGATGAAGAAATGTAGTTGTTGTCATACATTTCCTTTGCTAACCATGAGGTCACAGTAGTGGCTGATTTTGCCCTGTTTGTTGAGTGTTCCGTTGACATTAAAGATGGGTCACTGGTAAGGGAGTTCCTTCATCCCTAGGCGAAGCTTTTTGACAGTTTCTGAGTCAATGAAGTTCTCTGTGGCTCCAGTATCAGGAGGCCAATTTCTGTTGTTTCTCTTTTATAGCTGATGAGTGCAAATTGGACTTGGACTGAGTTACTTTTGTTGACAAAGACGCTGTCTAGTCTGAAGGTTTTGGCAAGGGCTTCAATTTTCTGGATGCTGAATCTATCCTTTGGGATAAGCTCATTGAGCATCCTGATTTTTGTGTCTTCATCCATTGTTTGGATCTGTTCTTTGAGTGTGTCTCCTATCTGCTTTGCAGTGGGCTTCAACTTTGGATAGGCATGTGCATCTCCCAACTGCTTTTCAGTGGGCTTCGACTTTAGGTAGGCATGTGTGTTTTCCAATCACTGTGCAATGGACTTTGGCTTTGGTTTGCATAGGTTGATAATCCTAGCTCAAGTGGCCTCATCAAATTTGTGGGCATTGGCTGCAATACATTCTTGTATCGCCTTGATCTTTTGTGGTCCTAGTGTATATGCTAGTGACTTGTTGTCGGCTATGAGTTTCTCAAGTTTCTTTGCACCCAATAACTGTGGGGAGTGATCCAGGGTTTCTTCCTTGAGAGCATCAAAACTATTGACGCTTTTGTTCTTTTGGATCCTTTTGGCAAGTTGGTTCATGGGTAGGATTCCCATATCTGGACAGCTTCAAATGGAGTTAATGACTGCGACTTCTTGTCGATCATGATTGACTTGGCATCTAACTTGGCAGTAACGGGCGTAGTGGCCCTTCTTGTGGCAATAGAAGCATTCTTTGCTTCTCATGAGTTTGTCTGGCGGTGGTACGCATTTATGACCTCCATATTCTAACATTGTTTTGATTTGAGGGCGGTTTAACATGCTAGTACTGTATCATCCTCCTGAATAACAGGTTGCATTGACCTCAATAGGGTCCTGTGGTTCTGTGACCATCGGTGCTTTGATGTCAAAGATCTCATATAGAGCTTTGCGAAGTGTTGCCTTTGCTTCATCCTGTGATTGCATCTTTTTGTGCACCTTTGTTTCTCCCATTGGTGATCCAGTGGTTCCCTGGTATGACTGATCTGTTGTTGGTTTGATTGCTCTGACTCCAGTGGTCGAGCGTCCTGTAGCTGTGACGCCTTTTGGTCTACCAGTGGCCTTCTGGTCTTGAATATGGGGTGCGCATTTTGTAGCAGCAACCACAGCATATGTCTTTGTGTTGTTTACGAGTGTCATCATGATGTCTTTGGATGGATGGGTAGGAGGAGGATAGATGGATGGGTGTAGTGGATTTGAGTGAACCAAGGTCTTCTCTGTGTGGAGGGATAATAGTGTGTATAAAACCCAAGGCTGTCTGACTTTCGTCTGCCTCTTCATCTCAAGGGACATGAGCCCAAGAAACTTCACACCTTAGTTTGGTTTATGTGCTCTTTCCACTTCAACACCCATGAGGGCGCTTTGATCCTCCTACACAAGACTTTCAACTCTGGTTAAGGGAGGTCTTATGCAATAGATTCACAAAGTTGTGGACTGCGAAACCACCGGCACTAATGTATGGGGTAATGGAATGGGGTAGGGGGGGTGTGGCTATCTGTGGTGGTTGTCTACTTGCCAAGCTGGTGTGTCTGGAAGAAAGCTTGACTTGTGTTAAGGCTTCAATGGGCCTTGATAGTACGACTTGTACTAAGAGGTGAACTGGTGGCAAGTACTTGAAGGAGTAGAAGTCCCTAGTATTGCTAGAGATGACTCTAAGTGGCTTATGTAAGAAGTGGGCAAAAGGAGAGGCACTAGGGAAGCTGCAAGAATGTTGATATTGGAAACCAAGTCAAGCTTAGGGCTTGACTGTCGAAATACAGGGCGCTTATATACAGGCATGACTGTGCACAGGCCATGATCACTAGTGTTATGATCCACCCCCATTTTTCACCCCTTCCTCAGACCCCCTCCTTGTCACTCTATCCATGGCTAAATGACCATTACCATTGAACCCATCACCCCTACCAGAATTGCCACCACTACCGCCTAGTGAATCACCCAAACCATTGTCACCAGTTGACCAGCCACCAGTCCTGCCCCTTGTCCCCGTTGTCGCGAGCAGTACTTGCGCCCCCCAGTCTCAGCTACAAACCCGTAACTCCAAGACCACGTGACCGTGGGAACATATCACATGACCCTACACATGACTCATCACGTGACCCCTTCGCCACTTGTACATCATGTGACTTATCAGCACGTGACCCTGGGAACCTACGACCCCGTGACCCTGGGAAGATAACACATGACCTATCAAGGAACTGGTCATCAACAACGTCACATGACAAGACGTGCTTTGGACGTGCGTCTAACCCGTTGATCAACACGTGGCAGATCGTGGGAACGATCAACAAGACGCGTCCACTAAACAATCAACGAACACACGACGCGACTCGATCAACGAGGACGCGACTCATTAGGGCTAGACCCTAATCGAGATGTATTATATAATCTGCAGTTGCTGCGCATTGACTGCGCAGTCCCCCGTTACCTGTAAACTTACCTACCCTAAACTGCGCACAGACCACCCTGTATTAGTATATAAGACCTACGAATTTAGGTGAACAGTCCTTAGACTGTTCTCTTGTCATCCCCCACACTGGAGCCTTTCAAAGCTCCCCCGTCGTCAGCAGCAACCCGCCCATCGTCCCCCATAGTCTACCCGCTCCCGCCTCTCCTCGTCTTCTGCCTCTTCCTCATCAACGTCTCTGTGCTGCTCCTTTGGATCAGTCACCTTCAACTCTGTGCCCTCATCGAGTCTTGCTACCCATAAAGTAGTGAGTTCCCGACACCCGTTCCCTGGAACATCCACCATCGAGAGTACTCCTCAATGGAGATGTACCAAGAGCCACTCCCAGTAGAGAACCCACTGGAAAACCCAGACAGTCCCATGGAGGATGCGCCGCCTCTAGAGCCAGAACCAGTCACTTGTTATGAACCTGATGTCCCTGGAGGACAGACACATACCCTGTCTCCAGAAGAGTCCCCTATCGAACCCTGGGAAGCCTACCTTACTCAGCCCAGTAGTCCTGTGTCCTGCAAGCACTCCCTGTCACCCACAAGTCCCTCTTCAGCGCCCATACGACAACGTACCAGTCATGAGGGCAGTTACCAGTTGATCACCCCCTCAGCCTCATCACCCATAGCCGGCACCTCGCCCCAGAGCCAGGGCTACCAGTTGACCTCCCCAGGAGGATCCGCAGACAATCCCTCATCCATGCAGAGCTCCGCAGACAACGCGGATAGCAACATGGCCCTTAATTGGGTCACCATCAATACCAACTACCTTAAAGGGTAGTTGCTTACTCTAGATGCCCATTAGACCAGAATGGGCACACAGAGATCAGATCTCCTCAGATCAACCTCAAAACTCGGGGTTGTCATCGCATCATGACAATGCTTCTCTTTTCAGAGCACCCGCCACCATTGTTCTCCCATTAAGGATCGATTAGGCAACTTGTCCATATCTCATTTGCTCTCACTCACTCTCTATTGTTCGACTCATACAGACCGCAGCACTTATCCGCGGACCTTCATATGATACAGACAGACGCCTCTTGACCAGAACTACCTACCTTAGTGATTGTAGCACGTGCACCCGCCTGCCTGTATATAAGCGCCCTGTATTTTGACAGTCAAGCCCTAAGCTTGACTTGATTGACAATATCAACATTCTTGAAAGCTCCCCAAGTGCCTCCCCTTTTCCCACTTCTTACATAAACCACTCAGAGTTGTCTCTAGCAACACTAGAGACTTCTACTCCTTCAAAGTACTTGCCACCAGTTCACTCTTAGTACAAGTTGTACTATCAAGGCCCGTTGAAGCCTTAACAACTAGAGTAGGTACTTCTGGTCAAGAGGCATCTGTCTGTATTGTATAAAGGTCCGCGGATAAGTGCTGCGGTCTGTATGAGTCAAACAATAGAGAATGAGTGAGAGCGAATGAGATATGGACAAGTTGCCTAATCGATCCTTAACAGGAGAACAATGGCAGCAGGCACTCCGAAAAGAGAAGCGTCGTCATGATGTGATGATGACCATGAGGTTTGAGGTTGATCCAAGGAGATCTGATCTCTGTGTGCCCATTCTGGTCTAATGGGTGTCTAGAGTAAGCAACTATAGTTGGTATTGATGGTGACCCAATTAAGGGCCATGTCACTATCTGTGTCGTCTGCGGAGCTCTGCATGGATGGGGGATTGTCTGCGGATCCTCCTAGGGAGGTCGACTGGTAGCCCTGGCTCTGGGGCGAGGTGCCAGCTATGGGCGATGAGGCTGAGGGGGTGATCGACTGGTAACTGCCCTCACGACTGGTACGTTGTCGTATGGGCACTGAAGAGGGACTTGTGGGTGACAGGGAGTGCTTGCGGGACACAGGACTACTGGGCTGAGTAAGGTAGGCTTCCCAGGGTTCGATAGGGGACTCTTCTGGAGACAGGGTATGTGTCTGTCCTCCAGGGACATCAGGTTCATAACAAGTGACTGGTTCTGGCTCTAGAGGCGGCGCATCCTCCATGGGACTGTCTGGGTTTTCCAGTGGGTTCTCTACTGGGGATGGCTCTTGGTACATCTCCATTGAGGAGTACTCTCGACGGTGGACATTCCAGGGAATGGGGACAAGGGGCAGGACTGGTGGCTGGTCAATTGGTGATGATGGTTTGGGTGATTCACTAGGCAGTAGTGGTGGCAATTCTGGTAGGGGTGATGGGTTCAATGGTAATGGTCGTTTAGCCATGGATAGAGTGACAAGAAGGGGGTCCAAGGAAGGGGCGAAAAATGGGGGTGGATCATAACAACTGGCTTTGGACCAGCCCCCCACAACAATGTTACAGGGCCATCCCCAGGAAATACTAACAACAACTGTTTCGAATGTGGACAAACAGGTCATTACACCAGAAACTGCCCTTGTTGTCGGTGTCAGGGACAAACTAAGGCCAACCTCATTGACTTCAATGAAGAATACAATAACTATGAAGGGTTTGAAACCCCAAACCATGTTGATAACCTCAAACAACAGCTTAATGCTATGTCTCTTGACAAGAAAGCAAAACTTGCTGAAGAAATGGGAGTCTTGGAGGATTTTCCCACAGCTTGATTAGGTCGGCATTAATCAAGCAAAGTAGCAATGACAATGTGTATATATCAGCTCGAAAATCTATGACAGTTTGAATCTACACACACTTGATTGTGAAAAGAGCCGAAGGAATAGCCCTGGTCAACTCTGGGGCAACAGAAAACTTCATGAACTTAAGCTATGCCAAATGGCTGAAACTCCCCATCAAGAATCTGGATAAACCTCGTCAACTATTCAATGTAGACGGAACCGAAAACAAAGCTGGAATGTTAAAGCATTATACAGATATCAAGGTCCAAACAGGAACCTCAAGAAATCAATTACGTTTCTTCCTATCAGATCTAGGGGAACACAAGGCCATTCTAGGGTACTCTTGGTTTGCTGCTGTACAGCCAAAGATTGACTGGAAATGAGGATGGATTGACTCCTCCCAACTCCCCATTATCCTCAGAGCTCCAAATGCAAAGAAGGCACGATTCTTACCCTGCACAATAAATGCACCTCGCCCTGTACACCACAATCAATACTTCATTGGTAGAGTAACAATAAACTCTACAGTAAAGGAGGAAGATCCCAAAATACCAACCAAATATATGTGACACAGGAAGGTATTCAGCGAACATAAATCACATTGTCTCCCTCAGCATACAATTTGGGATCATGCTATCAAACTCCTACCTGGAGCCCCTACAACCCTTCCAGGAAGGCTACTACCACTAACACAGTCAGAGATTGAAGAAGCAAGCAAATTTGTTCAAGAACACTTGGCAAGGAATACAATCAGACCTTCATGGAGCCCATATGCAGCCAACTTCTTCTTCATCAAAAAGAAGGATGGGAAGTTGTGTCCAGTCCAAGATTACCAACCCCTCAACAAATGGACCAAACAAAACTGCAATGTGTCTCCTCTAATCCCCTCTGTTATTGACCGATTAGCTGGATGCACCCTATTTACTAAATTCGATGTTTGACAGGGATATAACAACATCCGGATCAAACCAGGCGATGAATGGAAGGCTGCCTTTCTCACACCAGAAGGGCTATTCAAACCCACTGTTATGTTCTTTGGTCTCACCAACTCCCCCACTACATTTCAAATGATGATGAATACAATATTTCACCCAGACGTAGCAAAAGGGGACACATCAGTATTCATGGACGATATCACTATCCACACAAAGAAATACCTCAATGAATCGCATCAACAACACCTGGCATGGCACCAAAAACGCGTCCATGAAATATTGGACAAATTGGAAGCCAATGACCTTTACCTAAAACCCAAAAAATGTGCCTTTGAACAAGATGAAATTGAATACTTGGGAGTGATCATAGGAAAGGGACAACTCTGTATGGACCTGAAGAAACTCAAAGGAGTTGCGGACTACCCAACCCCACTAAATCCCACAGACATCTGAGCATTCCTTGGACTATGCAGTTACTATTGATACTTCATCACATGATTCTCAGAAATTGCACAACCATTACTTGACCTCACAAAGAAATCCAAAAAGTGGCACTGGGACGAACCACAAATCAAGGCCTTTGAAACCCTCAAAACACAGATGTGCACAGCACCAGTCTTGAAACAACCCAACTTTGAGAAGAAATTCTATCTTCAAACCAATGCTTCAGCATACGGCGTGGGAGCCATACTCTTACAAGAGGGAGAAATCCCAACTACATCTGCACTTTCCAAACAACAAAAACCCATACTCCACCCAATCGCCTACTACTCAGCCATGTTCATCCCAGCTGAATGAAACTATGACATCTATGAGAGGGAGCTACTAGCCATGATGAAAGTGCTCTCACATTGGCAACCATACCTGGGTTGGACCAAAGAACCATTCACTATTATGACGGACCATGCAAACCTCCAATACTGGAAGTCTCCCAAAAACCTCAACCAAAGAACTGCACACTGGCATGCAGATCTACAAGAATACAACTTTGACATCCTCTACATCCCCGGAAAAACCAACATTCCACCTGATGCTCTCTCATGACTACCAGGAGTAGACCAGGGGAAAGAAGACAATCAACAAGTCACAGTTCTGCTAGAACAAAAGTTCAAAGTTGCCACTACAACCTTGGAAACAAAAATCAATGTACCTCCTATCGACATAGTCAAACGAGGAATCATGAACCTCATACACGACCACCCATCCGCTGGACATCCAGGCTGAGATGAAACACTTCGTAAAACTCAAGAACATTATCAATGGCTGAAGATGAAGGAGTGGATCGCAAACTATGTGAAAGGATGTGCTATTTGTCAACAAAACAAGATCATCACTCATCATACCAAGGTACCACCCTACTGCATCCCTACTGAAGCCAATGCTTGACCATTCCAACAAGTAGCAATGGATTTAATCACAGGATTACCCCCCATGAGAGGAAAGGATGCTATCCTTACCATTGTAGACCAAGGATGCTCACGTGCCACCATATTCTTGGCTTGTGACACAACTATCACAGGACCAGGCATCACCCAACTTTACATGGATCATGTGTTCTGATGGTTTGGATTACCCATCAAAGTCATTAGCAATCAAGACCCCCAATTTACGTCACACTTCAGGAAAGCCCTGACAAAAAGGCTAGACATCCAACAAAATCTATCAACAGTATTTCATCCCCAAACAGATGGACTATCAGAACGAAAGAATCAATGGGTAGAACAATACCTCCATTTGGTAACATCAGCAGCCCCAAAAGACTGGACCCAATGGCTAGCCCTAGCCACGGCAGTATACAATAATCGCAAAAACTCAACCACTGGACTATTGCCCAATCAAATAATTCTAGGGTACAACCTCAAACTAAACCTGGCGATTACCACCCCATCCGTCAATGAAACAATGGAAGAAAGGATCTGTTTGATGGAAGAAAGATGGGCGCAAGCGACTGCAGCCCTGAATCAAGTTGCTGAGAAATCAGGAACCCTGTCGGCACAATATAATACTGGAGATCAAGTCTGGTTAGAAGGGAAAAATCTCCATCTTCCCTATCAGGCGACCGAGCTAGTGCCTAAAAGATACAGACCCTTCAAGATCATCAAAGAGATCTCCCCTGTGGCATATCAACTTGCTCTACCCCTGACATGGAGAATTCACGACACGTTCCATGCTTCCCTCTTTCGCCCTATCACGAAACAACCGCATATGGTCCAAGCTTTTCCCGACCACCACCTGACCTGATTAATGATGAGGAGCAATATGAAGTGGAGCAGATCCGCAACCATCAACATTCTGGGCGCAACAGGACCCTGCAATATCTGATCCACTGGAAAGGATACCCTGATAGCGATAACACATGGGAGTCTGCAGCAGATACGCATGCACCAGACTTAGTCAAAGCTTACCATAAAGGAACTCCACTAGAAAGTATAAAGGCTGGTCGTCTGTCACTACAAACCCCCATTCCCCTTCACCCTGGCTTGCAACCAAGAACCTCTCAGTTGGGAAGAAACTCCCTGGACACCACCCATAATTCCGCCTTGCCAGTCATTCCTCGCAGCTCTACTCCACCTGCCTCCATTCACCACTCACAAGTTCATCATCTTTCGCCCTGGACAACACATCCATGCCACTCACGTCCACATTCTCAAACACTCATACTTTTGCCCCAAACCCCTTTGCACCTATCACCATTAGTGGCGAGCACTACTCCCTTGTTTACATCGGTGCCAACACCACCCCTGCTATGTCAGACTACTCCGCCAATGCTTCCACTGAATCCCCCAGAAGCCATCCAAACTCACCCCCATCCTGCTACTCCCCTTGTGGAGTGGAGAACATATTCACCACCAACACCAATATTGACCCTGTCACCCTCTGAGAGATTGCAACTGGTCTGGTCCAGACCATCAAGAATCGCGAAGAAATCCATTGCTTCGCCATCCTGGCCTTCGAAGACAAAATCAAAAGGCTCGAATCCACTATTGAAGGGTACGCCGAGACCTATGAGCAAGCCCCAGATGGGTATGTTCGTAACACTATGTATCCTGACCTCAAGATCCCATTGGGCGAAGGAGCCTATGCTGAGGCCTACTGGGTTACCCCAGCCCATGACGGTTACGTCCAGGCATATGGGCAAGAGCAAGGACCTCTGGACACACCCTACTCACTCCCCATCTACGCCTGAGCAGTCTACTCATCCGAGCCCATCAAACCTCTCCCTGCCTAGTTCTACCAGCTTCTGGTTGGTACCCCCGCCATTCACGCTAACTTTGCCAAAGCAGCCCACCAACTTGATGACTGGGGCGTTGCTGCAGATATCGCGTGCTACCACAAATTGGACAACGACTTGTCCTGTATCAATGCAGAGCTTGAACGGCTTGAAGCTGAAGCAGGGGCAGTCAGGATTGCAAAGACCATCTGTGAAGGTTGATTGGAGTTGGCTTGTGCCCCCAAGCAGCTGGCACACATGGAGTGCTTGGTGACGCCATTCGTTCAGCAGAGGAACAAACAGCTTGCTACCCATGGAGGATGGAAGAAGTCTGCGTGTGGTTGCACTAGCTAGAGTGGGAGGTGATGAAACTGGCCTTAGGTGATTGTTATTACTCATACAGTACAGCCTTTGTAAGTCGTGGGAACCGGCCCTGGTGATTAGTGATTGGATGACTGATGCTATGTAATGTGCTTATTGATCTAGCTGGAGTTGCTTAGTGATCCTAGTAGTACCTTAGTCATAGCATGTATCTGGCTTACTACTTCATGATTAGTTGTACTTGTATCTCTAGTATAAAAGAGGCTCACTGCTGTCCCTAAGACGGCAAGTTGAATCTCCTGTCAATTCAACTCCCTTTCTCATCTCTTTCATATCACTACAAGTGGGCACTAGGACGCTACTCTAGTGTGGGAACCACTTCTCATATATCAACTACAACTTGGCACCAAGCTATCCACACAACATACTGCCAAGTTAGGACAACTTATCTAACCCAACACTGAATCAGTGTTGCCCTCACTTTGTGGTGGTGACATCGCTCCTTTTATCCTACACCTGCATACCAGGTGGGGCTACTCCACTCCCAAGTCCCATACCGAAACCCTGAAACTCTTGCACTTCTATGGCCTGGTTGCTGAACTTACTCTGGTCCCACTTCTTACTCCAGATGCCAGTTACATCACTCCGCCACTTAGGTAGATCGTCCTCGATCTTAGGCAGCCTGGGGTGCTTTCTTCCAGCTGCCACGACAAAAGGAGATGCTACGCCCCAGCGCCATGGCTTTGAGATGGGGAACTTGTGCTGCGGCGTGCGCCATTTCAAGGCATGATTGGGCAAGGGAGCAAGCAAGTTGCGCGTCTTTGAGACTTGCCTTGAGGTGATGGAGCTGGGCATGGATAACTGCGATCTGGTTGTGGTAATCGCAGAATCGAACCGTGTCGGCATGGAGTCCCCACTGGGGTATGTCAGAGAAAGAATGGAGGAGGGCATGGAAGGATGGCCCTGGTCCCACAAGTGGGTCTTGGAACCAAGTGGGCAGAGGCTCGGTGGGAGTGTCATACTGGATGAGAGGTTTGGCGTAGATGTTACTGAAGAGGGGAGCAACAGAGGGCCCCTCTCCTTCGGCGAGCATGGTGACTTGCCCTTGTCTGACCTTTTTGATCCACTTGGCAGGTCGAAAAAGCGCACCTGGCCCTGGAATGACGAGGGATGGGTAATACCCGTTGTTTTCAATGTATCCTTCTGGGGGTACATTGAAGGTCTGCTCATAGTGTTCGACCTAGTCTTCCAACCCAAGGATGCGGCTGTTGAGGCGGTCCTCCTCAATTTGATGCTCCTTGGAGTGCTTGTTGATAGTGGCTGCCAGCCCCTTGGCAATGTTGGTGGTGAGTGTGTAATTGGGATGTTCGATGAGGTCGAGGGTGGCAAGGGTGGTATGAGGAGAGAGAGGACGTGGGATCCACTTGGGGTTGTGGAACATATCCACCATAGTAGGCAGTTCAGGGATGGGGAGTGGTGACTCCGAGGTAGCAGGGGATGACGCTTGCGGAGGGGTGACAACCATGGTCTCAGAGACATCAAAGGACATAGTGGCCATGTCTGGGATGATTGGAGTGGTTGATGGAGGGTGAGGGTTGATGGCATAGAGCGCATAGCTTTTATAGAGGAAAGGGGATGCTTTTTGTGATAGGATCGGATAACATCTGGAGCATGCATATGCTTGGAGTTTACCCATTCATTATCGCTGTCCAGAAACCCCTTCCATTTGATAAGGTATTGCAACCTTCACTTTTTCCCAAAAGTCTGATGATCAAGGATTCGTTTGATTTCTTGCTCTTCTTCACCATCAATAAGATCTGGGGGTGGACGCAAGAAGTTCAGACTGTGTTTGGGAGTCTCCTGATAGGGCAATAAGAGAGAGGCATGGAAAGTGTTGTGGATCCTCCAAGTGATTGGGAGGTCAAGCTGATATGCCACAGGAGAGATTACTTTCTGTATCCAAAATGGTCCATATCTTTTGGGGTTCAATTTCGAAGTCTGAAAAGGAAGATGGAGATAAGTGGCTTCCAACCATACTTGGTCGCCTGTCCTAAATCGGGCTGAGTTCTCCGGAAGCTCTTTGGCCATATTGTTTAGTGCCTGAATTGCTTCTTGTCTTCTTTTGATCATTGTTTCAATTCAAGATTCTGCAGTATCGTTAGTGGTGGCTATTTGGTCCAATGGGACCAGAGTGGGTTCATATCCCAATAGTACTTGACTCAGAGAGAGATTGATGGTATTGTTATGTCAGTTGTTATGTACTGCTGATGCAATGGAGATCCAGGCTGTCCAGTCCTCGGGGTGAAGGGATGTGACGATTCGCAAGTACTGTTTGATCCATTGGTTCTTTCTCTCTGATAATCCGTCAGTTTGCGGGTGGAAAGCCAAAGAGAGGTTTTGTTGGATCCCAAGCTTCTTTGTAAGGGCTGTTCTGAAGTGTGACATGAACTGAGGGTCCCTATCAGAGATTATTTTGTTAGGGAGTCCGAACCATTGGTATACATGATCCAAGTAGAGCTGGGCAATTTGGGGCCACGTAATTGTGGTTGAGCATGGGTGTTAAGGCTTCAACAGGCCTTGATAGTATGACTTGTACTAAGAGTGAACTGGTGGCGAGTACTTGAAGATAGTAGAAGTCTCTAGTGTTGCTAGAGACGACTCTGAGTGGCTTATGTAAGAGATGAGGGAAAGGGGAGGCACTTGGGGAGCTTTCAAGAACGTTGATATTGAGAATCAAGTCAAGCTTAGGGCTTGACTGTCTGTTAAGGTCCAAGGGCCTTAAAGATGCGACGTGCATGGGTTGGTTTGACGACGACTGGGATTGCTCAGTGGGTTGTCCTCCTGAGGCAATGATCACGTGAGTAGCATGGTACTGATTGGCTACGCAGTATAACAAGTAAGTCCCCAATGATAAGGGCGACTTCTGAGTGTCCTGATAGAGGTAGAGAGGGGTAGAGCTTCAATGGCACTTTGAAGCAACAAGGAATAAGCCTATGACTTTTGAGTACTTCACAATAATGAAGTACAATGCGGTCGAATGGATTAACCAAAGGTAGGCTGTCTGACTCTGAAAGTCCTGGGTGGAAGCTACAAGTCTTGGATTGAAAAACCAAGTTAGGCTTAGGGCCTAACTGCTAAAAGTATGGGCGCTTATATACAAATGAGAAGTAACGGGTCACAGGTGTTATGATCCTGGACCCCTTACCCCAATTTTCCGTTATTTTTCCACCATTTATTTTGCGCTCTCGGTCACTCATCTCTCACTCGTTCCTTCACGCGCCGCTCGGACCGTCACCAAAACACCTGACAAGTCACCTGATGGACCACATGACTAATCCGCAGTCAACTATCACATGCCATCACTCCGCAGTCCGCAGTATCATGACGTGTCCTCATTTAACCCTTTTTGACTTGCCAGCTCATGATGGGCTATTCTTAGATTGCCAGCTCATGATGGAACTATACTTAGAACCGCCACGTCATGATTGCACCTTAGTAATATTTCCATATTTCTTTGTGACCTCTGTGACCCGTT
>Ga0307510_10006119_pt1 | contig 14339 bp, 15 predicted proteins | sample 12_EM_MG_FD_207224 | JGI IMG/M metagenome (GOLD analysis project Ga0307510, IMG submission 207224) | Populus trichocarpa ectomycorrhiza microbial communities from riparian zone in the Pacific Northwest, United States - 12_EM | ecosystem: Host-associated > Plants > Roots > Unclassified | place...
TTGGTGAGGAAGTGCGATGCGCCCCAGTCGAAGTGGAAGTCGATGCCGCTCCGGTACTGCGTGTCGGGATTCCTAAAATTGTAGGTAAAGCCGGCCACACCCGAGAATTCGACCCCTGTCGCCTGGTCGAGGTAGGTATAAGCGCCTCCCATGTCGATCGCACCGTGCCCGAGCCCGATATTGGGAAGCCGCAACGGAGCATAGTCGCCGACGGGAATATTGCCCGTGGCGTAAGCCATGTAATTGTTGACGCCATAGTTCCATAGCAGCTGCGCGTTCTGCGCGAGGTCCCCGTAGGAGGAAATCGAGCCTTCGAGCACTCCGGTGCGCGTCACCACGATCGGTCCGGCTATCGCCGTCAGTGTCCCGGCGATACTGGCGGCAGCTCTGCCGTACTGGCCGGACATGCCGACGGCCAACTGACCACCAAGCACCGGCGTCGCGAAAGTATAGGATGGCGTGAGAGCCACCAGATCGGCCCGCCCGCTCAGGCTCAGATTCAGATTAACGTTTACGTTCGTGGGAATTCTGCCGGTCAGGATCTCTCTCGCCGCAGCAGCACTCCCGGCTGCGGCGACGCTGGAATGGTAATAGTTCACACTGAGCGCCCAGCCCGCGGTCTGCTGCACGGCAACAAGACTCGCGAACTGACCCGGAAACCAGAATGAGCCGCCACCCTGGTCGGCAAACGAAACTTCAGGGCAAAGCAGCAGAGCCGAAGCCGTTACCGCAAGATAGATGACACGGACTCTTGGCTCGTTTGATCCCATTGCAAACCTCTGGGCGGCATTTGCAACCAGTGGCAGCTACCAAAAAGCGGTCCGCGAACCGCGAGGCATCAAGTTACGACGGGCATTCAATACTAGGGCACAGGCAGCGCCCGAAATCCGTGACCGAATGGTAACAGCTCGGGATATTTGTATTACCCTGTCGCGCAGTCCCGGCCCTCGGCAAGGTCTGTCCCCGGCACATCGCGTCATTTCAGCACGCTGCGGAATTTTGGTCGCTGTTGGAGCAATAGCGGACATCGATTGAGGCGCACCAATCAAGCTCGATTTACGCGTACGCGCCCCTGGTTGCTCGGTCACACCACCCGCAGCCACGGCATCACGATCAGCAACAGGCCAGCAAAATAAATCACGCCGAAGATCAAGCCGAACTTCCAGAAATCGCCCTTCCCGATGTAGCCGCTGCCGTAATACATCGGCGCCGGCCCCGTGGCATACGGCGAGATCACGCCCATCAGGCCGAGCGAATAGACGCAGAGCAGCGTCAGCGTCGGCATCGACAGCCCCGGAATGCTGCTGCCGACCGCAAGCACCACCGGCAACACCGCCGCCGCATGCGAGGTGATGCTGGAAAAGAAATAGTGGACCCAGAAGAAGAACGAGACCAGCAGGATCATCCCGACCGTTGGCCCCAAGCCCGCCAGCTCCTTGGCGTAGCCCTCTGCCACCCATTTGATGAAGCCGATTTCGTTGAGGCCCGACGACAGCGTCAAGAGCGAGGTGAAATAGAAGAACACTTCCCACGCGCTCTTCTCGCGGACGATGTCCTCGAACTCGATCACGCCGGTCAACAGCATCAGCGAGATCACGACGAAGACCACCATGGTCGCGTTGATGAAGTTCGACCCCAGCACCGGCAGGCTGATGGTCGGGTTGGAACCGCAGATCCACAGGAACATCGCCAGCAGCACCAGGGCCGCCATGATCCATTCGTTGCGCGACAACGGCCCCATCGTCTTGAGCTCGTTCGCACTCCATTCGACGATTTCGGGGCTTTCCTTCACCTCCGGCCGGCAGACTAGGTAACTCAACAGCGGCACCAGGATCAGAAGCAGGATACCGAGCGGCGCGAAGCCGATGAACCATTGCGACCAGCTGACTTCGACACCTGAGATCTTCTTGGCGATAGAGAGCGCAGCCGCATTCGGTGCCAGCGCGGTCAGGAACAGAGAGCTCGTCACCGCGGTGGTCGCAAACGCCGTCCACATTACATAGGTGCCGATCCTGCCGGCGGTTGGCCCCGGTTCGGAGCCGTAGATGCGCGGGATGTTGCTGACGATCGGATAGATGGTGCCGCCGCTGCGCGCGGTGTTGGACGGTGTCGCCGGCGCCAGCACGAGATCGGACAAGGCGACCGCATAGCCGAGCCCGATGGTGCGGCGACCGAGGCTGTGCACCAGCAGAAGGGCGAGCCTTCGGCCGAGCCCGCTCTTGCGATAGCCGATCGAGAACACGAAGGCGCCGACGATCAGCCATACCGTGCTTTCGGAAAAGCCGCCCAGCATCCAGCGCAGCGCCTTGTTCGGATCGTGCTCGACATATCCCGAGATCCCTGCGAATGTCAGGCCGATGATGCCGACCGCGCCGACCGGCATCGATTCCAGGATGAGCCCGGCGATCACGGCGGCAAAGATCGCGAAATAGTGCCATTGATTGGCGTTGAGGCCGGCCGGAACCGGCACGAGATAGAGCGCCAGCCAGATCAATAGCGGCGCGACCGTCTTCCAGGTGATTTTCACGCGTCCCCTCTCTTGCTCCCGGCGCTCGCCGCTATTCCGGCCGCCGCTGTTTTTCGGAAGCGTAGCATAGGCCCGCGCGGTCCTGCTATTCTGCCGCGCATGACATCGCGCGAGTCAGCCGTTTCCGAAATCACCCCCGAAGTGCTGCTGCGGGCCTATGCCTGCGGTATCTTCCCGATGGCCGAGAGCGCCGGTGACCCGACACTGTTCTGGGTCGAGCCGGAAATGCGCGGCGTGATTCCGATGGATGGTTTCCGCATCGCCTCGCGGCTGGCCCGCACCGTGCGCTCGGATACCTTCAGCGTCACCGTCGATACCGCCTTCAAGGCGGTCATCGCCGGCTGCGCGGCGCCGCAGCCCGGCCGCGACGACACCTGGATCAACAAGCGCATCAGGGATCTCTATGTCGGGCTCTACGAGCTCGGGCACTGCCACAGCGTCGAGGTCTGGCAGGATGGCGACCTCGTTGGCGGCCTTTATGGGGTGAGCCTCGGGCGGGCCTACTTCGGGGAGAGCATGTTCCATCGCGCCCGCGACGCGTCGAAAGTGGCGCTGGTGCATCTGGTGGCGCGGCTGATCGCAGGCGGCTTCGAGCTGCTCGACACCCAATATGTCACCGAGCATCTGCGCAGCTTCGGCGCGGTCGAAATTTCGCGGCGCCGCTATCGCGCGTTGCTTGACAAGGCGATCACGGGCGAGCCTGCGGATTTCATGCGGTTACCAGCCAGCATCAGCGGTGAGGAAGCGCTCGCGATTATTGCAGGGAGCCCGTAGCCTGTATCGCGGCTAATTCCCGAACAATCCGCCAAATAGTCCACCCGGCCGCTGTTGCGGAGGGGGCGGCGGAGGAGCCTGTTGCGGCTGCTGCGGCTGGAATTGCGGCTGCGGGGGCAGTCCCGGCGGGCGCGGCGCGGCCTGCTTCGGCTGCGGCGGACGCTTTGCAGCCGGCGGCGGCGCGGCCGTCTTCGGCGGATCGGGCTGTGCGCTGACGATGGTCTGGTCGGGGCCTTTGCAGTCGGTCAACCAGATGTCGTAGACCGGATGCTCGACGCCATGCAGGCCGGGGCTCGCCGCGTACATCCAGCCCGAGAAGATCCGCTTCACTTCGCCCTGCAGCGTGATCTCGTCGACCTCGACAAAGGCGTCCGTGTTGGCGGCTTCCGTCGACGGCCGCGTGTAGCAGGCACTGGTCTTCACGCGCAGCGCACCGAACTGCACGGTCTCGCCGATATCCTCGTCGAAATTGATGATGCGACCGGTGATCTTGTCGAGGCCGGAGAAGCTCGCCTTCTTGTTGGTGATCTTGGTGGCCGGCGGCTCGGACACGACCTCGTCGCCCGGCTGCAACGTCGCCGGCGATTGCGGCACGCCCTTGGGCTGACGCTGGCCCGGCGGCAATCCCGGCGGCGGCGCACCCGGCGGCGCGTTGGCGACGCCCGGTTGTCCCGGCTGCGGCGGCTGGACCGCGACACCCGGCTGGGTGCCCTGGGGAGCGACGGTCGTTCCCGGCGGCGGCGGCAAAGGCTGCGACTGGAAGTTTCCCGGCAGCGGCGCGCCCTGCCCAGGCGGCGGACGGTTCGGGGTCGGCAACAGGCGGCCACGCGGCAGTTCCGGTACTTCCTCGTCGTCGTCGGGGATTTGTTGCTGCTGCTGATTGCCGCGAGGAATGGCGCCCGGCGGCCGCAGCGGCGGATCGGAAAAGATATTGCCGATCTGCGCCTGCGCCGGCGGCACAAGCGACGTCATGGTGGCGGCAATCAGGGCCGCAAGACCGGTCAGGGCAATGGTTCGAAGCATCTCGCGGCTTTTACAGGCGAATCGGGCTCGCGACATAGTACAGACTTGTCCGCCGCTCGCGTCCCACCCGGTTAACACGCCGAATACGGCGCGGAAAGGGCGGCTTGCCCCCTTCCCGCCGCACTCGATCATGGCCCGGGAAGGCCCGAAACAGGCTTCCGATAGTTCTGCCATGATCTAGTCATGCCCCCTCTCAGATGAAATAGTCGCTTCCGTTCGCGTGAGGGCGCCCGCTCTTGGCGCGAAAACCACCAAAATCCGGGATAACCGGAGGAGCGAGAGGAAACCCCACATGCCCGATCGAATTCGCCTCGATGGCCGGGTCGCCGTCGTGACCGGCGCGGCCGGCGTCATCGGAACCGCGACCATCCGCCTGTTGGCCGAACGCGGCGCCCGTATCGTCGCCGTCGACCGCAAGGAAGACGACCTCAAGGCCGCGATCAAGGACCTGCCCGCCTCCGCCGAAGCGCTCGCGGTCACGGCTGATGTCACCAAGGAGGACGAGGTCGCGGACTATGTCCGCGCTACCGTCGACAGGTTCGGCACGATCGATGCGTTCTACAACAACGCCGGCATCGAGGGCGACATCAAGCCGATCCCGGAATATTCGCTGGAGAGTTTTCGGCGCGTGCTCGACGTCAATGTGGTCGGCGTCTTTCTCGGCATGAAGCACGTGCTGCCGGTGATGCTCAAACAAAACAAGGGCAGCATCATCAACACCGCATCCATCGCCGGCCTGATGGGATCGCCGATGATCGCCGTCTACAGCGCCAGCAAGCATGCGGTGATCGGGCTGACCAAGAGCGCCGCCTGGGAATGCACCGGCACCGGCGTGCGCGTCAATTGCGTCTGCCCCGGCCTGATCGACAGCCGGATGCTGAGCACGATCCTGCAGGGCCGCAATCCCGGCAATGAGCCGCCGCCGAACGACAAGATCGTCGACCGGATTCCGGCGCGGCGGCTCGGACAGGCGTCCGAAGTCGCCTCCATCGTGGCGTTCCTCGCCTCCGACGAGGCGAGCTACGTCTCCGGCTCCGCCTACACCGTCGACGGCGGCCGCACCGCCGCCTGATTAGCCGCCGTCATTCCGGGATGGTCCGAAGGACCAGACCCGGAATCTCGAGATTCCGGGTTCGCTGCGCGCCCCGGAATGACAACCCTAAGAAAGAGGTTCGTTTACCCATGCCCGTAACTCTCGATCCCGATGCCGCTGCCATCTACCAGGCTTTCCAGGAGGCGGGCCGTCCCGCCTATGAAACGCTGACCGCCCCGGAAGCGCGCGATTATTATCGAAACGCCCGCGCCATTATGAACCCCGACCCGCCCGGACTTGAATCGACCAAACCGCTGTCGATCCCCGCGCCACACGGCGCGCTCCCGGCGCGCATCTACACCCCGACGACGCTGCGCAAGAACAACGGCCTTGCGCCATGCCTGGTGTTCTTTCACGGCGGCGGCTGGGTGATCGGCGATCTCGATACCCATGAAGTGGTCTGCCAGAAGCTGGCGCATGAGGGCGAGTTGATCGTGATCTCGGTCGATTACCGCCTCGCGCCGGAACACAAATTCCCCGCCGCGGCCGACGACGCCGTCACCGCCACGAAATGGGTTGCCGCCAACGCTCGCCAACTCGGCATCGACGCCTCACACCTGCTGGTCGGTGGCGACAGCGCCGGCGGCAACCTCGCCGCCGTGGTGGCGCTGGCCGCGCGCGACGGCGACGGTCCAAAACTCGCCGGCCAGGTGCTGATCTATCCCGCCACCGATTTTGCGATGAAGCATCCCTCGCACAGCGAACCCGAGACCAGCGTTTTGCTGACGCACTCCGTGATCAAATGGTTCTGCAACCATTATCTCAACGGCGCGGCCGATATCGATCATTGGAAGGCCTCACCCGCGCGCGCGAAAACGCTTGCAGGGTTGCCGCCGGCCTATGTGCTAACCGCGGGCGCCGATCCGCTGCGCGATGAGGGCGCCGAATATGCCGCGCGCCTGAAAGAGGCCGGCGTGCCCATGACCTATCGGCACTTCCCGGGCCAATTCCACGGCTTCTTCACCATGGGCAAGCTGCTGCAGCAGGCCAACATCGCGGTCAGCGAAATCGCCGGCTGGCTGAAGGCGCTGAAATAACGAGCCGCCCATCTGGACATTCTATGGTACATGCCCCATATATAGGTCGCCATGGCCGGTAACGATCCGCGCAAGATACCGGTGGTGTTTTATCGAACACGCGGTGGAAGCGAGATCGTACGGGATTGGCTTCGTGTTCTCGACGAAAGGGATCGGAACGCAATTGGTCTCGACCTGATGCGTATCCAGTTCCGCTGGCCGGTGGGAATGCCGCTCTGCCGTCCGATGGGCGAAGGGCTGTGGGAGGTCCGCACGAGCCTTCCGAGCAGCCGAATCGCGCGGGTATTGTTTTGCGTCGTGGCGGAACGCATCGTTGTACTGCACGGCTTCATCAAGAAGACACAGAAGACACCCGACGATGAGCTGGCCCTGGCTCGCAAACGAATGAAAGAATTCGGACACTGATGGCAAAACGCGCGACAAAAGTCCGGAAAAGGAAAGCCGTTCGTTCGACGACCGGCTTCAGCACGCTCGATGGATTTCTCAAGGATCAAGGCAAGCTTGAGGAGTTTGAGGCGACGGCCATCAAGGAAGTGCTGGCATGGCAGATCCTTGAGGCGATGAAGGCAAAGAACATCTCCCGCAAGGGCCTTGCCGAACGGATGAAGACCAGCCGCAGCCAGATCAGCCGCCTGCTAGACCCGAAGGATGGAAATGTGACACTCTCGACGCTGCAGCGCGCGGCCAAGATGGTAGGCCGGTCTTTGCGGCTCGAATTGGTTTAGGTCACGGCAGGCATTCGCTGACCCTGTGGCCGAGTTTGCGGCGCAGGGCCGCATCGAAGGAAACTCGCTCTTACGATACTCGCATCAGCGAAGTCTAACGCCGGACGAAAGGCATGTTGGTGTTTGGAATACCCGTCGACTTCATCCTTTTCGCGCTGACGCTGCTTGGGGTCGCGCTGTTTCATCATCACACATTGCCCGTTGCGCTGACCGGTCTCGGCGCCATCGTGCTTTACAAGCTGACCTTCACCGGATTCAAAGACGGACCCGGCCTCGGCGGTCTCGGCGACCACTTGGGGCATGAGTGGGTCGGATTGAGCAATCTGTTCCTTCTTCTGATGGGCTTCGCGCTGCTATCGCGCCATTTCGAGGAAAGCCGGATTCCGGACGAGATGCCGGCACTGCTGCCGGACGACTGGAAGGGCGGCGTTGTGCTGCTCGTCCTGGTGTTCGTGCTCTCGAGTTTCCTCGACAACATCGCCGCGGCGCTAATCGGCGGGACCGTCGCCCGGCATGTCTTCCAGGGCAAGGTTCACATCGGCTATCTCGCGGCGATCGTCGCAGCCTCGAACGCCGGCGGCTCAGGCAGCGTCGTCGGCGACACCACCACTACCATGATGTGGATTGCAGGCGTCAGTCCGCTGGCGGTCGTGGAGGCCTATGTCGCCGCCGTCGTCGCGATGCTGATCTTTGCCGTTCCGGCGTCGATTCAGCAGCAGCGCTACTCGCCGATCCAGAAGGATCCGTCAAAAGGCCTGAAGATAGATCCAACGCGGGTCCTCATCGTCGCCGCCATTCTGATCGCCGCGCTGGCGGCGAACATCACCGCCAACGTAAGATTTCCGGCGCTCCTCCACACCGTTCCCGTCCTCGGCCTCGCCGTCTGGGCCGTCATCCTGCTGACGGCGGGACTGCGCGCACCGGATTGGAAGGTGATGCCCGAAACCTTCAAGGGTACCATCTTCCTCCTCGCGCTCGTCACCGCAGCCTCGATGATGCCGGTGGAGAAGCTGCCCGCCGCGTCGTGGCCGACCGCGCTGGGCCTGGGTTTCGTCTCCGCCGTGTTCGACAACATTCCCCTCACCGCGCTCGCGCTGAAACAAGGCGGCTACGACTGGGGTTATCTGGCCTATGCCGTCGGCTTCGGCGGATCGATGATCTGGTTTGGCTCGTCGGCGGGCGTCGCGTTGTCGAACATGTATCCGGAAGCCAAATCCGTCGGCCGCTGGGTCAGCCAGGGCTGGCCGGTGGCTTTGGCCTATGTGGTCGGATTTTTTGTGATGCTGGCGGTGCTCGGCTGGCACCCCGATGCGCCGGGTTAGGCGCCTGCAATTCTGTCATTCCATTCATCTTCGTCGTCATTAAACCTTTGTAATACCGATAGATTTCGTGACAGCGCGCACATTCCTCCGGGCCTCGTATCACGCATCCTGTGCGTGTTCGCTGGTCAAGTGCCGACATAGGGTCGTCACATCAGCGACAGCAACGCAAAGGAGAATTGTGATGAGGACTATTATTCTTGCTTCGCTCGTTCTGGCCGTTACGTCGGCCACGAGCTTCGCCGGCACGCCCCTGATCGACGCGCGCCAGAACGCCCAGCAGCACCGCATCTTCAAGGGTGTCCAGGATGGCGACCTGAACTTCCATGAGACCCTGAAACTCGAGCGGGGCCAGCAGCGAATCCAGAACCTGAAGAACCAGGCGAAAGCGAGCGGCGGTGTCGTTACACCGCTCGAGCGCGCCCGCATCCACGCCGCGCAAAATATCCAGAGCGCGCGCATCTTCCTGAAGAAGCATAACTGAGCGACGGCGCGGTTAAGCCCGCGCGCACCGAAGGTGATGGCCGGCCCCTCGCCGGCCATCATCCACCGGTCTGTTTCGCCCAACAGACTAAAGCCGCAATGTCATCCAAGTTTCAGGCTAGTTTTTGCATCTAGCGAATCGGCCCGATGATTCGGCAGACGATTTTTACGCGCGGGGGTATTGCCATGGCATTTTTTAAGCGCGAGCTCGGCCCGATCGAGCGCTTCGAGAACGCGCTGAAGGAAAAGTTAGCGGCGCGGCAGAAGCTGGCCGAGCGGTTGAGCGTCGCTGAAGCGGAACTCGGAGAGAAACGCGCCGCCGCCGAACGGCTTGCGGTGGCCGGAGCCGCCAATGCAAGGCTCGATCGCGCCGAAGCCGCCATGCGCGCCGTCGAAGACCGCGCCAAGACATGGCGCGCCGAATTGGCGGAGTTCGACGAGCAGGTCGCCTCGGCCGAGCGCGCCCTGACCGATGCCAAGGCGCAGCGCGACCGCGACACGATGGCGGACCAGATCGAAGCGATGGCGGCGGCGATCGAGCGGGGCGCGCCGGGATTCGATGGCGGCGCCACCGCGCTGGTCGAAGCCGTCACCAAAGCCGCAATGTCGATACCGGAAGCGACCAGGTTCTCGAGCAACGTCGATGCCGTGCGCCGCGAGGTTCTCGCAGCCGCCGACTTGATATGCTGGGAGCTGCGATCCGCAGCAGTGCGCACACGCGCGGGCAACGCCAACCTCGCCAGCCTCGCGCCGTCCGCGTCGGAGCAGCCGTCATCGCTGGAGATGGAGCGGCAATTGATCTACACCCTCCATCCCTTAGCTTGGCGCGAGGGCGACGAGGTGCGCAGGGTTCCGGCCTTTGCGCTGATCGGGCTCCCCAAGGCGCTGCTGCCGGTAGCGCTGCAGCATCAGCATGTGGACCATCTCAACGCCCGCCGCGTGCAGACCCTGATGCATCTTCATGGCAGCGCAGGGCTCGGCGAACCCGAGGCTGACGATCCGCAGCTCGTCGATCTCGATGCGTTGCTCGCCGAGGAAACGCCGAGCGCACAAGCCGACGTTGCCTGAGCCGACGTTACGTAAGCCTTGCGAACGGCGCCTGATCATCGCGCGCCGGAGAGGTTCGACATAGCCAGCAAGGTTCTCCCGGAAATTGGGTGGCCGCCACGCTTCCATTCTGCGATCGCAACGCTCACGAAGCCGGCCATGCCGTTCGGAGCGAAGCAGGCCATCGCAGTTGGAGACGTCAATGAATTCCGAAATCGCAACGCGAAACGTCGTGTCCGACAACGATCCGGCGACCCGAAATCCATTCGGCGTCATGGACGTTCCAAATCCCAACGACGATGATGTGATGCAGTTCGCCCGCAACACGGCACCGGAAGAAGCCGCCACCGACGAGAATGCAAAACCATGGGGCGCTGGAGATGCGAGTGACCGCCGCGGCACGCTCGAAGGCGAGTGGTCGAGCCGCTGGAACGGTGCAGCGGATCCCACCATCCCGGGCGACACCCCCGATAAATGGAAACCGGGCCAGGGCGAAGCGAGAATCGTCGGAGACCGCGTGTACCTGTTGTTCGATTGGGATTCCGGCAAGCGCAGGGGACTGATCGACGCCAGGCGCGAAGGTCCGCACCGGCTGGTGGGCAAGTACATCAACCTGAACAACCCGGAGATATCAGTCCCCTGGGTCGGCCTGGTGGTGAGCGATCAGCGAATAGACGGTTACTTTGCGCTAGGCCGGGTGGATTTCCGCAGATGACGGCCTTGCTAGCGCGCCTACCCCGCCCTTGCCGCACGGCGCAGCGATTGCGGCGGCTGGCCGAAGGCGCGGATGAAGGCGCGGCGCATCCGCTCCGGATCGCGGAAACCGGTAGTCTGCGCAACGCGCTCGATCGCCTCGCTGGAGGACTGCACGCGCTGCCGCGCCACTTCGATGCGCAGCCGCTCCACCGCCTTTGACGGCGTGGTGCCGGTCTCCGCCATGAAGGCGCGGGTGAAATGCCGCGAGCTCATGCCGGCCTGCTCGGCGAGATCCTCAACCGTGAGCGGCGCATCGAGATGCTCGCGGGCCCAGGCCAGCAGCGGCCCGAAGCGACCGTTCGGCGCCTTCAATTCCAAGAGCGAGGAGAATTGCGACTGGCCGCCGCTGCGGCGGTGATAGAGCACCAGTTGCTTGGCGGTCTTCTGTGCTATCTCGTCGCCGTAATCTTCCGCGATCATCGCCAGCGACAGGTCGATGCCGGCCGATATCCCGGCCGAGGTCCAAACGTCGCCATCGCGCACGAAGATACGATCGGGCTCCAGCCTCACCTGCGGATAGGCTTTCACAAAATGCCGCGTGCGCTGCCAATGCGTGGTGGCACGTCGGCCGTCGAGCAGGCCGGCCTCGGCGAGGATATAGGCGCCGGAGCAGACGCTCGCGATGCGGACACCACGCTTGGCAATCGTGCGCACGAAATTGAGCGTCTTCTCGCAGGTCGCCGCGTGCCGAACGCCCTCGCCTCCCGCCACGATCAGGGTGGTGATCGCGCCCGATGGCTTTAGCCCGCGCGCGAGCATCTCGACGCCCGAGGATGAGCGCACCGGTCCCGGCGTCACCGCCACAACCCTGATCGCGGGGGCGTTTTCGGCGAAGCGCGCCCCGATCTCGAACACCGAAATCGGGCCGGCGGCGTCGAGCAACTGGAAATCCGGAAACACGAGAACGCCGATCATCCTGCAGCTCGCTTGTTGGCCGATGTCCTGAAATGAGGGAAAAATGCCATTTCGGACACGAGGCGACCATGTCAGGATGGCTTCCGTCAAGCCAATTTTGCGTCAAGCCAAATTTTTCGGAGGTCACGATGTCCGCGCCATCTCCCACGCCCACACCGCTGCAGATCGGTCTCGTGCTGTTCCCAAAAGTCACCCAGCTCGACTTCACCGGTCCGTTGCAGGTGTTCTCCAGCCTGCCCGGCGCCAAGGTGCATTTGATCTGGAAGCGGATCGAGCCGGTCACGAGCGATTCCGTGCTGGTGCTGACGCCGACCACGACCTTCGCGGACTGCCCGCAGCTCGATGTCATCTGCGTGCCCGGCGGGTTCGGCACCGACGACATGATCAATGACGAGGAGATGCTGGCCTTCCTGCGCCAGCAGGCAGCCGGTGCAAAATACATCACCTCGGTCTGCACGGGATCGCTGGTGCTCGGTGCCGCCGGACTGCTTAGGGGTTATCGCGCGGCGACGCACTGGACGGCGATGAATTTTCTGAGCGCATTCGGCGCGATCCCGACCAAGACGCGGGTCTGCGTCGACCGCAATCGCGTCACCGGCGGCGGCGTTACCGCAGGCATCGATTTCGCGCTGACGCTGGTCTCGCTGCTGCACGACCAAAAGACCGCGGAAGCGATCCAGCTACGGCTCGAATACAATCCCGCGCCGCCGTTCAATTCCGGCTCGCCCGACACCGCGCCGCCGGAAGTCCTCGCCTTCATGAAGGACAGGATTGCATCGGCGCAAATCCGCCGCGGCGAGATGATCGACCGCGCCGCCGCGCGGATGACGGAGGCCTGACCGGGCACGTGCCGCCGCCGGTCGACTTGGGACACTTGAAGGACGGTCGTTGAAATGATGCTCGTTGGCGTAAATCGCTCGCCATTCACGCGCCGCGTGGCCATCACGCTCGCGGTTTATGAAATGCCATACGAGCAGCTGCCGCTTTCCGGCTTCAACAATCGAGCCGAGGTGCGAGCCTCCAATCCGCTGGGTCGTATTCCGGCACTGATACTCGACAATGGCGAAGTCCTGGTCGATAGCGGTGCCATCATCGACCATCTCGATGAGGCATTCGGTCGCGACCGCGCGCTGACACCAGCGGCTGGACCGGACCGGCGGGCGGTATTGAAGGTGGCGGCGATCATGATGGGCGCCTGCGACAAAGGCCTTCAGGCCGCCTATGAGCGCAACCACCACCCACCGGAGAAGCTGCATCAGCCCTGGATCGACGACTGCATGGCGCAGGTCACGAACGCGCTGATTGCCGTCGATGCGATGATCGTATCGGAGATGCCCTATTTGCTGCTCGGTCGCCTGACGCAAGCGGACGTGACGGCATTTGTAGTCGAACGGCTCGCGCGTGGACTGGGGATAGATACAGACAAGGCGATGCCTCGCCTGAGCGCCTTGACGAAGAGGCTCGCCAACGAACCAGCTTTTCGATCGACCCAACCCTGATGCTCGGATCGGTGAGCTCCTGCGCAAGGCGCCACAAAAGAAAAAGGCCGCCTGGTTTCCCAGACGACCTTTCCTGTCTCACGACAGCACCACATTGACGGGCGATTTCAGAACTTCTGCACCGGGGGCCTATCTCCCAGCCGTATTCTGATCGGGTGCCGCTGCTCGTCGGGGCAGTCGCGAACTGGAGCCCGACACCGACGCGATGGTTTCCCATCTCCGTAAGATGACCCTATTGAGCCGCATCTCCGGCGACAGCGCAACGACGCAGTGGAGCCTGTCCCCGCTGTTACCGTTGTCCACAGGCAATTGCACTGCAACAACGATTCAACTTGCGGAGCGCCCGCGCGCGCCCGCAAGGCGGGCAAAGATGACGCCGTGCATTATCAGGTAAAACGGCACGATCAGCGTCGGGATGTTTGACCAGGGCAGCGAGGTGATCGCAATCGAGCCGATCGAACCGCCAAAAATCTGTAGCGGGGACCCAGGCGCGGAGAGTAGGCCCAGCGCGGCGGCCGAGATCAGATCGAGCGTACCCAGCGCGTTCCATGCCAGCACCGCACCGCGGTGGCGGGACAAATTCCTCGCCGTGGCGATCATCAATGGGATCGCGATCACGCCGACCGTGAAGTCGCCCCATCCAGCAAATTGCGGAAACGGTCCACTGAGCCGCCCTTGCACGGCCAGCAGCACCATGAAGGCGCCCGGCGCAATGCGCGCGGCGTTGAGCCCGATCACCAGCGGCACCGGAATATCCATCAGCGCAGCACGCGCACGGGGCGACAACCATGCAATCGCACCGACCGCAAGGACGGAGCTTGCCGCCACGATGCCGACGGCGGGCGGCGTCGCAGGCGAGGCATAGACGCCTGTATTAGCCAGCGCGATCGCGAACCCAATCCACAGCCCGGCAATCGTTACTGTTGTCAGCTTCTCTGTCGCCGACAACGGCATGGTTACGATGGCGGCATTCAAATTAACGGCGATCACCGCGGTAAGGACCGTCGTTCCAATCAGGTCAAGCATCCGACACTCCTGTTTTTGCGTAGCACCTATCAGGCCGACGCGACCGCCGCCGGTGCGGCGACCGTTCAGCGGAAACCAAAAGACGCCAGGACTTTCACCGCTGCGTCTCCTTACG
>Ga0307510_10006120_pt1 | contig 14338 bp, 13 predicted proteins | sample 12_EM_MG_FD_207224 | JGI IMG/M metagenome (GOLD analysis project Ga0307510, IMG submission 207224) | Populus trichocarpa ectomycorrhiza microbial communities from riparian zone in the Pacific Northwest, United States - 12_EM | ecosystem: Host-associated > Plants > Roots > Unclassified | place...
CGACTGTCCGGAAGCGACCTCGATGACGCGGCCGAGCACGTCGATCGAATGGCCGTAATCCCACAGCGTGCGCGGCTGCTCGGCGAGGGGGACCTTGGCGATCCGCTCGGCAAATCCGGCATTGTCGAAATCGCCGAGATAGATCCCGTCATACGCCGCCTTCACCGGCCCGCGCTGTCCATAGAAACCATAGGTGATCCCCGACGTATGCAGCAGCAGGTCCTCGATCGTGACGGGCCGGCGCAGCGGCACGAGATCGAGCACGACCTTGCCGGAGTCATCCTTGCGCTCGACGCCAACCTTCATGCCGGCGAAGGAAGGAATGTATTTGCTGACGGGATCCTCAAGCCTGATCTTGCCGCGATCGACCAGCATCATCGCCGCAAAGCTGGTGATTGTTTTGCTGAGCGAGTGCAGCGGGAAGATCGCATCCGGCGTCATGTCGATCCCGGCATCGACATCGCGCTTGCCGAACCATTTGAGATAAACCGGCTTGCCGTGGCGCTGGATCAGGACGATGGCGCCCGGAATTCCGCCTTGCGCGACCTGACCGTTGAGAAACTCGTCGATCCGCGCAAGCTTCTCCAGCGACAGCGGCGCGTTCGGCGGCGGGCCGAAGGTGGACGCGTAGAGTTGGACCGGCGGCAAAACAAGGGCTGTAACAAGTAGGGCGACGTACCAGCTCAACGACGTGATCCAGCCTGCCAACATCGCGCTCCCCTGCCTGAACCGGTAAAAACCTAGGTATCCGGCCCGCGGCCGTCTCACGTCACCCATTTTGGGGACAATAGCAGCGGGAAACAACATCACGAATACGGATTGATCCGCTTCTGCTGTTCGCTGCTGTGCTCCACCAGCATGTCGATGATCGTCCGGACCTTCGCCGAGAGATGATGGCGATGTGGATATACCGCATTCATCGACAATTCGATTGGCCGGTATTCAGGCAACAATCGAACCAACCGGCCGGCTTCGAGGTCATCATGCACCAGAAAGCCGGCGGCGAGAGAAATGCCGCCGCCCTGCAGTGCGGTCATTCGCAGCGTCTCACCGCTGTTCGTGATCAGATTGCCGGAAACCCGAACCGACGCCGGCGCGCCCTTGCGATCGACGAAACGCCACTCGTCATACGGATAGTTCACATGGCGGATGCAATTATGCTCGGCGAGTTCGGACAATTGCTGGGGTCGTCCGTGCTTCTCGATATAGTCGTGCGAACAGCACAGCACATGCCGCCAGGTGGCGAGGCTGCGGACGATCAGGCTGGAGTCCGGCGGTGGCGTCAGCCGCACCGCGATATCGAACCCTTCGTCGATCATGTCGATGGCGCGCTCGCCCATCGTCAGATCGACCTTTACGTCCGGATACAGGGCCAGGAATTCCGCGACCACCGGCGACACGAACTGCACGATATGGGTGGCCGTGTAGATTCGCAGCGTGCCGCGCGGCGTCGACTGCAGCGCGCCGGCGATGTCGTCGGCCTGCTCGATGTCGGCAAGGATCTGGACGCAGCGGTCGTAATAGGCCCGGCCCACCTCGGTGAGGCTGACCTTGCGGGTGGTGCGGTTGAGCAATCGCGCGCCGAGCCGGTCTTCGAGCGACTGGACGTGGTTGCTCACCATGGTGGTGGACATGTTGAGGCGGCGCCCGGCGGCGGAGAACCCGCCGCTATCCACCACCCGGACGAAAGCCGTCAGACTGGTCAGCCGATCCATCCGGCAAGTCCCTGATTATTTGCTCTCACTGGATAATGCTTCCAATTTTTCCGGGATTATCACACCGCAACTGACATTGCATCTTCGCGGCGTACCCGGCGCTCTCCTCAATAAGAGGCGCCCAGGCCGGACCCGAGGATGCCATGTCGATCACGTCTTATGTCTCTGACACCAAAGAAAAAATCAGCTTTCGCCCGTCCCGGAAGGCGGTCAAGCGGGCCGCCCTGGCGCTCGCGGTTGCGCTCGGCGCGGCCGGAGCTGGCCATTTCGGCTACAACTACCTCACCACCGGCCGCTACCTGGAATCGACCGATGACGCCTATGTGAAGGCGGATTCCACGATCATCTCGCCAAAGGTTTCCGGCTACATCGCGCGGGTTCTGGTCGGCGACAACCAGCCGGTCAAGGCCGGGCAGCCATTGGCCGAGATCGACAACCGCGACTTCAGGGCCGCGCTGGCGCAGGCCGATGCCGATGTCGCCGCGTCCGAAGCCGCGGTCCGCAACCTCGATGCGCAACTCGCCTTGCAGCAGCCGATCATCGAGCAGGGCACGGCTGATGTCGACGCGGCGGAAGCCAATCTCAAATTCGCGCAGGAAGAACGGGCCCGCTACGACGGGCTGATGAAGACCGGCTCCGGCACGGTGCAGCGCGCGCAGCAGACCGATGCCGCACTGCGCGCCGGCACCGCGCAAGTGCAGCACGCGAAGTCCGGGCTCTCCGCCGCCCAGCGCAAGGTCGACGTGCTCACCACCGAGCGCGCCAAGGCGATCGCGCAGGTCGATCGCGCGCGCGCTGTGCAGAGCCAGGCCGCGCTCAATCTTTCCTATACGCAGATCAAGGCGCCGGTGGATGGCACGGTCGGTGCACGTTCGCTCCGGGTCGGGCAGTATGTGCAGGCCGGCACGCAATTGATGGCGATCGTGCCGCTGGATGCGGTTTACGTGGTCGCGAATTTCAAGGAAACGCAGCTCACGCATGTCCGCAACGGCCAGCCGGTCGAGATCGAGATCGACAGTTTCCACGGCACCAGGCTGCGCGGCCATGTCGACAGCCTGTCGCCGGCCAGCGGTCTGGAATTCGCGCTGCTGCCGCCGGACAACGCCACCGGCAATTTCACCAAGATCGTGCAGCGCGTGCCGGTGAAGATCATGCTGGACGACCAGCGCCTGAAGGGCCTGCTGCGCCCGGGCATGTCGGCGGTGCCGACCGTCGACACCAAGGCGACCGTCTTGGCCGAGCGCGAGACCCAGGCCCGGTTGGCCTCGGACGCCGCCCTCACCCACCCGAGCGGCGGCGCATGTCGAGCCAAGATTATCAATCCTCACTGGACAATCCTTTCACGTCTTCCCGGATTATCGAAACAACCCGCCTAATGCATCCTCCACTTGTCTGAGCAAGAGGAGCCCTCCATGACTGCACTACAGCCCACGCTCAATGCCGCTTCCTCCGCCAACATCCCGCAGGCCGGGGGCACCGCGGCGCCGGCGATCCCGGCAAAAACCTGGATCGCGGTGATCGGCGCGACGCTCGGCGCCTTCATGGCGGTGCTCAACATCCAGATCGTCAACGCCTCGCTTGCCGATATCCAGGGCGCGATCGGCGCCGGCATCGATGACGGCGGCTGGATCTCGACCTCCTATCTGGTCGCCGAGATCGTGGTGATCCCCCTGAGCGGCTGGCTCGCCCAGGTGTTCTCGATCCGCAAATATCTCCTGACCAACGCCGTCCTGTTCCTGCTGCTCTCGGTGGCCTGCGCCTTCGCGCAGGACCTGCCGCAGATGATCGTGTTGCGCGCGGTGCAGGGATTTACCGGCGGCGTGCTGATCCCGACGGCGTTCACGCTGATCATCACGCTGCTGCCGAAGGCGAAGCAGCCGATCGGACTCGCGCTGTTCGCGCTCTCGGCCACCTTCGCGCCCGCGATCGGCCCGACCATCGGCGGCTATCTGACCGAGAACTGGGGCTGGGAGTACATCTTCTATGTCAATCTGGTGCCCGGCGCGGTCATGGTCGGCATGCTCTATTACGCGCTGGAAGCCAAGCCGATGAATCTGTCGCTACTGCGTGAGGGCGACTGGGCCGGCATCATCACCATGGCGATTGGCCTCTCCGCGCTGCAGACCGTGCTGGAAGAGGGCAACAAGGACGACTGGTTCGGCTCGCCCTTCATCGTCAAACTGTCAATCATCGCCGGCCTCGCGCTGACGGCCTTCATCGCGATCGAGCTGACGACGAAGAAGCCGCTGCTGAACCTGACACTGCTGGCGCGCCGCAATTTTGGCTTCGGGGTGCTTGCCAATTTCCTGCTCGGCATCGCGCTCTATGGTTCGGTGTTCATCCTGCCGGTCTATCTGTCACGGATCCAGGGTTACAATGCCGAGCAGATCGGCATGGTGCTGGCATGGACCGGGCTGCCGCAGCTCCTGCTGATCCCGCTGGTGCCGCGCCTGATGCAACGCTTCGACGCACGTATCATCATCGGCATCGGCTTCGCGCTTTTCGCCGCCTCCAACTTCTTGAACATCTATATGACCAACGATTACGCCACCGATCAGCTGTTCTGGCCGAACACCGTGCGTGCGCTCGGCCAGGCGCTGGTGATGGCGCCGCTGTCGGCGGTCGCCACATCAGGCATCGAGGCGGAGAACGCCGGTTCGGCTTCCGGCCTGTTCAACATGACGCGCAATCTCGGCGGCGCCGTTGGGATCGCGCTGCTGCAGACCCTGCTGACCAAGCGCGAGCAATATCATTCCAACGTGCTGATGCAGTCGGTCTCCCTGCTCGAGCAGGCCACCCGCATGCGGATCGAGAAGCTGACACAATATTTCGTGAACCACGGCATCGTCGATCACGCCGAAGCCACCCATCGCGCCGTCGTAGCCATCGGAAAGATCGTACAAAAACAGGCTTTCATCCTGGCCTTCAGCGACACCTTCTATCTGCTCGGCGCCGCATTGATTGTCGCGCTGGTCGCCGCGCTCTTGCTGAAGAAGCCGAGTATGCTTGCCGGCGGTGGCACCCACTAGGATTATCCAATTCAACCCCAGAGGAGAACGACCATGAAACCCCGCATGAACTACTACCAGGCTGCCCCCGAAACCATCAAAGCGCTCGTCGCCCTGGAGGAGCAGATCCAGGCCTCCGGCCTCGAAAAATCGCTGATCGAGCTCGTCAAGACGCGCGCCTCGCAGATCAACGGCTGCGCTTTCTGCATCAACATGCATACCCAGGACGCCCGCAAGCAGGGCGAGACCGAACAGCGGCTGTATCTGTTGAACGCCTGGCACGAGTCGCCGCTCTATACCGACCGCGAACGCGCCGCGTTGGCATGGACCGAGGCGCTGACGCTGATCGCCGGAACGCATGCCCCCGACAATCTCTATGAAGACGTACGCGCCCACTTCTCGGAGGCGGAGACCGTCAATCTGACCATGCTGATCGGGGCAATCAATGCCTGGAACAGGCTGGCCATCGCCTTCCGCGCGGTGCACCCGGTGAAAGCCAAGGCTGCGGTGGCATAAAAAAGGAGGATGCCATGACCCGATCGATTCACGGCGCTGCGGCAATCGCTCTGCTCGCGCTGGTCGCGGGCAGCACGCCGGCCGCGCATGCCGAAGGCGACAAGGTGACACCCGTGCGTTCGGAAAAGCTTCCGAACATCCCGGGCAAGAGCCTGACCACCGTACTGGTGAACTACGCACCCGGCGGCAAGTCGGTCAGCCATCACCATGCCGGCAGCGTGATGGCCTATGTGCTGACGGGCCAGATCCGCTCGGAGAACTCCGCAACCGGCCCGGCCAAGGTCTACAAGGCCGGCGAGGCGTTCTTCGAGCCGCCCGGCAGCGAGCATCTCGTCAGCGAGAACGCGAGCACGACCGAGCCCGCAAGCCTGCTCGCGATTTTCGTTGCCGATGACGGCGCGCAACTGACGACGTTCGAGAAGAAGTGAGAGAGTGTGGTGGCGAGCCGCGCGCCAAACATTTCGCTGTCATGCCCCGCGCATGCGGGGCATCCAGTACGCCGCGGCCTCTCGATTCAGCATTGGCGTCTCTGGAATACTGGGTCGTCCGGTCAAGCCGGACGACGACACCGAGGGTGAGGCGCGGCTAAACCGCCGTCGCCTTGGCGAACTCAACATAGATCTCGCGCAGCCGGTCGGTCATCGGACCGGGCTTGCCGTTGGCGACCTTCTTGCCGTCAATCGACACCACCGCCTGCACGAACACCGTGGCGCTGGTGATGAAGGCCTCCTTGGCGGCCAGCGCCTCCTCGACCGAAAACGCCCGCTCCTCGACGCGGAGCTGGCGCTCTTCCGCCAGGGCGACCACCGCCTTGCGGGTGCAGCCCGGCAGAATGGCGCTGCCGTTCTGCCGCGTCACGATGACATCGTCTTGCGTCAGGATGAAGCATGACGATGAGCCGCCCTCGGTCACCTTGCCATCCTCGATCATCCAGGCCTCGCCGGCACCCGCTTCCGCCGCGGCCTGCTTGGCGAGCACCTGCGCCAACAGCGCCACGCTCTTGATGTCGCGTCGGGCCCAGCGCAGATCTGGCACCGTGATCACGTTGATGCCGGTCTTGGCCGAGGGCGCGTTGATGATGTCCTTGGTCGAGGTGAACATGATCAGCGTCGGCTTGACGCCCTTGGGAAACGCGAAGTCGCGCCCGGTATCCGCGCCGCGCGTCACTTCCAGATACACCATGCCATTGACGAGATTGTTGCGTTTGACCAGCTCCTGCTGGATTTCCTGGATGCGCTCGATGCTTTCGGGCAGCGCCAGCTGGATCTCGCCGACCGAGCGCTCCAGGCGCGCCAGATGCGAGGCATTGTCGATCAGCTTGCTGTCGAGCACGGCGGCGACCTCATAGATGCCGTCGGCAAACAGGAATCCGCGGTCGAAGATCGAGACCTTCGCCTCTGAAAGCGGCACGAACGAACCATTGACGTAAGCGATCTGTTCCAAAGTTAGAGTCTCCTGTCGGCGCCAAGCCATTGCGCCGCGTTTATTACACCCAAATCGCTAATGCGACAAAATCTTCGACAAGAACTTCTGCGCGCGCTCGCTGCGCGGGCTGCCGAAGAAATCGGTCTTCAGCGCATCCTCGACGATCTCGCCCTTGTCCATGAAGATCACGCGATTTGCGACCTTGCTGGCAAAGCCCATTTCGTGGGTGACGACCATCATGGTCATGCCCTCGTGAGCAAGATCGACCATGACGTCGAGCACCTCGCTGATCATTTCCGGATCGAGCGCCGAGGTCGGCTCGTCGAACAGCATCGCGATCGGGTCCATCGCCAGCGCCCGCGCAATCGCGACGCGCTGCTGCTGCCCGCCGGACAGTTCGGCCGGATACTTGTTCGCATGCACCGTCAACCCGACACGCTCGAGCAGCTTCTCGCCCTTGGCCATCGCCTCGCCATGCGAGCGGCCCAGCACCTTCTCCTGCGCCAGGCACAAATTCTCGATGATCCGCAAATGCGGAAACAGCTCGAAGTGCTGGAACACCATGCCGACGCGGGCGCGCAGTTTTGGCAGATCGGTCTTGGGATCGTTGACCTTGATGCCGTCGAGGATGATGTGGCCTTCCTGAAACGGCTCCAGCGCATTGACGCATTTGATCAGCGTCGACTTGCCCGAGCCCGACGGCCCGCACACCACCACGACCTCACCCTTGGCGACGCTGGTGGTGCAGTCCTTCAACACCTGGAATGTCGGCCCGTACCATTTATTGACGTGGCTGATTTCGATCATGGGTTCTCACCGGACAATAGCGATGCGCGCCTGCAGGCGCCTGACGCCGTAGGACGCGAAACAGGAAATCACGAAATAGACCGCGGCCGCGAACAGGTACATCTCGACCAGCCGCCCGTCGCGCTGTGCCACCTTGCTGGCGGCGCCAAGGAAATCCGGGATCGACAGCACGTAGACCAGCGAGGTGTCCTGGAACAGCACGATGGTCTGCGTCAGCAGCACCGGCAGCATGTTGCGGAACGCCTGCGGCAGCACGATGTAGCGCATCGACTGGCTGTAGGTCAGGCCGAGTGCGCTTGCCGCCGCCGGCTGTCCCTTCGAGATCGACTGGATGCCGGCGCGCATGATCTCGGAAAAATACGCCGCCTCGAACATGATGAAGGTGACGAGCGTCGAGGTGAACGCACCGACGCGAATGGGCCGCGACGCGCCCGTCAGCCACTGACCGATATAGGGCACCAGGAAGTAGAACCAGAAGATCACCAGCACCAGCGGCAGCGACCGCATCAGGTCGACATAGAGGCCGGCGATACGACCCAGCAACTTGAGGCCTGACAGCCGCATCAGCGCCAGCATGGTGCCGAACACCAGGCCGCCGACCGCGGAAAGCGCTGTCAGCGTCAGGGTGAAAGTCATACCGTCGAAAAACAGGTATCCGAGCGACCGGCGGATGACGTCGAAGTCGAAGTTGCTGAACATCAGGTGCCCGTCACTTCCCGGAAATGTAGCCGGGGATGGCCACCTGGCGTTCGAGAAGACGCATGCCGATCACGACGACGATGTTGATGAGGAGATACAACACCGTTGCGGCCGTGAAGGCCTCGAACACCTGAAACGAAAACTCCTGCATGGCGCGCGCTTGACCGGTCAGCTCGATCAGGCCGATGGTGATGGCGACCGAGGTGTTCTTGATCGTGCTGAGAAACTCGGACGTCAGCGGCGGCAGGATGACGCGGAACGCGATCGGCAGCAGCACATAGCGATAGGCCTGCGTCGTCGTCAGTCCGAGCGCGGTCGCCGCCATTTTTTGCCCGCGCGGCAGCGAGCCGATGCCGGCGCGGAGCTGCTCGGCGACGCGCACCGACATGAACAGGCCGACGCCGATCGATGCCGTCCAGAACGGCGCGTTCGGCATTTGCTTCAGCCACAGTCCGGCGCTGCGCGGCAGCAGTTCCGGCAGCACGAAGAACCACAGGAACAGCTGCACCAGCAACGGAATGTTGCGGAAGAATTCGACATAGCAGAAGCCGACCGCGGACGCGGCCTTCGACGGCAGCGTGCGCATGACGCCAACGATCGTTCCGATCACCAGCGCGATGATCCAGGCCAGCAGCGCCGTCTCGATCGTCAGCACCAGACCCGACAGCAGCATATCGAGATAGTTGCCGGTGCCGTTCGGCGACGGCTCGAAGAAGATGTGCCAGTTCCAGTTATAGTTCACGCGCCCCTACCGTCCGTCGTGCCACCACCGCACAATATGCTCATGCAACGACCGGGCCATTCTCACCAAGAAAATGGCTCGGTCAAATACTTCCGATCCCTCATCCTGAGGAGCCGCGCGTTAGCGCGGCGTCTCGAAGGATGAAGGCCCGGCTGTGGGCCGCATGGTTCGAGACGGCGCTGACGCGCCTCCTCACCATGAGGAGATAGATACTACTTATACGAATCCGGATCCGGCGAATCCGAAGGCTTGACGAACTCGTTCTTCAGCTCAGCGCCGATCGGGCTATTGAGGTTCAATCCCTTCGGCGGGATCTTCTGCATGAACCACTTGTCGTAGATCTTCTGGCCCTCGCCGCTGGTATAGAGCGCGGCCGTGGCGTCATCGGCCACCTTCTTGAACGCCGGATCGTCCTTGCGCAGCATGATGCCGTAGGGCTCCGGCTTCGAGAACGCGTCGCTGGAAATCACATAAGCGTCCGGGTCCTTCGCTCCCGCGACGAAGCTGGCGAGCAGGATGTCGTCCAGCACGGCCGCGACCGCGCGGTCGGTTTCGACCAGCAGGAACGACTCGGCATGCTCCTTGGCAGGAATGATGTTGATGCCGAGGTTGCGCGCCGCGTTGGTCTCGGTGAGCTGCTTGATGTTGGTGGTGCCCGAGGTGGAGGCCACCGGCTTGCCCTTGAGATCGTCGATCGAGCCGAGCTTGCTCGACTTCTTGGAAACGAACCGGGTGGCCGTCAGGAAATGCGTATTGGTGAACGCCACCTGCTTCAGCCGATCGGTGTTGTTGGTCGTGGATCCACATTCGAGGTCGATGGTCCCGTTGGCCATCAACGGAATCCGCGCCGACGAACTCACCGGGTTGAGCTTGACCTCGAGTTTGTCGAGCTTCAGCTCCTTCTTCACGGCATCGACGATCTTGTAGCAGATGTCCATGGCGTAGCCGACCGGCTTCTGGCTGTCGTCGAGATAGGAAAACGGGATCGACGATTCGCGGTAGCCGAGCGTGATGGCGCCGGTCTCCTTGATGTTCTTCAGTGTCCCGGTCAATTCCTGCGCGCCGGCCTGTCCGGCGCAGCCGGCGATGGTCAGCGTGTACGCGATCATACGCCATTGTCTCATACGAATTTTCTCCTCACTGGATGGTTTCGGACCATTCGACGACAGCCTGCGCAGCCCTCCATGATCGAACCCGACATAAACGTCAAATGCCCATGCAATGACCGGGCCACTGCATGGGCACTTCGCTAGAAAACGCTCTGGTGCTTACTTGTACGAATCCGGATCCGGCGAGTCCGACGGCTTGGCAAATTCGTTCTTGAGCTCGGCGCTGATCGGGGAGTTCAGGTTCAGCCCCTTGGGCGCAATCTTCTGCGTGAACCACTTGTCGTAGATCTTCTGGCCCTCGCCGCCGGTGTAGAGCGCCGCGGTCGCAGCATCGACCACCTTCTTGAAGGCCGGATCGTCCTTGCGCAGCATGATGCCGTAAGGCTCGGGCTTGGAGAACGCATCCTTGGAGATGTGGTAGTCGTCCGGCGCTTTCGAACCAGCCACCAGGCTCGCCAGCAGGATATCGTCCATCACGAAGGCGGCCGCGCGATCGGTCTCGACCATCAGGAACGCCTCGGCATGATCCTTGGCGGGGATGATGTTGATGTTGAGATTGCGCGCCGCGTTGGCCTCAGTGAGCTGCTTGATGTTGGTGGTGCCGGCGGTGGAAACCACCGACTTGCCCTTCAGGTCATCGATCGCATTGATCTTGCCGGCCTTCTTGGTGACGTAGCGGCTCGCCGTCAGGAAGTGGGTGTTGGTGTAGGCGATCTGCTTCTGGCGTTCGACATTGTTGGTGGTCGAGCCGCATTCGAGATCGATGGTGCCGTTGGCGAGCAGCGGGATGCGGGTCGACGACGTCACCGGGTTGAGCTTGACCTCGAGCTTGTCGAGCTTGAGCTCCTTCTTCACGGCATCGACGATCTTGTAGCAGATGTCCATGGCATAGCCGATCGGCTTCTGGTTGTCGTCGAGATAGGAGAAGGGAATGGAGGAATCGCGGAAGCCGAGCGTGATGGCGCCGGTGTCCTTGATGTTCTTCAGCGTCCCGGTGAGCTCTTGCGCCATCGCGGGGGTGGTGCACAACGCACCCGCGAGCAGACAACCGATAATCTGACGGTGTTTCACGTAACTTCTCCTTTAAAAGGCTACAGATGATTGCTCATCGACCCAAACTTGGCGACTTGCCAGGTCGCTTACGAAGTAACTTGGCTGGTAGTTTCGCCGGCGACCTCGCGCCTGTCGGTTTGTGATCGCTCCCGGCGTGCCCGGCACTATGCCTGCACAATTCGGACCAAAACAGATTTAGTGCCCGTTGACCATCATGCATTCGACCCCTGAATGCGACTAAAGATAAAGGCAACGCCCATTTGTCGCCGCCGATCGGGGTCAGCCGCTTGCGGCCATAAGCCGCCACGGTGCCCTCCGTTAACCATGCCACGCCGCGTCCCCCGAGCGCCATCCCGCACAGCACGTCGGACATGTCGCTTTCGATCACCCTCACGCCGAAAATAGGGGCATTTTCCAGGATGAGATCCACCAGCCGGGCAAAATAGACGCCGGGCGAATACATCAGAAGCGGCACCGGATGCGACGCCCGTCCAGGCAGCGACGCGCCTCCCTTCGCCACCAGCGCTTCGCTGGCGTAGGGCCGCAAAAATTCTGTACCGAGCGTCACACGTTCGTAAAGATCCGGATCGAGATGGATCGGCTGTTGCGCGTGATGGTAGCAGATCATCAGATCCACATTGTCCGACACCAGCGAGGTGACGAGATCGTGGATGTTGCCCACAACCACCGAACAGCTCAACCGCCGCTCCTGTGACCAGGCCTGCCACCAATGCGGCAGCCGCGCGGTCGCCATCGCGAACGGCAAGGCGATGCGAATATGTTCGTTGCGACCAAGCGGCTTGCCGCCAAGCTCGCCACGGCTGTCGAGCATCTGCCGCAACAACTCGCCGGCATGTTCACGGAAACGCTCGCCTTGCGGCGTGAGCTGCGTCGGATAGACGCTGCGGTCGATCAGGTCGAAACCGAGCCAGGCTTCGAGCGACTTGATCCGCCGGCTGAACGCCGCCTGAGACGTGTTTCGTTTCTCTGCGGCGCGCGTAAAATTGCCGGTCTCGGACACCATCAGAAAATCCTGAAGCCAGCGAAGCTCCATCACACTCCCCGCTTTGATGCAGGCCGTGGCCGCCGCGCGGCCGCAACGACCGCCGCGGGCCGGCGCAAGGCCACGGACGCCAACCGGCACTGATTCTCGATACGGAATGTGAAGCCCCATGCCGGGAAACGTAGCGGATCGGCTGGCAGGCTGGCCAATGCAAGCTTTGCATCACGCCGCCACGCCGCCGCCCGCGCGACCATCCCGATCATTGCTCGCTTTGTCATATAAGCCGGTCTGCGCTCATCCATGAGGTCACGCCTTCATTAGCCTGCCACGCCGCGGGCAGGTTATGCAAATTTTGCATCATGCAGACTTGGCATCAATGGCGGCGTTCGGGAGCCTTAATCTGGTGCGCGACAACCCTTCGCCCGATCGGTTCTCGCGTTCCGACCGGGCGATCACTTGAGGCGAGATCTAGAGATGAAAATCTGTGTACTGGGCGCCGGCGTCATCGGACTGACGACCGCATGGTGCCTTGCCGAAGCCGGGCACGACGTCATCATCATCGACCGGCATGCTGCCACCGCGAAGGACGCCAGCGCCGCCAATGGCGGCCAGCTCTCCTACGCGTTCGTGACGCCGCTGGCGTCTCCGGCAACCCTGCTGAAGCTGCCATCGCTGCTGCTGTCGCCGGATTCGCCGATGCGCATTAGCGCCGGCCTCGATCCGGCGCTAATCTCCTGGGGCGCGCGATTCCTGCTCGCCTGCCGTCCGGCAGCGGTGCGTGAAACCATTGCCGCGCAGCTTGCGCTCGCCGCCTTGAGCCGGAGCGAACTGGTACGGCTATCCCAAAGCTTGATGCTTTCGTTCGGGCTGCGGATCGCCGGCAAGCTTGTGGTGTTCCGCAGCAAGAGGGAATTCGATACGGCGCGGCGCGCGATCGCTGCGGAGATTGACGAGGACGGCCAGCAGGTGTTGACGCCGGCCGAATGCCTGGCGCTGGAGCCTGCGCTCCAACTCGACATCGGCGAACTCGCGGGCGGCATCTTTACTGCTTCCGAACAGGTCGGAGATTGCGCGGCGTTTTGTGCGGGGCTCACGTTCCGCCTGAGACGGCAACGCAATGTCGAATGGTTGCTCGGCACCGACGTGATCGGGCCGGTTCGCTCCGGCGGCCGCATGGTCGCCATCGACACCGGAAACGGACATCTGCAGGCGGACCGCTTCGTTCTGTGCATGGGAGCGGCATCGAGCGCATTTGCGAGGGCATGCGGATTCTATCTGCCGATCTATCCACTCAAGGGCTACAGCATCACGCTGACACCGGCTCGCGGTGCGCGTGTGCTTCGGCACAGCGTAACGGATATGGAGCGCAAGCTGGTATTCGCACCGCTCGCACGCGATGGCCACACGGCGATAAGGATCGCCGGCATCGCCGATCTCGAAAGCAACAACACGACGATCGACACCAGACGTATCGACATCCTGCGCCGCGCTTCGGCGGAGCTGCTGGGTATGGACGCTGCCGGCGACGTCGAGCCGTGGTGCGGGCTTCGTCCGATGACGCCGGACAGCCGGCCGATCATCGGCTGGTCGCCGCTCGATGGCCTCTTCGTCAACTCGGGCCACGGCATGCTCGGCTGGACGCTCGCCTGCGGCAGCGCGCGGCTGACGGCGGACATGATCGACCGCAAGCCGGAGGCCAACGAGGCGAGTGCGTTTGCGCTGCGGCGCGCGGCATGAACGGACGGCCGCGAACTGCATTCAGCGTGGCTAGAACGCCCGCTTCTTCTCGCCGAGGTCCCAGAAGATCCCCGCCATAATCGCGAGTGCTTCTTCGGTCACCGGCAGCAGGATGTGCTCATCCGGCGCATGCTGCGAGCAGCCGGGATAGGAATGCGGCACCCAGATCGTCGGCAGGCCCAGCCCTTCGGCGAACACGTCGTTGGGCAGCGAGCCGCCGAAATTCGGCAGGATCGCCGGCGCCTTGCCGGTGGTCTTCCGGATCGAGTCCGCGGTCCAGTTCACCCAGGGACTGTCGACATCGGTGCGCGAAGCCGCAAAACGCTGCGTGCCGCTGACTTCCACCATCGGAAAGCCGTTGCCATGCAAATACGCACGCACGGCGTCGATGACCTCTTCATATTTGGTGCCGACGACGAAGCGGAGCTGCAGCACGGCATTGGCGTGGCCGGGAATGGCGTTGGCCGGCTTCTCGATATTGCCCGACGACATCGCCAGAACTTCCAGCGTATTCCAGGCGAACA
>Ga0307510_10006121_pt1 | contig 14337 bp, 11 predicted proteins | sample 12_EM_MG_FD_207224 | JGI IMG/M metagenome (GOLD analysis project Ga0307510, IMG submission 207224) | Populus trichocarpa ectomycorrhiza microbial communities from riparian zone in the Pacific Northwest, United States - 12_EM | ecosystem: Host-associated > Plants > Roots > Unclassified | place...
TAAAATATTTTAAGTACAATTAAAATTTAATGATGATTTAAGATAAAAAGACTTTCAAATAAAGCTGGAAATCACTATTCAAGATTATTTTTATTTTTATTTTTCTTGTTGTATTTAGATTTTTTTTAATTTAAATTAAAACTTTAAGTTAACAAGTATTTCTATTATTTAAAAATCATAATACTAGATGAATTTTATTAATTAAATAAGTTTTAATTATGAATATTTTTTTTGTAAAGAATTTTAGTGGATCCGGAATTTAAGACTATCCGAGATTGTCTTTATTTTTCTTGTTATATTTAGATTTTAAAAAAAAAATTAAAACTTTAAATTAATAAGTATTTTATTATTTAAAAATCATAATGCTAGATGAATTCTATTAATTAGATAAGTTTTAATTATGAATATTTTTTTGTAAATAAGTTTATTTTTTTAAAAAAAATTATTATTAAAACTTAATAAAACACTAGATTTTTAGCTGAGTTTCTCTACTGGTTGTAATAGATTTCGCACCTGGAGCTTGGTTTTACCAACCAAAATATACAATCAAGTTCCAAATGAAGAGAGGCTGAAGCATATTTAACATGAATTTGTTTTTTTCACACATGGAAGTTTCAAGACACAGAGATGCTAAAGCATATCTTCTCTTGGCTTGGCTTGGCTTCCACTGCCTAGTCTCAGGTCGATCATAATGAAGAGACAAAACAAGTAAGGAGGACATTACTTTTTTTTTTTTAATATTATTATTATTATTATTATTATTAACATGGATATCCGGATCAGTTTATGTGTACCTTGACTAATTTTACAGGCTCTAAAATTAATAACCATGTAAATCTTAAATGGTCATTATATTAGCAACCACAGGGCTCGAACTTGAAATCATAAGGAAAGCAAATCCGTTAATTCTAAATTTTTATCACTTGAGCACCTACAGTATGGTTAGAAAGACATAACATCTTTTTTTTTTTATAACCCGGGTGTCCGGGCCAGCTTACGCGCATCACGACTAATCCCCGGACCTACTGAACACCCTGCAAGCCCAATAGACAGGTAAGACACCGCGGGGATGAGAGGCGTGCACACTGAGACTTGAACCCAGAAAATAAAGGCAGAGTAACCCTGCCAAAACCGCTGGGCCAGAAGCCTCAGTGCTAGAAAGACATAACATCTTAATATTACATTAGCTAGACAAAAGCATTAATGATCCAAAAGATCAAGTTCAGTTGGGACTTTACATTAGAGAACATAGTCTGCTGCAACTGCTTCCTCTTCTCATAACTGACACCTCTTCTCCCACCATCAATTCCACTACAAGATAAATTAAAAAAAAAAAAAAACCTATAATATCCAACACCTAAGGTACTGAAAAAGGGCTAAAAATCACGATTACATTCTCAGCTCTATCTCTACTTCTCATATACGCTGCTCCATTATGATTCCACTCAGGGCTTCCCCTTCATTTATTATTGCTTGCTGCAAGTAACTTGATTGACTGACACCCGCTGACTTGCGTTTTCCTAAGAAAATCGAAGATACACTCAACATTATAGTCAAAGCACGTGGGAGATGAGAATGCTTCAAGGAACGAAGTTAAGGTATCTGATATATGATTTTACAGAATCCAAACTAAATTAAATAAACCGGTAAGGTGAACTAGAGTGAAGAATTACATGGTAATCAAGGCAAATCAGTGCATTTCTGCATTTTAATGAGATACAGAAACCATCAGGAAAATCAACCACGGGGACCTTCTCATCATCATCGATCTACCAAGCACGGCAATTCAAGAAGGGAATAAATGTAGAGCACAAAAACATAACCAGAAGAATATTAGCACAGGTATTAAGTTGACACCAAATGCATCCTCTAATAATTAAATTCATTGAAATCACATTGAATAAGACCATGTTCTGCGTAACAAATGATAAAGCCAATTATCATTTCAAAACTGTTTTCAGATTTCTCAATTGCTTCACCTGGACACTGATCAAACAAAAACAATAAAAAAAAAACCATTACTTGAGTACCAACAGAACAAAAATTGTTCATTTTGGAAACCTAGAAGCATTACATTTGACAAAGAAAGCGAAATACTCACAGTGGTTAACCTTGAACGGGTGATATAACCACGCACTGCCTATTACAATCCACAGCTTTGGGAACTGGAAACCTGTGCTCTTTCAATGCCTACAAAACCAATAAGCAAAAGTTTCACCACGAACCACTTTAGTAAATTTGAATAAAAGACAACAGTAACAGAAAAGGCAACCTTTATAGATGCGAATTCTTTCAGTGTAGCGAGTGTTGACAAGTATAGCCAATTACAACTAGGCAGGTGCCTCAAATAACCCCCCTGGGCTTTGCAGCTCTAAAAACTCTTTCTGCCAAGCCCAAGTAACCCCATTGCCAAAACAGTATCATCCTCTATACCAACCTCGTAAATATCAGATTCTTTGTCAATCCGTATTTAAATATCAAATGCTTGTAAGATTTTAGAGAAGCACATGCTTGACTGCATTAAACAATAATTTATACTTGAAGATGACAATACAAATTTGGAATCAGCAGGGTCTATCACAACAGCATGTCAAGAGCAATGCAAAAATCCGGCTAAGAATTCTGCCAAATCCAAGCCCACCAAATCGGTGCTAGAAATGCAAAACAATGAAGTCAATAACTGCACAGATTTTTGCATTTCCTATTCAAACCTTCATCTGTTTCCTTTATTGCACTAATTGATAAAACCATCCCAAACTTCACCAGTAATCCCTACAAGAACAAGAACCGTCTCTAAAATGGTGAAAGCGGCTGCAGTCCCTCACAACAATGTCTCTTTCAAAAACCTTTGATATTAGTTTAATTGCAAAATGACAATCTGCGCATACTCTTAAATTCTTAATAATCCTAATTGGGGTCCCTGGTAGTGTATTAATGAGCATAAAAGCAATTGCAATCTTCTCACTATGATAAAACAAAGCACTTTCCTTTTCTTCCTCTTCAATGTCTGCAAGCACATTTGCCGTGTGAGGCACATACCCTGCCAATTTCAACTTCATGGCTATCTCCACTAGCATTTTATATATTGCCTCACTCTGAGGATGAGTCCTATCACCCATAACAAACTCATGGACATGATTTCCCAACTCTACAAGGCTATACCCTGGAGTTTTTCTGACTCCTTCACTAAGCATTGTCCTTCTCACCTCATGCACGTCTGACCAACGCTGCTCAGATGCATACAGATTGGAGAGGAGCACATAATCTCCACTGTCTTTAGGCTCCAACTGTAAGAGCCGGGCTCTTGCAAATGCTCCTAAGCCTAAATGCCCATGTACTGTGCAAGCCCCTAACAAGGTCCTCCAAATAACAGCATTAGGCTGCAGTGGCATATCCTGAATATAATCATATGCTTCTTTCAACAAGCCTGCTCTACCAAGCAAATCAACCATGCAACCATAGTGCTCTATTCTAGGCACAATATCATATTGCTCCTTCATCCTTTTGAAGCATTCAAACCCCTCATTAACTATACCGCAATGACTACAAGCATATAAGACCCCAACAAAAGTGATCTCACTAGGCACCAATCCCTCTCTCTCCATATCCTTGAAATGTTCAAGAGCTTCTTTACCGAATCCATTAACAGCCAATCCAACAATCAAAGAAGTCCAAGAAACCACATTCCTCTCAATTCCCATCTCATCAAAAATCTTGCGTGCTTCACTAATGGTTCCGCACTTTGCATAAAGGTCCAGAAGGGCATTGTTAGCATGCAAATTTTTGTTGAGACCAACTTTCACCATATACACATGAGCCCTCCTGCCCAAGACCAATGTTGCAAGCTCAGCACAGGCAGACAGCAAACTAACCATAGTGAATCCGTCCGGCTCAACACCTTCAGAACCCATTCTCTTATAAAGTGTTAAAGCCTCATTGGGTTTCCCGTTAAGAGCAAACCCATTAATCACCGAATTCCAAGCCACAATATCCTTCTCAGGCATTAATTCAAATACTTTGTATGCACTCTCGAACTGGCCACAAGCAGCATACATGTGAAGCAAACTGTTTTGAACAAACAACAATGATTCGAAACCATTTTTCGCAACAAGGGAATGTATCTTTTCACCCACTTTAACATCGACCACCTTAGACACGGCCTTCAAAAGAAAAGGATATGTGTGTGTGTCAGGTTTCAGTTGCATGTGGTGGTACAATTCAATGGCTGATTTTGGATTTTCACTCTCAGCATAGCCTCTAATCATGGTATTCCATGTGAAAACGTTTGGGCTTTGGATTTGGGTAAAAATATTGTGTGCATAGTTCATAGGGACCGAAAGGGAAACAGCAGTGTATATAAGGTGCTTGCCCATGTCTAAGTTGGTTACTGGGATGCCATGTCTGATAGAGAAGGCATGGATTTGTTTCAATTTAAACTTGGAAGTGGCACAAATTTGCAAAAGGGCAATGCATTTTCGGACAACGTAAGGTATTCGGTTATCTGGGCAGGATGGATTTGTACTCATCTTTGCATGTCTGCCGCATACGCTTACTTCGTTAGCTTCTGCTAGAAAATGTAATGACTGAAAGCATGGAAGAAGACAAAACAACAATGTTCCTCTAATTTCTGAACACTAAAAACGGATTGCAATGTCTTTTGGACTGCCTTTGAACGTGTGTTCTTAAATATCATTTGGAGTCAAAAGGCAACAAATTGATTTTTCTCTTGTTTTTTGGGTGAAATGAGTAGGGTTTTCAATGATTGTTATCGTTAGGCTTGAAAAACATACTCTAATTGATACCTTTTCAATCCATTTGTATCTTTTACAAAAATACTAACACCAATCTAAGTTGCAACAGAAAATGTATAAATTTCCCAGAACTCAAAGTTCAGTAACTTAGATCGTGAAATAAGTTTAACGCAGCTTCCATGGATTTATTATTTGATTTGAGATACATGGCCATCAATGCATTACAGATGGCCACTGATTATTCCAGTCCCCTCTTTATCACCAACGCATGAAAGGATTTCCCGAGGTTCTTATGAACTGCTTCAAAGCAAGCACTTATGAAATTAAGTGTAAGTATAGACAAACGATCTAGTAGGTGGCTAGTGGTAAGAGTTTGAGACCAAGAGATTTGCTCCCCTTGTGGTTTTAAGTTCGAGCCATGTGGTTGCTAATATGATGGTTATGCCTGTAAAATTAGTCGAGATACGCGCAAACTGACCCGGACATTCACGTTAATAAAAATAAAAAAATGATAAGTATATACGTCTCGCTCAAACCCAAACCCTTGCATCTCAGAGAAAAAAGATTAAACGCCTCCTCATCTTTATCATGCACTACATAAGCTGCCAGCATGGAATTCCAGGTAACCAAATCTCGGGTGCCAACAGCACCATCAAACACCGTTTCAGCATCTTCTAATGAACCACATTCCTAGTATGCAGTGAGTGTAGCATTACATAAAGCATTATAAAATTCAAGGCCGTGTTTTATAATCTTACAGTGAAGTTGCATGGTTAACTTGTAGAACTTATCATTGTCAAGCAACGTCAAAAGTGGAGCAAATGTGCCATCTTCAACCATAACACGTTCCTTCTCCACCAATCTAATAGCCAAAATGCAGTGTCACGGTCACCCACTTGCACAAAGCCATCAAGGAGTGCATTCCACGAGACAAAATTACGCGTTGGCATGCCTCGAAACACATCATAAGCATCTTCAACTCTATCACACTCGGCATACATGTCCAATAAAGCGCTACCCGCATAAACATTTCGTTCATAACCGATCTTAACAATCAAGGAATGCCCTTTTTGTCCAAGATCATATCGAGACGCACGAGCTACCCCTTTAAGTATACTTCCAAAGGTATAGCCATCAGCTTGAAAGCCACGTCTTTTCATTGATTTTAGAAAATCCCAAGCAGCTCTCAAGTTCCCAGAATCTACATAGGCAGTGATCATGGTGTCCAAGGTAACGGTGTCTTTGTGGGGCATTTCGTCGAACAGTTTGCAAGCAAGATTTAAGTCTCCGACGTCGCATTTTGAATGTCGGCTGAGGATGTTGTTGGCGACGTAACTATGAGAAAAAATTCCTGATTTGACACCCTGGCAATGGGATATGAAAACGCTGTACAGAGGATGCCTTGAGCTCTCGATCACTGAAACCAATGGCCTCGTTCATTCTCTCTGTCACGGTGACAAGTTTGGCTGATGTTGGCGAAATGCAAAGCAGCAAAAGGTATGGTGCAGGCAAGCTGTTGTTTTAGCGTCACTACATGGGCCATGACCAAATACTAGTGAGTTTGACAACGTCGCCCATGAATCGGCAAAACCGGCTATACTGCTCTGAAGCCTGGACATTCAGTCCTCTGTAGCCTTTCTTTTCCTTTCCTATCTATGGATTGGATTGCTGCTGCTCTTTTAAGGGCCCATTAGGGAACGCTGGCACACCTGCGGTGCAGCGCCACCGGCACTATAATCGCTTGGAACTGTTCTAGCCTTGCAATGCAAACTTAATCATTGATCCATCTTAACTAACAATTGAAACTAAACTAAATCCCTTTTCGAAATAATCTTTATGAGTTGAACAAGAAGATCCGAAACCATATCTAAAAATCCACTTCAGATGAGATCCAACACCGATTTAGGCAAGGAAAATACTGGCAAACATATCTCATAAGAATTCAGTAGAAAAAGATTACTGTTTTGCTAAAGGTCACATCTTTCTCTTTCTTATATCAGAAACTCCCATCACCATCTTCCTCTTTCCCTACAAGATACGTAGTTAATAAAAAAAATATGATATTCTATTCCAACATACTGAAAACAGGGACGAAATCAATATTGCGCTCTCAGCTTTCCTTCTACTTTTCATTTATGCCGCATACATAATGATTACACTTGGAGCTGTTCTTCACTTTTTTCTGAGGTGTTCCACACAAAGAAGTAGGTGAAAATTATCTCTTTAGGGAAGTGTTGCTGCAAACAACTTAATCGACAGCATGTCTATCTGTCTATCGTTACAAAAAGGTTTCGCATATTTCACCAGCTGCACAATTGTTTCTGAATTCGGGAGTTTTGGGAGGATTTGCCACCCTTGTCTTTGTAAGAGTTTCTGGATGCAAAACTCCTCCGCCCCCCACGAGCTGCCGCTACGGCACGTTTTCTTTGCTTGTTTAGGCTCTTGTTCAGTTCAGCATCATTTTCAATTGCACTTTGATTATCTTCTTCCTGGAAAATGAAACTGCTATTAGTTTTGCACATAAGAAAAGAAGGAAAGGAAAGATAAATGTCAGCTGATATCATGTTATAAAGCAGCACAAACAGCATGGCACTAAAATTTTTACAATGAAGAGCAACAAACAAATTACGTTTTTTTTCTTTTTACCTAGAGGATCACGTAGAAACAAAGAAGATATAGAACACGATACTAAATGTAGTTAGATACACCCGTGCATATAAACCAACCAACACAACTTTACGATGAAAAGTACATTTGCATTAGAACACGAGGCATTTTCCTTTTGGGGGCATTTGTAAAGAGATGAGAAGAAATAGAGCTATTGTTAATTTAGTATGTGGTTAAACATCCCCCACAAGATATAATTCGACAGAAGGAAAATGTGATGCAGAAGAACCAAGTATTTAGTAAGAATACTTGGGATGTATTATAAAGATGCAATCGGGCTGGATCCACAGGCTCAACATCGTGAGTCAATAAGGTTTTGGGCATGGGATGGATGCTAAGCCCCAAGTAACACTGTAATCCAAACCCCCAAAAAATGCATGCCGTATATCATGTTACACGTCAGACCGATATAAAAAATTCAACAGCTGGAGCAAACAATAATTGAAAATGTACCTTGTCGCTGTCATCTTGAATTTCAGGCCTGTTATCTTGACCTGCTTCGCAACTCCGTTGCTTAACCTCTACCCCATCCTCATCAGAGTTTGAAGTTTGCTCTTCCTGAAAAGTAATTATTCTTAATAATTTACTATCCAATGCAGGAATACAGAACAAAAACATTCTGGACAAGAGTACATAACAATAGACAAAAATCATTGATATATTGAATGCAGGTGTGTTCCAGGAGATGCAGTTAAATAAACTGCAGACTGCAGGTCTGCAATTTAAATCTGGGCATCCTTCCCAAAGCCATGATATTAACCTTTTTAGAATGGTTATCTTTGCATACTTGAACCCATCAATAAATATTTTGGCTTTAAATATCTTCAACATTGATCATTTCGCCATTTGTTTCCTTGTCACTCTCCATAAATTGCCCGTTCAAGAATTTTTCTTGCATGTCATGGTAATGGTATGATTATTTTTCTCTGATCTCTTTTGATAAAGTCATTTATAAAAACATAAGAAGCTGAAAGAGGGTTTTGGTTCGTTAGTATGCAAAAGGGGCAGAGCACAAAGTACACATCCACAACAGGGTCCCTTTATCGATAACAAAAATCATTCTGGTTGTCAAAGAAATTTTTTTCCATTTTTTGATCAACTTCAGACATATTAAATTCAACCAACTCTTGATCTTTAAAGTTCTACTTTTCCAATGATTAACCATCACTAGTAAGATAAATTACTTATCATGTCTCAAGATACCCAAGAATCAAAACACCATATCCAAATGAATCATTGCAACTCCCTAACAGGCATGGCGAAGTTCCTCTTACTATGCCCACAGATAATGCAATGTGTTCTTCTATCAATGTGTTCTGATGAAGCAACATAAAGTTCAACTACACTCAGTGATATCAAGAGGTTAAGGCCTTAGTTTGTATTGAACTTCCAAGTCAGGCCACTTAAATGGGTAGTGACAATAAAAGCCAAGAAAAAAATACCTGCTCCTCCAAGTGCAAAGAACTTAAACCCTTGACATTTGCTTCCGTCGACTCAACAAACTGTTTATCTTCAGATTCCTCTCTGTCAGAGTCTGTATCATCTATGTCCTCTTCAATGAACTGCAAAAAAATAGAACTTCATTCAGAGCTGTAATGCAAAATCATTTAAGAGATTTTTTATTTGATTATACATGCTATCCCAGAACAAAAAGAAAAGTGTACAAGGTGGAACATCAAAAGCTGAAACCCAGCACCATCAAGTGTGTACTCATAACTCCTAAAATCCACAATAAATACAAAGAGTTTCACTGTTATATCAAAGATCTGTAGTGTCCTATTTTCCAACAAGATGCGGATGAACTGAGACATTATGGAAAAAGCATCACTTGTAGTTGATGGGACCAACACTGAGAGGAATGTTAAGGGTAACAGACTAGATAGTAAGAGATAGAACCACAGAAAAATACAAGAAAAGTAATTTTCATAAAACCATCTACAAGATGTACCTACAAATTTGTGCATTGAGATGGCAAATGGCAATGATTCATGTTCAAGAGCATGCAATAGAAGACTGGCTTTCAACAGAAAAGAGGCAACTACAAGATAAGCAGGGAGCTTTCCAAAGGAATTAGACGTTGACACATGCCTATCAAATATCAAAGGTTGATGATACAGCACAAAACCTTGGACAGACTGTAGTCATGTTCACTTAATATGAGTTGATGATGAAGCTGGGTGAATTCCTCAAAATAGTGCACCAGCACTAAGGAAGCAGGATACAAGAAAAAATAAATAAAACCTCCCACCCCCATAGGACAATTTAATGAAAAATGCTTCACCATACTTTCTCAATGTCCTCCTGATCTTTCCTTGAGAAGCCACTGGCAGCAAGTTCCTTGTCAAGAAAACCAGAAGATTTGGATATTGAGGAAAAGGATGGCCAGCCAGTTTCATCTGTGTCTGCATCAGAGCCCTCATTGTCATCTGTGCTTACTTGAAAAGAGAGGTTAAACCTGTGGAGACAACAGAAATTATTAAGCATGAGGAACTGCCTAATGGTTAGGAAATTTTGAAATATTCCAGAAGGCAAGATGCAATCCAGAACTACCCAATTGGCAGTCTAAGTTTCAAATATCAGATTAGAAATTTAGCAAAATAACAACCGACTGACCTCTTCTGAAAAAACTTAAAGATGCATTCAACATCACGGTCAAAGTACCTGGGAAATGGGAATGTGTTAATGAATCAGTTATTGCATCCAATATATCAGTAAACTAAATTGACATGGTGATGAAGATGGGAGCTGAATAAGTACATCTGCGCATTCCGATGAGATACAGAAACCATCTGTGGAAAATCAATCACGGTGACCTTCTCATCATCATCAATCTACAAAGCACAGCAATTCACAAGGATAATAAATAAAAAGAAAGAAAAAAAAACATAACCAGAAGATAACAACAGCAAACAGCTCCACATTTTTAAGTTGGTATCAAATGCATACCATAATGTTAAACTCATTGAAATCACAGTGAATAAGACCATGCTCTGCCAAACGAACAATAACGCCAAGTACCGTCTCGAAAATAGTTTCTGGATTTTGTAATTCCTTCACCTGGACACTGATCACACAAAAGCATTCAATAATCCATTACAAACAGAAAGAAAGATATCTGCATTTTTTGTACATTAGATTAGAGAAAGAAAGAGCAAGCAGCACTCACAGTGGATAACCTTGAACAAGTGACATGATCACACAATGCCTATTACAATCCACAGCATTTGGAACCGGAAACCCATGCTCTTCCAATGCCTAACTCAAAAAATAACCAAAACCCATTATTACCCAATTAAAATACTACACAAATATCTACATGATAAAGCTAAATTATTTCTAAGAATTAACAACAAACCAATACAGTAAAAAGCTAAAAGAACAAAGAAAACAAACCTTGCCTTAAAATAAATAGCCAAAACCCATTATCATCCATGAAAAAGTAAAACACAAATTCGACACGATAAAGCTAAATCCTTTCCAAAAATCAGTAAAAATCAAAGCAGCCCACTAAAATACAGCACATTCTTTGAGAAGAGAAAGGTTTACCTTCATAAAGGCGAATTCTTTAAGAGCAGCGAGTCTAGACAAGTAAAGCCAATTAAAACTAGAGCGATGCCTCAAATAATCCCTCTTAGACTTAACAGCTCTAAAAGAAACCCTCCCAAGCCGATGCAACTTCATGGCCAAAACGGTACCGTCTTCAGAAGCAACCTCGTATATATCGGATTCTTTACCGGTCCCCAATTTACGACCGACACTGGAAATGACCCCGCGATTAACAAGGGTCTTGATGGCGAGGAAATCGTAGCCGAGGTAAGTGAGACGGAAACCGTCGTATTTGGAGGAGTCGTGGTGGACGAGCTTGTGCTTGAGGAGGTTCTTAAGGACTTTGTAGGTGCCACCGTGTTTTAGAGAGGCTATTCGGTCTATGAGTTCGGCGGGGACTATTTCGTGGTTTCGCATCCCCATCTCTACGGCTGTTAACACCCTGAAGTCGTCCTTTGAGAGATAACGTAACACTTCGACGTCTAGCTTCATGTTTGTGAGAGGAATCAATCAGACGATGCCGCCGCCGTTGTCGTCGTCTTCCACAGCAGTAGCAGCCCGTAGGTCTCAGCAAGCAAGATAAACTAGCAAGGTAAAGAGAGAGACACCGTTGCTTGCTTATTATAGACTACTAAGTGGTGGGCTGGGCCGGGCTTTACATCCTAATAATAAAATTAACTTTGATTTTAGTTTATCAAGTTAAATAATAATAATAGTACAAGTAACAGTAGTAGTAATGAAAAAAAGAAAATGTTAGCATTAAAAATAAATCTAAACATTTTTTTTAAAACTCTGTATGGTCTTTGAGCAATGGCAAAACAAAAAGCAGCCGGGCCAAGGGTATTTTTACTGGGATTTTAATCAAAATCATAGTAATGTGATAAATTTTCCAAGCTTCAACTATGAATCCTGTATTGCTTATACTGGGAATAGGTCCATCATGGACTAATGAATGTTCCTATTTTTAAAAGGAAAATTGTATTAAGCATCTTGTAATTTGATCTAAATCGTGATTACTAGCTCTAATTTGATAAATTATGTTTTACATTTTACATCAATTGAAATTTAAAACATGATCAAACTACACTCCTGTATACCATACCAAACACCATAAAATCAAAGCTTAGAAATCAGCCAACCATGCAGAAGTTGTAGCATCTTGCAGTTCTTGACTGTCCTTGTTTTAGGAAATATTTTAAAAAGTTTGATTTTTTAATCCATAACAGTATTTGCAATTTGGACCAAACTTGGTTTTAATTTTCCCATTTTAAAATCATAAAAATCTATCATCCACAACCAGCCTGTCCTTGTTTTAAGAATCCACTATCGATTCAGCAGAGCACCAAAATACCTTCACGTTGCCTCTCTGAAGCAACACACACACCTTGAATTTGTGCGTCCATTTCATTCATGTAAAATATGGAAAGGCACTGTCTATTATAAAATATAACCGAAGACTCCACCACCCTATAACCCAACCATGCAGAAGAAATGGCAACTTCTCTCTCTTACACGACCCAGATAAAAGTTGCCCTTTGGAAATATGACAGCATTTAAAACAACATAAATATCTTTATCGGAGGTCACATGGTGTATAGTTTAAGACAAGGAATGATAAACCCAAGACCACGACAGACTAATTAGATGAGTCTGATGCCCACTCTTACGAGCCAAATCCCAAGAGAAATTTGTGATGTTCAAAGCAACTTGGAACAAAGCACGTTATCGGTGGCATGCAAATGCAGCTTTCCTCATTCCTCCGCAGCACTGGCAGCACTTAAATCCACACTGAGGTCAACAACCTGCAACATCAAAGGTGGAATTAATTACAACGTGGATTCCAGCGAGAATAAAATGACAAGCAACAAGAAAAACACTATATACGATTAACTTTAAATGATATGTACAAGAACTGATCACCTTTGATGCTTAGTTAGGATCTGGTTCGAATATTGCCCCAGTTCAATCTTAAAATTTGAATAGAATTTAAATACAAACCCCCAGTTTTGTGCCTCCTCCAAAGGTCAAGGACAAACTTTAATTAGATGTTCCCCTTGACATAATCCAGCCAAACAATCAATGGCATGCACATTGGCAAAAACATATACCAGCAAGAGAGAGAATTCAACAGTGAATAGTTTTCTTAGAAGTCAATCATGCAGCTCTTTTTACGAGTTCAATTGATTAACATCACAATTGTGTGCATAACAGAATCGCAGCTATTAAAATCACAAGCCCAAGATGGTAGAGATTCTACAAAGAGTAGTTTTATACCACAAATACTCCAACACCAGAGAGTGCAATCTTACCTTTCCAGTTATCATGGTATACATGTTCAGAACATCTGTAACAGTTGACTCAAAGTGTGTTGTGGCATCATAGCTCTGCCAAACATTAAGAAACTCGAATTAGGGTGCATCCATAAAGGAAAGGGGAAGCAACACAATCATAACTAGCAGCAGCATTCAGAAAAAAAAAATTGCACTCACTGTCGAAATAAAGCAATTGTCCAAAGAAGGTTCATTGACTGGTTCATATCTGTCATAAATATCGAAGAATATCTCATCAACAGGACCTAGGAGGTCAATTCCAGGTTTCAATTCAGATTCAGGATGATCAGTCTCTGCCTCGGTTGATACAAATGCAATGAATTTTCCCTTTGGAGCAACATTGTGGGTATAAGAACAGCAGAAAAGGTACCTGCTCAATACAGAAGCATCACAAAAATTTAGCACAGAGAGAGGCAATATATTTCTTCCAGCTGAGTCACCGTAATGAAAGCTTCCCCTTCAGATAGACCTTTCAATTGGAGTAAGCAATTCAACTATACCCCATGGATGTCCTTACCTATAAAACAGAAACTAAGCTTTCCAAGACAGTCACAAAAATGATAATTGGGCAAACGGATTTCAGAGTTTTACCATGAAAAGGCTATATCAAAGGAAAAAATACCTAAACCAGAAAGCAATAAATACAAAAATAAGAACACCTAAACTGCAGCAGACAAGAGACTTAACTATCATGTCCTGTAAAAAACACAACTCAAATGTAGGCTGATATATGGTAACACTAAAAATAGATAATGTTGAAATGTCCAATTATAATCTTTCAATATTTTACAAAATAATATGGGATTGGAAAGGAGAATATTTGTACAACCGATCAAGTATCTAGAACTCACATGTCTGATCTGCGACCCAGCTGCTTCTGTGGCAGGATAACCTGCACTGAATGAGATTCATCGGTGCTTGGTATTGGGTGGCTCATAATGGCAATTGCCCTTGCAACCCTACCAACCTTCCTAGCCTGTTCAAATGCATTCAACTTTCTGTAAATAATGGAACATATATATAGATTCTGGCTTCAATAACTT
>Ga0307510_10006122_pt1 | contig 14334 bp, 13 predicted proteins | sample 12_EM_MG_FD_207224 | JGI IMG/M metagenome (GOLD analysis project Ga0307510, IMG submission 207224) | Populus trichocarpa ectomycorrhiza microbial communities from riparian zone in the Pacific Northwest, United States - 12_EM | ecosystem: Host-associated > Plants > Roots > Unclassified | place...
TCCCACCCACCACCCCTTGCGACTTATATGGCGCCCTCATTGTCATCTTGGGATATATCGGTGGCAACGATCCCAAGCAACAAGGGCAGCGACATTCCCCCAATGCCTCCGACAGTGGACTTACGAACGAAGAGTGCGAGAGGTTCAGATGGATACTGGGTTTCAGATTTCTTTATTTCTTCTTAGGGTTTTTTCATTCTCTCTTTATATCATCATCTTCATGTATTCACTTGGCTTTGCAAAAATTGGCTGTATACCATGGAAAAGTTTTACACCTATTTATCTCTACCGGATTGTATCCGCTTACTTTGGGTATTGTTCGATTCATTTCTGAAGCTTCTCAGGGATGGTATACGGAAAAGCGGTCGACAGGACTCGTATGATACCAATCCCAAACTAACAACCCGCAAGACATAACTTAAAAGAACAACGCCTCTAAAACCTCCTTGTCTCACATTATTACACCCTATCTCCTTGACTGGTGCGATAGTGGAAAATTTTATGCCGCCCCTGTCAGTGTCTGAGACACTGGTTAATAAGCAGAATTTGTTAATTACTATAAATTCGCAGATGTACAAAGTTGAGACCATGGCTAATATTAACAGTATGACCAGACCAACGCGCATCATGGCCGGAGAATACTGAAGCAAGTACCTTAGTCAGCTGTGTCTTAGACATGACAGGGGAGGCATACCATTTTCCACCTTCTCACCAGTCAAAGAGATAGCCTTAATATCCAAGCTAAAAACCAAGAGATAGTTAACCCATTTCATAGAAAAGAGCAATTCCAACAAGGTCCCAACTCCAAGCCCGCAATATGACATAGGCCCTAATAAGAAAACACAGGAGCAAGCCGAAAACCACAGCCCAACCACCCGTCGTCGTCACCACTCCCCAACCTCAGCCATCCTCCGTTGTTAGCTACCTATGGCTTCTCAGAAGCCCTCTCTTCAACATCACTTGTCTTCTCGGCACCCCCGGGCGGCGCGGGATCAGTTCCCAGAACATCGGGGGGGTCCCCCTCAGTAGTGCCATGTGAGTAACTGACGGGATAAGGACTGTACCAGCGTAAGCATCGCCAACAGCCTTGATGCGGAGGAGTTCCATGGAGTATACTTACTCCGATATGCGCCATCTAAGGTTCTGAACGCTGGACCCCTCGAGGACCTGGTGTTCCTCGGGTCCGGCATGCTGCCCCCACCATGGGAGAGCTAGGAGAATTCTATGCACTAGGTCCCTTCCATACTTGTCCACGAGAGGCTTGAGTGCTGGTATGGAGGCGCAGATGATGGCCATATTGGACTCAAGGAGGGAGGGAACCCAGTATGTCCAGCCGTAGCGGTCGAATTGGGGCGGGATGACTCCGCTGAGGGGGTGGGCGGACCCTGAGGGTTTGTGTGTTAGCACGTCCCCCATGAGAGAGAGCAAGCTTACATCTCGGGTCGATGTATGGGTATCTCTTCATTTCGAGGATCCAGAGAGTAAGTCTATAAGCGATCCCGAAACATGCCCTGTAATAATCATCCCCCATTAGCCCTTGGTTGCTTCCTGGTCCCAGTACACCGGAGCGAACATACGAAGCACCGAGCCCAATCAAAATACAGACCATAACCCTCTGGCGCAACGGCAACTTCAACTCCCAGAGAGGTTTCATGGGCAACACCAAGATGAGCACATCAAACGCCAAGCTGACAGAGTACAGAGATATGTGTAACTTGTAGTAGTAAACGTCACCACAATCCAAGTTGCGCTGGAATGGCTTCCAGAAGGACGATGGGGGTTTGCACATAAAGCCCAAGAGCAGCTCATAAGCGACCACGTAGGGAATTGTGAGGAGGATGAGCACCTTAATACAGTACTGGAGGGATCGGTAGGCGGGCCCAATGAGGCGGCGATAGAAAAGAAGCACAGAGATTCTCACTGTGCTCATCATCGCTGGGTAGAGGAAACTACTAGCGAGAGTGCACTGAATCATGTCATGTCATTCGTTAGTCAGTGTCACCGCACCTTTATATCTAGAGGTGCTGTAATCAAACCTTGAACCATAATGCAAACTCCTCTTCCGAAATTGCCCATAAAGGTCTGCCAATGCCTGCGTTCAAGTCCGCATAACACGCCATGATGGTGTTCGCCGTTACTAGTATCTAGGCATGTCAAAAACTTTCCACAATCGTTTGACAGTCCTCCCTCCGCCAAGGCCCCCGGATACGGGATAGATACAATACCGGCAACTTCAAAAAAGGGGAAGGAGGAGAGAGCAATTATTTACCGTTGCAGGAATCACCATCCAATCGTCAGCGCCTAGAGTCCAGAGCTTCCAACGAGCAAATAACCTCCCACAGACAGCCACCCACGCCCAGCTCGTAGCAGTCAGGGCAAAGATAGCAACGTAATTGGGCTCCTTCCCGTCCCAAGGAGGAAGTTCATAGCCATCCGCCGTACCCTCTCTGTAGCCATCTTTTGTTTCCATTTTTGCCACTCTATTTCTGCCTTTCGATTGCCCTGTTTCTTCCTGCCTCCTGTAAATCTGAAACACACCCAAAAGTTCAAATTAGATAGAAGCCCTTACCGATGTGATCACTAATTGTTTCTTCTTCTTGGTTTGTTTTATTCTTTGGAAGGGGGTGCTAGTCAAAAAAGTAAAAATTGGTTAAGGATTGAAAGCTGTCAAAGGAGAGAGAAGAAGAAAAGGTAAGAATAAGGGGCTTATATCTTACGAACCAAAAGCCTTTTCAGTTTGCTTTTGGCGTATTGAGTCTAAAGATCCTTTATTGGCTGGCAAGACTTGTTCAGAGTAGGGAATGCTTTAGGTTCGTCAAAGTTGTAAAACGGATCGACGCCCATCTTTCTTACGCACCTAGGTGGTGTCCTTAAAAATTAGAAAACTTACCGGCAACCCTCACCTTCATAGATATATGGATAGGCAGAAATAAGTTCTCTAGTTTCTGCCCGCGCCACCCTAGGAATATCCAAATACTCACACTCAAATCGGTTTTTTTCTGCTGATCGATGAGAGAGAAAAAAAGTAAAATCGTACTAGATTCTGATGCCCCCCAATAACCTAGCCTACCTGTAGGTGTGATACTACTACTATATTTTGGCAGTCCCTAGTACTACACCCCCCTCTCGACTCCATCATCAAGATACCCCCCCACTCTATGTAATTCACCAATATCTTTCTGACTTATGGAGAAGGGCAGCTACATTATCGATCCCTGGCGGTGTTGGCTCTACCCCAACCTCGATTTAGCTTTTGATTTCGCATCCTCTAGCTAGAAAGCCACAGCAGACGTTCACGGGTCCGACAATCTCCAAAATTCATATTCCCGGATATTTTCTATAGAGTTGCCCACTTCTATACAAAATCAAACCCTACATCTAGACTCCCGTGGTGGTTAGGAGGCAACCAAACCTTGACACACTAGTTCGGATTTCTGGGCTAGCAAAGGTGCAGTGGTGGGAAAAAGTGGAGTTCACACATATGGTTTGGCACACAGCGAAGCATAATAACACACTGGCTTTCCCAACCCATTGCTCCTCAGCGGCAAAAATGACTTTCGCTGATAATGGCAGAAAACGAGGGTTGACAACTCTGGAGAGTATATAAACATATATTGTAATAAGCTTCATCGATATAGGCACCGTCGTTGTCTTAGAAAGCAAAAGTTGGTCTGCGGTTGTGGTTGCCGAACGGTCAGTGCGTGCTCCACTTTTCCCCACGACTGGCAGGAAAGCCCAGATGGTGGGGATATCTCATTGGCGGAATAGCGCATATGATGGCACCTAACTCAGACTAAATATGGAATGCTAACCCCTTCTAGCCTAGCTCTGTGAAGCAGTGGACCAGATTTAGAGGTTAAACAAAAGTATTGTGCCTAGTGCGGAGTTATGGGTGCCAGACCTTTAGCTCTTGGAGCCTTCCGAGGGTTTCTGACTTCATTTGAGTTACGTCCGAGAGACCTTGAATAAAGAGCGACACATGGCCTAAAGCTTTCCCTCTCCATCTGTTAGCCTAATGTTAGCAAGGCACCCTTCAGCCTAGTGAGAAAATGCTTTAATTATCTCTACACGAAGTCAACTGAGGATCTGTTTTATATGATAAAAAATATCACTACTTGCCTATAATTACCATTCATCCGAGCTAAATATATGCAGTTTCCTTCTGCCAACAGAAGGTGGGTGATGGGGGAGAATCTCGTTGTGTGATTCACTATCTTTTCTGTTATCGAGAGCACCCACCCCTTCCTTGACAGTTTGGGAATAGTTCCTACTTGGACTTGGGGACGGAATTGTCTGGCGCTTCGGGCCTTGCTGTACCGGTATCGTTGCCGGTGTCTCAGTTGTTACAGTATTCGGGTATGGACGTTAGTGGCGGAGCGGCCGGGGTTTGAGATGTCAGAGCTTTTTACACTTCTTACGGAGGTACGGCGCCTAAGTTTTGTATGTTCCACAAGCGAGGTTTGCTGCCCTTACCCCCTGTGGAACATACAAAACTTAGGAGCTGTACCTCCGTAGAATAATACCTACCAAATTGAATGATTCTTTACCTTCGACAGTAATGAGCACGGGGATTTCAAATCCATGTCTACCCTATCACTAACGTCCGTACTCGAGTACACCATCGATAGTTGAAATATTCCTAATCTAGGAATATTCTGGGGGACCGGGGGGCGGAGAATACGGAGGGAGAAATAGGGAGGGAGGTTATCTTAGGTTAGAACCGGGAACTTGTATTTTCTTTTTTGGAATTAGTGGAATTTTATCGGGTTAATCGGAGTAGGAGGGGATTCGCTCGGAGAGATCTACCGGTAGGTGGTGCTAAAGTAAGCGAATACCAAGGGCTGGCCTGTTCCACCTCCGAGGTGTCAAAGCCATCTCCTGGTCTGTGTGTAGATTTCGCAGCTTTTTAGCGTGGTTAATGGCATATGTTAACCTTAGATCTTCACCAAAGGTAGTATGGCCATGGCGCTCTTGCTGGGACCTGACCAATAGAAAACATCCCCGCGGTTGCGACACTTGAACTATTCCTACTCTAGGGAACTAAAAAGCGACAAATACTCGAGTAGAGACGAAGGGATAGGATCTGATCTGGAATTAAGGACCTTAAGTGTCAACTTCCACCTACTTTTATGCTCATGGAGGTACAGTTTCGCAGCTATGCTCCTGAGGCACGATTTCTGCAAGATTGGTTACAAGGTACTTGAGAATACATCACCGTTTGGCCTGTTGGGAGGAGAGAATTTAAGAGGCCTGGAATTTGTCGGGGTTTTCATGAGCCCCCGATGCGAGTGATAACCGCTAACAGCAGTGTTGATACTACACTAGTAACTCCCACCCAAGTCAGACTGTCTGGAGCTATTGTGATAGGGGGAGCACTTTAAGACTACATGATTCTACGACATTCGACCCTATTTGCTAAGAATGACGCCGGGTGCCAGATTTCGGTGAGAAGCTTAGAAGCTCTAGCGTTATTCACACTCCATCACCAAAATTCGGTGCCCTGAATTACACTCGGCGAGGATGAACGAGTGAATGTGCCAATGGAAATCGGAAAACTCTTTCCCCCGATCCCGCATAGGCTTCGGCCGAGATGGGGGGTATATTTTCCAATTTTTGTAGACACACCAAGGTATTATACTATCCTCTCGTGGCCCCCTTCCCCCCAACCACACAAGCAACATCCAATCAGAGGAAAGCCTGAGCCAGTTTATGTTAGTAGCTAGATTTGTCTTCCGAGGGAAAAAGCAGAAAAAAAAAGTAACGCTACAAGTACATAGCCTTGTGATTCTCAACGCCACCGTCATTCTGGGGCCGCTAGTTTTCTATTTCTTTCCTGTTTTTTTAAAAAATCGGTCGTGGGAAAAAGTGGAGTTCACACGACCAACTTTTACTTTCTAGGAGAGAATGGCCGTGCCTATACCGATGAAGCTTATTATTGTTATGAGCTGTCGATTAGGTAGGAGAGACTGAACAGAGAGGAGAAAATGTTTGAATGAAGTCAAGGCGGTGGGGCTTTGTCAATACTGGGGAATCGTATCTTGCTTGCTTACAGTTCTATCTACGGAGAACTAATGGGCTTGTATAGAAAATACAAGAACATTCCTGCGCACTCAGCTCCTATCCCCACGACACGGAGAAGGTTCCAACCACTTCCATTGGGCGGTCAGAAGTCCACCCGGTGATGGTACCGCATCACCGGAATTCCGGTCTCCCCTTTCCATTCGCCGTCTTTGCCGATAGCTATCGGACATGTGTACGCATTCCCCCCACTATACAACCAGGTATAGTGATCCAACCTCTTCGCTTGATCATCAGTGACAAAGGAAACTAATAACTATAATTAACCATATAGGAAAGGTATACGAGAAAAGATACGTAAGAGCGGAGTGATCGCCGGTGACTTGCAACACTTATTACAATACATGTTTATATACTCTCCAGAGTGGTTAACTCTCGTCTTCTGCCATTATCAGCGAAAGTCATTTTGCCGCTGAGGAGCAAGGGGTTGGGAAAGCCAGGGTGTTGTTAAAATTTATACTTTGCTGTGTGCAAAGCCATAAGTGTGAACTCTACTGCGGCTCTCATTATTTGGCATACCGGTATTCGGGTTAATTGAGCATGTGTCACTTCTATTTCTTGGCCGTTCGCACTATCCTTCCGGCTCCCCAGTCTCCTTGGACCTTTACTCATGGGATACTTCGTCATGGTGAGTTCAACCATGGACATTGCCCACCCCTTCCGAGTTTTAGCACTCGCACTAGCCAGCTCCCCCACACCTACTCCCAGGTCTAGCGCGGGCCGACTTTAGAGAGCCAATACAGCATTGCTGTTGGATTGTCTGTAGGGCATGTGGTTAGAATTTGTGGTTATGCGGATATGCAGTTGTGCGGGTATGCTGATATGCCAGTATTAGGGAGATTTTTCTTAAGTCAGTTCGCTACTGAACTTTGCTTAATTTAAGCAAAGTAGAACAGGGTGGCGTGAAGAATTTTTCCGGGAGTTTTGCTGTATTGAACTGTGCAACTAATCTATCGCCAACCTCGTGGTTGTCCACGGTACGCATCCCTCCTTCTTTTACAAAAACAATGATGTCAACAAAATCTCTCTGCACTGTTCAAACTATGAACCGTTCATAAAACTGTGCAACGCTGGGCCACTTCGTGCTTTACCAGAGGGGAAAGGATAGCGCCGTTGCTGTGGTGATAAGATAAGTTCAGTAGCGAACTAACTTAGCAAAACCTCCCTATTAGAGGTCCTCAAAACCCACACTTCTCTTTAGACTCGGTGGGCGATGAGGAAGCCCCTGCAAGCGAGGCCGGCATGGCTTGACACTAAATTTCTGTGCGAATCAACTAAAGCTACTGTACTGAAAATAAGAAAATCGGTGGAATGGTATCTACTTTACGGCAGGGGAGAAGTACGTGAAAACAACTGTCACTTTCAGGGAACCTTCAAGTAGAAAAGAAAACTGCACAAGTCACGATCAATTGAAACTCACTAAGCTATGTCGCATAACCAACCTGGCAAACCACACAAAACATAAAATTCCCGTCGCAAAAAAAGCCCAACCCAGCAGGTTGTCCGACTAGCTAAGTACAGGTCCAATTTCCCTTCTTCAAACCACACGATCCGCGTCTCCTCTTCCTCTCCTCGTTGCCGTTGAAAAAGAAGGAAGGCAAGAGTGAGAGAAGACAAAACCTAACCTACATAGAAGCCCGTGTGCGCCAAGCCTAGGCAACAGCCACCCCTGCAGAACCGAGCAACCTCCCAAAGCCAAAATCGTGACTAGCTATCTATTTAGTAAAAGTTAATCTCAGATAAGCTAGATAACAGCAAGTTATGAAGGTCAATTTTAAACCGTAACAGTGCTGTACAAGTACACGCAACAGAGATAGCTCTTAAGTTTTGTATGTTCAATAGGAGGGTAAGGGCAGCAAAACCTCGCTTGTGGAACCTATGTTACGGGACTTAGGCGCTATCATATCTCCGAAGTTTTTTTTGTTTGCCCAGCATCGCCGAGAGTGCTGCATCGCTGCGCGCTCACCCAGTCTAATTCTCAGGGACAACGCCGACCACCAGTATCCAATAACTCCTCCTATTTTATACTGTGAGCAGTAAAGAGCAGAAGATGTTGCAAAATACCACAATAGCACCACCTTGTCTAATAATAGCAACACCTCTAATGCGCATAATAACTATGTTGTTGGGGGTGATCGGTCTCAACTCCCTACCTGGCTATCACCCTAGTTCACGGCATCGAGATGTTCAAGAGCGCCGTGTCGATAATGTGGGGAATGACTCATACAAACTGAGGAGATTAGAAGCTGGTGTGATTGTAGTAGGGGGGGTGAAGTTGATAAGGCAGTCTTGCTTTGTTATGGGGATCCGTGGGTCGGTAAGACATTTATCAATCAGGTAACAAAGACTATTCTCAGGGGAAGAAAGAGCGATAGTGCTAATTGTTGTTAGTTCGCTGGTGGTGGATAGGCTGTGCGATCAAGCCGGGAGGCGAGGCGTCGCCGTCACTTGTTTCTACTTCGACTTTGCGGCCCGGAAGGAACAGTCTGCGACCAGCGTGCTAGGTTCCTTATTAAAGTAGGTTGTTATCGGGATGGAACGGGTTCCAGGGGAAATATAACGGGCCGTTCAAGAGCATAAAAGAGCCACTGGTGGAAGGGCGCTGCGACTTCCTGATATCGTGAAGATGCTGTAAGCCATTGTGTCCATACAACCTACATTTATATGCATTGACGCACTAGACGAATGTGTGGCATTGCATCGAGTCAAGATCCTCGATTCTCTAAATCAAATCCTTGAGAAGTCCCCGGGTACACGAATATTATGACCGGAAGGCCCCATATCCGGGCTGAGATCGAAAGGCGTCTGGGTGGACGATTAATAGGTGTATACGTGGGCCCCAGAAAAGATGATATCGTCAGATATCTTCGTTTTAGACTGAGCGAGGACGAGACCCCGAATGCCATGGATGAGAGTCTGGAGGCCGACATTCTAGAGAAGAATCCGGAGAGTATATCGGAAATGCACGGAGAGGCAATTCCTATCCCATATTATCCACTAACAGCTATGTCTAGGTTTCTAGTTGTCTCCTTAAATATCGAGGCAATCTTGCCAAAATCGACAATTTATCGGAGACGAGAAAGGCTCAACAAACTCGCCGATGGATTGGGGTTGGGAGAGGTTTACGGTGCGACGATAGAACGGATAAAGGCCCAGGGTGGAGATAAATCGAGACTCAGGATTGCAGCTCTAATGTGGATCAGTTATGCCGAACGACCGTTACAAGTGGACGAGCTCTGTCATGCTTTAGCAGTCGAGCTAGGGTCTGCAGATTTTCGTGCTGGCAACATCCCTTCGATTGGGACACTGGTGGGCTGCTGTCAAGGGCTTATTACTGTGGACAAGGAGGCATCGGCTGTGCGCCTGGTTCACTTTGCTCTCAAGAAGTATATTTCTGCTCATCCCGATACCTTCGGTAGACCTCACTCGATAATAACAGAGATTTGCTTGACTTATCTGAATTCGCAGCAGGTGAAGGCCGTTTCTGCCGACCCCTTTTCTAGTATCCATGACACACCCTTTCTAGAATATTGCTCCGTCTGCTGGGGAGTCCATGCAAAAAGGGAGCTCTCTGACTGCGCGAGATCACTTGCGCTGAATCTATTTCAGGAGATGACGGTCACATATCCGCCAAATTGCTTTTAGAACAGCTGTATGTCGATCTTGAGGACTTTGATTCTGGTTCTCCGTTCAGCGGGTTACACTGCGCATCATTCTTGGGGATTGCTGAGCTTGTGGCTGCCTTGATAGAGATGGAGTGCGATGGCGCCGATGAAATCTCTTTTTCGGGGCACACGCCACTTGCATGGGCTGCTCATAATGTGCATACCGAAGTGATGGTGGAAGAGGTCAATCCTGCGGCTGAACACCGCTCTCGCATGCCGCTAGTCATGGGCTCGAGGAAGCGGTGCAAATACTGTGACGGGAAGAGGTTGATCCCGACAAACTAGGCGATTTTGCCGCAACCTCGCTCTCGCATGCTGCTTTGTTCGGACGCGAGGGAGTGGTGAAAATACTTTACTACTCATGCGGGAAGAGATCAACCCTGGCCAGCCAAATGATGAGGGCCTAACACCGCTCTCGAATGATGGTCTCTGTGGGCACCAGGAAGTGGAGAGAATATTACTCGAGCAGGAAGATGTTAACCCTGATGAGCCAGATGATTTCGGCCAAACACCGCTCTTGCATGCGGCTGGGCGTGGGCATGAGAGGCCGTGAAAATACTGCTCATGCGGGAAGATGCCAACCCCAACAAACCATGCAATAGTAGCCTAGCGCCACTCTCACAGTCTGCTTGCCATGGACACAAGGGAGTCGTGAAAATGTCATTCGAGCGGAAAGATGTTGACCCCGACGAGCCAGATAATCACGGCCGAACCCCACTTTCACATGCTGCTGGTCGTGGACGCGATGCAGTGGTGGAAATGGTACTCGGTCGAGAAGAAGTCAACCCTGACAAACTAGATAATGACGGCCTAGTACCGCTTTCGCATGCTGCTGGTCATGGACGCCAGGAAATGGTGAAAATGCTACTCGGGCGGGGAGACGTCAACCCTGACAAGCCAGATAATTTCGGCCGAACACCGCTCTCGCTCGCTTCCCGGTATGGACATGAAGAAGTGGTGAAGACACTACTGATGCGGGAAGAGTTCAGCCCCGGCAAACCGAATAGTTACGGCCAAACACCGCTCTCTTTTGCCGCTTTGAGTGGACGTGAGGGAGTGGTGAAAATATTGCTCGGACGGGAAGAAGTGAATCCTGACGAGCCAGATAATCGCGGCCGAATCCCGCTCTCGTTCGTTGCTTGGTATGGACATGAAAAAGTAGTGATAATACTACTCGTGCGGGAACAAGTCAACCCTGAAAAACCTGATAATTGCGGCGAAACACCGCTCTCGCTCGCTACTAGGCGTGGCCATAACAGGGTCACAGCACTGCTACAGTCGCACGGAGCGGCAATCCCCGGCGCGATTTGAGGAGTGGAGACACCGTCTCGTCGAAATCCCTGTCATTCTTCCCTCTCGGGGTGTGTTGATCACAGTAACTATCTATCGACATCACCCCCGCAGACGAAGAGAATCCAATGAGAGGCGCCTATAGATGCACGTATATATCACTACACCCATGCGGGCCTCCTTAGGGATTTGCTTCTATATTCGACTCGGGACTGATGAGTTTCCGTTTACAAGTACGGCAGAGTTTAGTCAGTAGGGAAGAGGTGGTTCTATTGCTAGAAAAGGTCCGGTTTATAGATTGTAGTTTTCATCCTTTTATTCCTAATTGCTTCTGTGGCTGTGGATTCATGGCTGTGCACCTGTCTCCATTTCCTCTTCCTCCTCCCCCAATAAATGAGCTGAATAATATAGCGTTATTTAGATAGAATAAAAGTAGTCTATTTTATCATAGCGCAATGACTCTCGTAGCGACCGCGGATAACCATGCATGCAAAGGCCGCACCGAACCTACGATAGCTGGCCAACGGTCATGAATGATATGGCCTAGTGTATCGTGTAGTACTATACTTAGCGGACAGTCACCGCTACCCCCGTAATAAATATAAGTTAGAAGGTGAGGAGAGTGTAGCAGAAAGTCTTTCCATCTCACCCATTAGCGTCACCCGGCTCGCGGTAAATTTGATACCTTGAAACGTATTAACCGAGAAATGGCTAGAAGTATGTTTTAACAGGTATCCGGAGGCTGTGGGACTCCCCCGGTAGACTCGCATTGACCCCGCCGAATGACCAAAATCCTAATATCACACCTTATGAGATCCACGGGAAAGAGCACCTCTCCGCACCTCCCCGGAAGGCTACTTATCCATAACAGGGCTCTTTCTGGCTCACGATAAGTACTGCAAGTAATAAGGGAACGGAGGAGGGTGTCTCCCAACTCTCATGCTCTGGATGCCCTCATCCAGGCTGTAAAAGGAGGGATCGGGGAACCCACAGTGCAGTACGACCCCATGTACCAGCACACAGGAGGCGCGGGGGGGAGAGAGGGGGAAGACGGAATGGAGGGATATCTTTTCATTGGAAGGATAGCTATTATGGAATTCATCCGGTTGGAGTTGGTGAGGTATTAGGAAAATATTGGGTTTGATGGAGGCGAGAATTAAATTTGGAGTCGATTTAGCGCGGGCGCGACCGGGCCTACTACTGGGCCTATCAAGTCTGGATCCTGCGCTTGGTATCGAAGCTTCCCTCCATCAGCTAAGGTTGCCCCGATGAGTGATATTTCATGCTTAAGCTCGATGAAGACTGATCTCAATCCATCCAAGGCTAGGAGCATTTAGTTCGCGATTAGAACCTCCGATAGGCTCATTTATTGACAAACACTACTTTCTATAGGTATTTCGGTTTTTACAGATTTACCTTTCCTTCTAAGCTAAGTGTGGGGAGATTGGATGATCGCCAATGCGGCGATTTATGATGTTTAGAGAAATATCGATAGTGATCGGAAAATCGGATCTCCAAAGTGTCCTTATAGAACCCTCCCTTGTTGCGAGAGAGAGCTTTCCGATCTTTGGACAACTAGGTTCATAACTAAATCCAGTTGCCGTACCAGCCCTGCAGGCCCTCGCGTGCTCGCGTGGATTTGCTATGCTTGCCTAAGTGGCAGAAGGCGCAAAACTTATTTCCGGAGCCCGATCAGCCGCAGGATGTCCGAAAATAATACGGGTGTGAGGTGCAGGCCTCAGGGCGAGGTATTAAGCTGGGATTATTAGAAATTTGTTATGTGGCAATCACAGCTGGTCAATTACACAAACCGTCTTAGTTCGCGCTAGGTAGTGTATTTATTAGTGGGTTTGGGGGCACACTGGGCTTTGGTGAGGGAGATTACGCCTTTCGTTCCTAATTATAGCTCTCATATGTACTCCTATATATAATGGGAGAACCTCTGGCACAATACTATTGAGCAGGAAGGCTGGGTATATAATTTTCGGGAGGGCCAACAGTACCATCGCTGCCGGAGGTGCTTGTGGCTCCTATCGAAAAATTATTTCTACAGGGTCGGTGACCGAGGCTAGGGCTTAAACACTTGTGCATGTAACCCCTCATCCTGTAGTATCATACCAATACCGTATGATACCCACAAGAATGATGGGTTTGGAACCTCTCTAGCTGCCTACTGGTAATTGAGATTTCGTCGATACGAGTTAACTAGCGGTATCCGCGAGGCTCCTTCAACGTCAGCAAGCTTCGCTTTTCGACCTGAAAGCGCTTGTTTTTAGACTGGGTGGGAGCTCGGCGAGGAAGCGCCCCAAGCGAGACATGGGCATGTATAGATGGTATAGTGTTGGAGAAATAGTGATCGGTTGATCTGGGGGGGAGAAAGAGGAGAGGAGATCGTGGCATGGACCCGATGGAGTATCGGACAGGGTGAGCGAGAGAGGAGAGAAAGACATCGTACTAGTGATCTACATGAATTCCGGGGCACAGAATCTATTGGTGTTGAGAAATGATCCAATTCACGATGTTTCTTTTGGTTTTTCTGTTTTTGCCTGGCCAGCAGAGCGCAGTGGCACTACTAATGCTGACATTATGGCAATGGGCAAAACGGAAGGGTCTTGAGGTAGAGAATAAGGGGATGAGGACAACGAGGTATATAGAAGTACATTTGGGGATGATGTCAAGATGGAGAGATATTAGAAGAAACGTAGGTAGGCTGAGATTCCGACTGTTGTTGGCATGGTACATGATGTGATGGGGAATCTCAAGTATTATTTGTTTGGACTGAGATCACTTCCTGTCATCCCACTGGGGGGCCGCAGGAAAGGGGGGGGGAGACGGGGCTTTTATTCGATTATACTACAAAAAACAAAGGGTATATAATGAACTTGAAGCCTCTGATCTGACAGGATAAAGATTAATAGCACATGTGTTAGAGACAACAATGAGGAAAAACAGTGGGTAGGGGTGAAGAAGGAAAGATCACTGCGGAAATCAATGAAAAAACCAGTAGCACTATTTCATCCCCTGTCACCCCGCTTAACGAGCACAATTGGTGTCTGTGGAATAATGTCTCCCAGCTTTTCTAGTGGGATGACGGTGCTGAAAGTAGACTAACATGAGAAGAGATCAGGAATAAAAGGCGAAAAGAGATGTGGGGGATATTAGGGAAACAACAGAAGAGGGGCAAGGAGGTGGATTGTAGGCGTGTTGAAGGCTTAAGCTACCGACTGCCTGTCTAGCATTGATTAGATGAAAGTTCGAATAATAGGGAGGTGTGCCTAGCTTTCACCTTGAACATCAAATT
>Ga0307510_10006123_pt1 | contig 14334 bp, 17 predicted proteins | sample 12_EM_MG_FD_207224 | JGI IMG/M metagenome (GOLD analysis project Ga0307510, IMG submission 207224) | Populus trichocarpa ectomycorrhiza microbial communities from riparian zone in the Pacific Northwest, United States - 12_EM | ecosystem: Host-associated > Plants > Roots > Unclassified | place...
TTGTCTGTTGCTTTGGTGGTGTGGGTCCCACCTCTGCTTTTCTTTTTCCTTTCGCAGGGGTTGCAGCGGTGGCGTTCTGCGGCGCTTGTGCAGCTGCTCTTGCGTACGATTTGGCGGCTGGTTCCGATCGTTGCCTGGTCGTCGTTCCTGTGGGAGCTCCTTCAGGTTTGGGGTCAGACACCGTCCTGGTTAAATTTTGAACAGTGACCGTCAGCTCCTGGACTTGTCGTACCAGACTGACCATCAAAGTTGTCATTGTGTATTCCGCTTCGGTGTATCTGTCCGTGGGAAACGATAATATTTGTTTCATGATGGGGTTTGCAGCACTCAGACCGTCTGCTCGAAGGCATTCCATCACAACTTGGTTAAGTTCCTTCGAATTTTCGTCAACATCGCCCTCCTCTTCCCCTTTCCTTCCACCCTGACGAGTGGGAGTAGATAACGGGGAAGAGGGGTCATCCTCCACATCCATCTCATCCCTGGGGCATGCCATTTCCCAGGTTTGAGGCGGTTATTTTTCTTTAAAGAGGGGTAAGTGCAAAAATCTTCGTGTGGAAAAAAGTGCAATTTTCGTCCGTGAGGTAAATAGGGGGGGAGAAGCATGAGAGGAGAAATCATATAACCTGCCGTACTTGTACCGCCTTCTGCCCCGTCGGAGAGGGAGATAACAGAGGATGGTTTGAATGCTTGGAAGCCCCCACAACTCAAGCGGTCGCTTACGCTATGCGTGTTCCACCAAAGTTTCCCAAGCCATGTTCATAAGCGAGGGCGGAACGGGGCATGCTTCTTGCCGGAGTGAGTGTCTAACTGAGGGTCACACGAGTCATGAATCACGGATCACGGAGAACTGTGTGGGAGCCTTCGGAGGTACGAGTACGGTACTGTATAATTGAAGGGCGGATTTTGGGGGAAAATCCGAACAAGCCAACCATAAGGATCGCGCACTCGCAGGGCCCCATTTGCTTTTTCATCAGTCTTCCTGACACCGGTACATGCTCTATATATCCCGAAACCACGTTTTTTGACTGGTATAGATTGCCGGGTGGCTTGAATGAATTGGTCCTTTTAGGCATTTTAGCGGGAGCTCCGGAGTGGGCTATCCCTACCGGTATTTTTTATTTTTTATTTTTTATTTTTTATTTTTTATTTTTTATTTTTTATATTGATGCGCTGGTCCGTAGGAAAGGACATCACGAGTATTTGATTTGGGGAGGCATTGAGGGAAGGAAAAAGGAAAAAGTGTTGAGCTTTATTTTCTTCGGCTGCTAGGATCAAGCTTGGTATCGAATCGCAGTCGTCATCTTGTCAACACCAACCAAGCACCGTCCGTCTGTCTCCTCCTCCCCGTCGCTCCCCTCTTTGTTCCTTTTCTTCCTTTTCCTTTTCCTCATCCTCCTTCTACCCTCTCGTTTCCCCAGTTCAGGTTCCAGGAAAATTTTATATTCTTCACGCGTCTCCTTGCAGAATCCCCCACTCCCACATCCACCATCTTTCCATTGATTCTTTTTTCTATTATCGTCAAACTCGCTACCCATTCCGTTCCCACTGCTAGTGCCGGTAGATCGTCCACGAGAATCATCAGTATGTATCCCTGGTCATGTCCCTGTCCCAAAGCTATCGTCTACAGTATGCCAAGACGGGAATACTCAACCCGGATGTTGTCGCTGCCTGGCAAGGCCTGTCTGCTTTGGCCTTGTTGGGTGGTCACGGCTCCGGGAGAGGGCATATTTTGTTGGCCTTGTTATCACTCCTTTTCCCTCATTTCCCTCTTTTGCCTCCCTTCTGACCAGATTTCAGTTTCTATTTTCTAGGACTCGCTACGCTCCTATTCACACAAAGATCAATCACTGGTACGTTGAAATCGGAAGGGGGAGATTGAGTGAGAAAAAAAAAGAAAGAGGACAAAGCGTCAAGTCAAACATGTTTGGGCACAATCCAATTACTAGTTATTCGCATAGCCGACGAAGATCATCCTTGTCGAGTATGTTCTTTGCTGCTTCTTCTGTTGCAACTCCGAGTAAGTTAATGAATGGGGGTGGGGCTTGTCTGAAGTGGTGATATAAAGGGCCAATGTTCCGTGTTCGTTTGTCGGAAGGCTAATGTTTGTTTTGGGATATTTAGGCAACAAATCGAGCGATGGCGATAGGGTCGATTCTGAGGAGGAGACTGTGGTGGATGATGGAGAGAAGAATAGTATGTGATCAGCAGCCGTGGATACTAAATTCCGGCGGACTCGAAAGGTGAGATCTATGTGAGGGTACTAATCGAAATGCTCCAGTGCTACTTTCGATAATATCACAGCTTCGACCGGGTGCGGATTTGAGCCGAATTACACTGCCAACCTTCATCTTGGAGCCGAAGAGTATGTTGGAGAGGATTACAAAGTATGAAGACAATTCCCTTGACTTTTCAAGGAGAGGCTGACTTTTTGTCATGTAGCTTCATGCAACACCCTGAAACATTACTTCCGATGAGCGAGGTGGAGGATCCTACGGAGCGATTTATATCGGTCGTCAAATTTTATCTCAGCGGATGGCACATCAAGCCTGTGTAAGCTTTATTTTTCTGGATGCTGGGTAGCCTTTTGCTGATGTTTACTTAGAGGAGTCAAGAAGCCGTTGAACCCTATTCTTGGCGAATATTTTACATGCTATTGGGACTTTAACGAGACGCCTGGAACTCAAGCTTTTTACATTTCCGAGCAAACTTCGCACCATCCTCCAAAGTCTTCATATTTTTACATGGCCCCTCACCACCATATCCGTATTGATGGCACACTGAAGCCGCAGTCTCGATTCCTTGGAAACTCGGCCGCCTCTATGATGAACAGCTCTGTTGTGGTCCTCCGATTGCTTAACCGGGGTGCTACTGCCGGGGGACCGGATGGTGGGGAAAAATACATCTTAACACAACCCAACATGTATGTTCGGGGGATTCTCTTTGGAAAAATGAAATATGAACTTGGCGATCACTCATATGTCAAGTGTCCTGAATTGGATCTTGTGGCCGATATAGAGTTCAAAGTCAAAGGATTTTTCACCGGAGCGTATAATGCTATTGGTGGTTTTATCAAAAGGGAAAGCACTGGTGAGGTTTTGTATGAGATAACTGGCAGTTGGAATGGTGAAACCTTCATTAAGGATGTTCTGGTGGGTTCACCCTTATGTAGTCTATGTTCGAGGGCTAACGGATGCAGACCGGCAAGAGAGATTTGCTTTTTGATGCCACGAACGCAAGCCCTACACCTCCGGCCGTTCGCCCGTTGTCTGAGCAGGACGATCGCGAGTCCCAGAAATTGTGGAAACCTGTTACTTCCGCTTTGAAGAAGAGAGATCAAGACACCGCGACAGAAGAAAAGTTCCGGATTGAGGATAGGCAACGAGAGGAAGCTCGGCTAAGGGAGGCCGATGGGGTGGAATGGACCCCGAGGTTCTTCCGGAGGGTTGATCCTGCAAAGGGAGAAGAGGAAGAATTGGATTGGGTCATTTCAACTCACATGTGGGTTGTCCGCTGGCGTGGTAGTGGGTGCAAGATATGATATCTGACAACCTGACTTATAGTGATGGGGCAACACCCGAGGAACAGATCAAGCAGATTCTCACCATTGCCCCAATACTTACCGGGGTTAGACGAAACAGCAAATATGACATCCCACCCCATAACCCTCATCACGAAAAGGCACTAGAGGAGACTAAAGGAGATTCCAATCTACTAGATGTATTGTTTCACCTGCAACCTGCTGGTGCCGGTACTCAGGTACATAGGACACCACAACCACCACCTGCTCTTGAAGCAAACTTGATAGATTTTGGGTTGGAGGCTGGTGCAAAGGACGATGGCTTGGGGTCTACTTTGATGCCAACCAGTAAAGGAATTGCAACAGGACGTTTCGGCTCACCGGGCCTTGATGATATGCGGGAACTCGGAGGATCCTTGCCAGAGTCGGAGGCAGGATCGAGGCGCGAGACGTTAGAACAAAAATCGGCGGACAACAGTAGTGTGATAAGCGACGACGACAGTAGCGACGGGTTTGAGGATGCGGTGGAAAAGTAGATTTGGCGATTGGCGAATTCAACATAAACGTGTCGGTACTGGGGCGGGCGAGGAGCATTAGCTTTAAATGATTATGGATTCTTCAACGAGTATAATTGGCGTAGGCGTGGGGCAAGTATCTCTGCTTTTTTTGCGAGGGACCTGATGTGTATAGCATTGCTATTGGGCTTTCTTTTACCACCTTTTTTCTGATGTTTTTCTATCCCAATCTTAGCCTCATTCCTGGGTATCATATCTTTCTTTCGCTCGTTTTCATATCTTACGAGATTTGTGTTTTGCGTGTAGACTTGTTTTCCGCCCACGGTTTAGAAACGGGGTGTTATTAGATGGGGGACGTGAACTACCGGTAATGCGATGGATGCGAGTGTCGATGTTGTTATGAGTGTTATGGCGCCTGCTGAGTGGTGACCCGCGCTTGATCTGGCTGTCTTGGATGGTGCTCGAGTTTAGTGCTCGAGCGCCGGCACGCTGGGTTCTCGATTGATGGCAGTCTTGTGAACCTTGCTTTGCGCCAAGACACACGCTAATCCTAGTTTCAAAAATGCCCGGAGATCTGCACGCCAAGTATGCGACACCCAAATCCGGGAGTCTTGGCAGCACGATTTCTGGATGCTTTTGGAATTGGGAGCACATCAGCTATGATAACCCGTAGAATTCCATAAATAAGCAGCACCTTAGAATAGGCCGCAGCAACACACAAAACCTAGGTCACGTGGGTGACCCCTTAGGTAATCCTTTGCTCCACAACTCAACCTTTGAACAATCCGCGCGGCTTATTTATGGAATTCTACGGTACTGTACTTGCGAGTTGCAAAAGTTTCCGGAAATGTGGACTTTAGCTTGTGGCTAACTTAGGTGTGGCAGTCATAAAAAATGCCAAGCCTAGTCTCCACATTTCTGGAAACTTTTGCGATACGCAAGTAAAATGCCAAATGGTAAGTGGGATCACAGTCTATCACTCGTGAATTTATAGATCTCACGCTGATGCACGTATAGTCTATGACAGTTTTGTAGCAAGTAGGGCGCTTTCGCTCTCAAAAGCCGGCTGGGGGGGAGTCAACACATCGTGGATCCTGATGCGCACCTCGAGCTATGATACTTTATTTATGAGTTAGCGCTAACCCAACAACAACTTGGCACGAAATGTGAGATATCGGTGTGGCGGTCCGGTGGGAGGCATATCCGGGGGGTGGTCTTGTCCTCGGCTAATAATGGTATTAGGTACGGGGGGAGAGGAGGCGGCGCTTTGGGGTGGGGATGTAATAACTGTATGTCTGTGTTCCTGGTTGTCCATTTCTTTCTGGTGGTGCTTGGCGGTCGGTGGCTTGCCGGTGATGAGGATATTTCTCATTGCCGGTATGATATATAGATAGTTTGTTTGTCCTGAGCCGTCCGTTTGGTTTTTGGAAAGAGCCCGGTTGGAAGTTGTGATTCCTGATTGAATTTTCAGGCCTAAGCTGTGTTTTTCTGTTTCTGTTTTATTGTCTTAAATTTTTAGAGTTTATGATTTGTGAGTTTTTTATATATTTATTTAGCTTAGAGCAAATGTCCTCGTGCGGTTGTTGTGAATTCGCTATTGGGGGTTTCTGGGTGAAGTTTGGCTTCCTTCTACGAGATCGCCGCTTCTTATCGGGGTAGTAGTATATTCTCTTCCGGGACTATTTATAGGTGCTGGATCGGGAGGTATTATCGTCTTGTATAGTACTGATCTTGCTGGAGGGGAGAGGGGCGACTCCAGCGCCCCCCGCGAGATTTCCAATTGTGCCGGTTCTTTCGGTAGACACTTTTTCGTCCTCCGGAGTTAGGGGATGTGGTTACTACCTTAAGAACTCAGAAGAAGGGGCGGGGGCTTTAAGGATCCGGTATAAAATTGGGAGATTCAAGGTTCTGAGTTGGACTTGCAGCTATAAGACTAATTCAAACTTGGATATACTAATAGTAATATGATCTGATGGATTTGTTTAAGAGATGTGTGTTAAGGGTGTGCAGTGGTAGTGAGGGGTAACTTTTACGATATGCATAAGTAGCTAATGTAGTTGGAGTTGGAGTTGAACAAAGCTCGAGGTTGAATAGAAGTTAAGTTATGGCTTAATTGACTCTTTGTATTTTTTTACTTTTTATTTATTTATTCACTAGGTAGTGTTCCGAACTGTCTGGGGGCTTAGCTGGGATGACGAGGATAACACTAGGAGAAGGAACTGCTAGGTATGGTTCTGTGCAGGGTAAGTTTCATGGGGGACTGCCGGCCTTTGTTGTGGCCGGCGGGCCCGACACGCTATGCATTTTTCGGCTTAGTTATATGCACTAAACCGCCACCGCTCTGGCAGACAGCAGGGAGATGACATGACTGCGGGGATTGCAGGGGGACCATGGGGGTGTCAAAAAGCCGTTGGATGCAGGGAAGGACTGTGGGGGGCGGACATAGAGGGTAGTTAGGGATGACCGCCAGGGACCGGGGAGCAAAGAATGAAGGGATGGCTGGCGACCGAGGAGGACCGCAGCTGGGTGATGAGTGATGTATTGTGATTCCATGTAGCATACACGTGGTTTCTGCGTACAAGAGAGGGGGGTTAAATTGATCATCAAGCCCTCCAAGTATGATATTAAAAATGAGACCGAAAGAAATTCATTCCTCCTCCACCTTCAATTTCTTTTTAAAGCGCTTCTTTGAACCGGTCTTTTCCAGCTGGTGGTAACTTAGTGTCTGTAACGAAGCCGAACCATCGGTACTACCGAAGCCAGTTCTCACGGGAATGCCCGGGAATTTCCGGAAAGTACGATATGCGGGAGGGCTGAATTGGCCATATCAAATCCGGATATCTCCGCCTAATTCTCGGTGTTTAGGGGTGATAAACTGTGGGGGGGGGGATGAAATCTTTAGCTATCCTGGGGACGGATAGACTGGACGGTTCGGAACACTGACGGGGGCAAGGAAACTAGGTAAACACAGGGTCCTGGTACTGATGTCTTGCATTCTTCTGGTGGGTAATCTCGTCGTGGTATGTCAGGTTAAGGCATACTGATGGGATTTTTTCACCGAGTTTGGTACCTGAAGGGACTGGCTTTTCCGGAAATGTGAATCAGTGCGATATTGGGTCAACTACTTGAATTGACCAACAGAAGCTGTACTTAATTCTATGTTGCATTCTTTCCTTTGGACATTGAGCACTTGCGGACACACTCATTGGTTTCCTATCATACTGTTGGCTCCGGGGCATCTCACGCACTCGCCTGGCGGCAATTTCACCGCGGTTCTTCATAAGATAGCAGTTTTCCGTGTATGTGACTAGTCCTGTCAATGTGTCGGTCAACTAATAGCCCAAGGGGGGAAGGATATCTAGGCCTGGGAGTGTGGAGATAGTAGTGAAAGGCTGGGACGGAGTCAATCGGGACTTAGGGGGGATTTCTTTCTCGGGGAACCGTGGCCGGGAGCAGAGGCAACATTCAACAGATATCTTACTGGAATCACTAAGTGGATATAGATGATTTCTTGGATCGAATTCGCTATTTTCTACTAGTAATTCTTGGTTTGAATAATATCTATTATGGAGTGTGAGGTTGGGAATGACATACCTAAGTCCATACGGTTAGTGGCATTAGTTTTCTCGCTTCGACTTCTAGCTTAAGATATTCCATGGCAGAAGGGGTATAGTTAGTGTGGCGTGGGTTTGCTTTTATAACGGCAAGGTTTGAGGTGCTTCAAACCAGCGTAGTGTTGTTGAAAGGTCAACGGAGTTGGGGACAACCTGTCCCTTTTGTAGCAAGTCCTGCATATGAAGCTCAACAATACCCATCTCCGGTAATGAGAACGACTAGTGAGCAGAAGGAAGAAAGGGAGTGTAGGAGATCTGATTAGGTCTTCTCGGTCGTTACGCTTGTCTTTTAATGAATGTCCAGTACAATGCATATAAGGGAAGGGGCTGAGGGACCCTCCAAAAGAAACTCTCATGATACTATTTACTATATCCAAACCCGAGCCTGGTTTATTATCAGGCGAGGAGGTAGGGAAATACGGGAGTAGTAAAAGGCCGGGCTTCTCTAAAGAACTTATGTCTTTAGTACTCGAAAAACCCGAAAAAAGGAAAGTTGAAATCAAGAAAAAATATGAATGCACTTGATATATTTAAGAAAGGTAGGGGAGAGGACAGAAACGGTCATAAAGTATCTGCTGAGGATGTAAACGGTACAGATGGGAAGGTTAGTAAATGCCAAAAGAGGTCGTATCTCGAGGTCTTTATGCCGCACTGGGGGTTGCAGTCTTTCGGGCTTCGAGCAGCTTGATTATCCCCATATTCTTTCTATTCGCAGCCAATGAGAGCGGCGTTCGGCCATATTTGTCTGGCCTATCGAGGTTAACGTCTCCCCGTTCTAATAGCAGCTTCACTACTCTCTTACAGCCATACTTGATGGCCCATGAGAGCGGTGTTTGACCGTCGTTGTCTGGCCTATCGGGGTTAACGTCTTTCTGCTCCAACAATTGCTTCACTGCCCCGTCACGCCCACCCATGGCAGCCCATGAGAGCGGTGTTTGGCCATCATTGTCTGGCCTATCAGGGTTAACGTCGTCTCTCCCCGACAGCAGCTTCACTACTCCCTCATGCCCTCCCCCGGCGGCCAACGAGAGCGGTGTTCGGCCATGATTGTCTGGCCTATCTGGGCTAACGCCTTCCCGTTCCAACAGCAGCTTCACTACTCCTTCACGCCCATTCCTGGCGGCCCACGAGAGCGGCGTTTGGCCATCATTGTCTGGCCTATCTAGGCTAACGTCTTCCCGTTCCAACAGCAGCCTCGCTACTCTCTTATAGTCATACTTCACGGCTAACAGGAGCGGTGTTCGGCCAATATTGTCTGGCTTATCGGGGTTAACGTCTTCCCGTTCCAACAGTAGCTTCACTACTCCTTCACGCTCATTCATGGCGGCCAACGAGAGCGGCGTTTGGCCATCATTGTCTGGCCTATCTGGGCTAACGTCTTCCCGTTCCAACAGCAGCTTCACCACTCCTTCACGCCCATTCGCGGCTGCCCACGAGAGCGGTGTTCGGCCGCCCTTGTCTGGTTTATCGGGGGTAGTGTCTTCCCGTTCTAAGAGTAGTTTCGTTACTCCCTCGGTACCGTTCCCGGCGGCCCACGAGAGGGACGTTCGGCCATCATTGTTTGGTCTATCTGCGATAACGTCTTCCCGTTCCAACAGTAGCTTCACTACCCCATCATGCGCATTCCGGGTGGCCCATGAGAGGGGTGTTTGGCCATCATTGTTTGGTCTATCAGCGATAATGTCTTCCCGTTCCAACAGTAGCTTCACTACTCGATCATGCCCGTTCCGGGCGGCCCACGAGAGTGGCGTTTGGCCGTGCTTGTCTGGGCTGTTAGTATTTATGTATTTCCTCCTAAATAGTAGACTCATTACTTGAGGTGCTCCCCACCGACGGCCTATGCTCCCGAGATTGACAGGTTGCCGACTAAGAAATAGCCTGACCACCCCTTCATGCCCGCTCTCAGCAGCCCATGAGAGTGCTGTTTGACCATATCGCGTGTCCGGTCTATCTGGCTGAATATGCTTCTGCTGCAAGAGTAATTTTACAACATCTTCACGGCCATATCTTGCGGCCCATATGAGTGGTGTCCGACCCACACTGTCACGTTGGTTCACATCCCATCTTTTTGTCTGTATCAAATCAATTACAAGCTGGGCAACGCCGAGGTATGAAATACAGTGCAGCGCAGGAAATGGCTTGAGGGAATTAAAGTACCACTCGCCGGTTGCAACCCAAAGTAATTCTGCAGATATGTGATTATCGTATTGATCAAGAAGGTCGAGCGCAAGGTGTCTCGAGCGATCCGAGAGCTCCATTCGCATGTGAGTTCCCCAATATAAAGAAGCATATTCCAATAAGGGTGGGCCTTTGAAGCCACGGGAGGGGGGGGACGGAAGCTTCTTAATGGCCCGGAAATTAAGATACGTCAAACAGGTCTCCGCGATTCCAGAGTGAGGTTTGTCAAATAAGTTGGCATTACGGGAAAGATACTCCTTCAGCGTGAAATGGATTAGCCGGATAGTGGAGGACCCTTGATCGACAGTTGCAAGTCCTTGGCAACAGTTTAACACTGTTCGGATCGAAGGAACATTGTTGGTATTAATGTCGGCTGCTCCTATCTCGACCGCTAGGGCGTGACATATCTCATCCACACTCAGGGGCCGCTCGGAGTGTGAAATCCACATTATAGTCGCCATTCCGAGTTTTTCCCTATTCCCTCCCTGTGCCTTTATCCGTCCTAGAGTTGCGTCGTATGTATCCCCCGCGCCGAGGCCATTTGCCATTGCGCTGAGCTTCTCTCGCCTCTGATAGGGTGTAGTTTCCTGAAGGATCGCCGCGATATTTAGAGATACCAGCAGGAATCTTGACACAGATTAGCTCACAGTTTCAGATATATTTTTCAGGGTCTTGCTCCTCACTTACAGTTCTGAAGCTGTCTCAGGAATATTCTTTATAATGTCCTCCTCCAGGCCGTTGTCCATCGCATCCGGTGTTGTGTCCTCTTTTAGTTTCGCCTTCAGGAATCGAATGATATCATCCTTGGTGGGTGTAATAGATACAGCCACCACCCCCTCGGCAAGATCTTTCTGCACCTCATCCCGGACATGCAACCTTCCAGTCAGAAATATGCGAGTGGCTGGAGACTTGTGTAGAATTTGTTTCAGTGATTCAAGAATCCTTGCCCAGTGCTCGGCCATGCATTCGTCCAGCGCATCAATGCATATGAAGGTGGGTCGAGAGGATGAGATATCCTGTAACATTTCTATGACTTGGCTGAGCCCTAGCCTCTGACCACCGGTGGTCTTCTTGTGGTCTCGGAAGGCCTCGACGATCGTTGCCGGAATGTTTTCGAGTCCTCCAACAAGCTGTTTTAGGAGGGAACTTAGGACGGCGGCAACGGATTGCTCCTTCTGAGCGGCGAAGTCGAAGTAGAAGCACGTAACCACAGTATTTCGCCCCCTTGCCCAATCGCACAAGCTATCTATCACCAAGGAGCTAGTATCGCAGTTTCTTAGCAATGCATTTGCTTCATGGGAGGTGTGGTCTCTTACGTGATGTAGGTCTTACCGACCCCCGGATCTCCATAGCAAAACAAGGCCGAATTATCGGGTTCTCCACCGCGAATGCCATCGAACCAGCTCCGATATTCCTCTGTTTGCAAGAGCCAGTCCCCCACATGTTCGACACGCTGGGTTCTAATATCATGGTGTCGTATCCAGGGGTCCAGCGGAGATAACCATGCGAGAATCTCCGCTCTCTCGTCGGCACTATTGGAATTATACAGGTTAGACACATGGTTGAACGTATTGAACGAGTTGGTATTAAAGGAGTTGTTATTGCGAGAGTTGCTATTTTCCCCGACGCGAGTTTGCGACATTTCGCTTTTTTGGCTGCTGTTTGGAAGGTGGTAGATTTAATACGGGGGATTCAGAGAATGGGTTCTTGAGTAAGGTAGAGTCAATCGATAGGGCTCATGGGGCTGAAAAGGAGCGGGGTTTTTTGTTGTCCTGCCGCCTTTGTGGAGAACACCTGGCCCAATCAACTCATCCGGAGTGCCGTCTCTGCAGGCTGAGTTCCGCGACATAGGTGTGATTGAACTTTTCTCGTCTATTTTAGGCTGGAAATACAAGTACTGCTTCTCGTAGATTTCCAACCTCAGCACGAGTTTGTTTAATATGATCCATCTTTTGCTAAGTGGGGGCTTCGGTGCTATGATTTCAAGATTTTGACTTCTGTGTTTGCGTGAAGTTCTGAACTCGACAGTTTTCCAAAATGAAGAAAAGCAATGCGCAAATATTTGTACTACGGTAACTTAGACGTTCAAGACAAATTTCCCGGCTCTTCCACTGTTCTGGAATGCAGCAGGTTCCTGCTACTCCCGCATGTACTCGAGTACGGTACTGTATACCTTAGTATGAATATGATGAGGGATAAGATGGGGATTCCCGCATCTTCAGCTCCATGGGCACATATTTTCATACTACCGGCAACGCAGGAGGGTGTTGACACCATAAAAGATTGTAGGCCCACTATGTTCAAACGAGGTATTGTTATCATAACAAAGTAACCGAACGCTTTTAGGCAATAGGATATTTTATGAACCGTTAGGTCAATGGCTCCGGGGCTTCGAAAATAGCGGGGACGGTTTCCCGTTGCCGTTATAAAATGCCTAGGTGTCCGGATATTTTCTTCTAACAATGCCGTGGCCTGTCAGCAACCTACCGGTATGTCCAAGGGCTAACTGGCACCTGTCTTTTCTTACTTGAAAAGCCCTAATTCTCAGTTGAAATTTCTTATTTCTTGGAATGCGCCATGTGTAATGTGTATGCGAGGGCGACTTGGGATATGGTATTTTTCAGAGAAAGGGGATATGGGCTACCCGTAGTCCAAGTGACACGATTTACGGTGGTTTCTCTGACTTGACTCGGTAGGGGTTCTATCTATAGTTCGTGGAAGAGTAAATTTACAGCGGGCTCGGAATGCGGCTCTTGAAGCGCCATCAGAGGGGTAAGCCAACTCCAACCTCGCCTGTGCTTAGTAATACGATAGATTTAGAAAATATAGCGCAGCCGCATTCGCAAAATTCTGACACCTTCCGAGTACCACTAGTCATTGGAAACACTGCGCTAACGCTAACCCTCTCTTCTAGTATTTAGTAGGATAAATTGTGATAAGAGCTTACAATGTCTCTGGACGTATACCTGAATTAGGGTTATCAAAAAAGACTCAAGCTGGCCGGTTGTGAATTGGAATTGCTCTTGAGGTACGAGTACAAGGAAATGTATGAGAACTTTACGAGTGTGGGTGTGCACTACCGCTTTCACACCCGCGTTAGCATCGGCTAAGTGGTCCGCGTCTTAGACACAGTAATCTCAGCCCCTAACGATGATAATGATGGAATCGATGCTCCAGCCCGAGTAAGCCCCAAAATTCCTCCGCTGCGGGAGGAAACCAGGACCAGCTACATTTATCGCGCATCATGTTCTATGAATCTGGATTAATCTCCATCCAAACCTCCAGTCGTGGGAAAAAGTGGAGTTGACGATTATGACTTGGCACACAGAGGGGTATCCCATAGTCCTTCGAGTGTTGCGCACAAGAGATCTCGTTAAGAAAATTACCGGATCTGGGAGGTCTTTTTCCTTAATCAGAAATATATTAATGGCATTCGGAGAGTATTCTTCCTTAACCAGAAATGGATTCCTTGGCATTCCAAACTGAGACATATTTCACTGATCTCTTGTGCGCAGCGACGGACTGAGGGATAGTCTCTCTGATAATGGGAGAGGGCGAGAGCTAACCACTCTGGAGGGTATGTAAACATGTATTGTAATAAGTTTCATAGACATAGGTACAATCATTTTCTCAAAAGTTGGTCTGTGGTTGTGGTTGCCGGGCGACTAGTGTGAACTCCACTTTTTCCCACGACTGCCGCTAGCCAGTCCTGAGAGGCATGGTGCTAGCTTTTGGACTAGCCTAGTCAGAATCTCGGGGAACCTCAGCACATGAATCATGAGAAGCAAACTTTTGTTATTGTGCGTGGACAAAATTGACCGATCAACGAACGCTCATAATTTTCGCCGTGATGTTGTCAACCTCTCCGATGCAAACCACCCCAACCCAACCAAGAAAAACAAGTAAAAAATTTAATAATCTACTTCCATTTTCATCGGGTATTCAGAATCAGGTAATATTAAAGATTTATGTCTTAATACTATAACTAAACATGGCTACCGTCACAATTGCAGTCACAATTTTCATAATCATTATTTTCATTTACCATTGGCTACATTGTCCTCTTTGTATTAAATACATCAAATCTTTAATATCTAACATAATTCTGACACACCTTCCGGTACTTTTATAGCAACTGTATTCCGAATACACGATGAGAATAGAAGTAAATATATGGTAGTAATCAGTACTTAGTATACTATCTATCAACCTTAATAAAAAAAAGAGAGTATTATGAGGTGCCACTTGAGTGGTAATGATTTTTGTGGGGGCCCGGAAGCGATGCGTTGCCACGCGCACCGAGGTGATCGGCTAATTTTATCCAGGCGCGGCGTGCGAATCCATCGGCAAAGTCCTCCTACACTTCCAAGCAAAGTTACGAATTGCGCTAAGAAACGCTTCCCTTGACCTCTCACAGTAAAACAGGTTGAGATGAAGGACGGCCGTGTTGCTAGTGGAATACGAGGGAGTAGTCGGCTGGGGGGCCCTGGCGGCCTGCTGCTGTGGATGG
>Ga0307510_10006124_pt1 | contig 14334 bp, 11 predicted proteins | sample 12_EM_MG_FD_207224 | JGI IMG/M metagenome (GOLD analysis project Ga0307510, IMG submission 207224) | Populus trichocarpa ectomycorrhiza microbial communities from riparian zone in the Pacific Northwest, United States - 12_EM | ecosystem: Host-associated > Plants > Roots > Unclassified | place...
CCGTTGTTCAACTACTCGCCGGCCGGCGACGCCGGGGCGGTCCAGGGAGTAACCTGGTTCATCTATGCCTCGATTGTGCTGTTGGCCTGGGGCGTGCAGGGCTACTTCATGAAGCTCGCCAATGCTTCCATGGATGCGGAGAACATTTTTCTCTACATGACCGTGACCAGCCTGGTGTTGATTCCCATCGCCTGGTGGATGACCGACTTCTCGACGCCCATTGAATATGGCTGGCAGGGACCGGGCCTGGTCGCGATCACCCAGATCCTGAATGCCGTCGGTGCGTTGACCCTGGTGTACGCCTTTCGTTACGGCCGCGCCCTGGTGGTGGCCCCGTTGGCCAATGCCGGCGCGCCAATGATAACCGCGATCGTGTCCATGATCGTGCTGCGGGTCATGCCCAACACAGTGACGGTGGTGGCGATTGTGTTGGCGTTCCTGGCGGCCGCGCTGCTGGCAATCGAGCCGGAAGACAAGCTCGTCGAGCAGCCGGCATGAACGCGATGTTGGACCTGGTTCGCCGTCACAAATCCGGCGACGGCGTTGGAATCTACTCCGTATGTTCTGCGCATCCGCTGGTGCTCGAGGCCGCGATGCGGCTCGCCAAACGGACCGGCAGCGTGGCGCTGGTCGAAGCCACTTCGAACCAGGTGAACCAGGACGGTGGCTACACCGGCATGGTACCGACGGACTTTCGTGAGCGACTCCTGTCGATTGCGAGTGCCGTGGGCTTGCCCCATGAGCGTGTTGTGTTGGGCGGGGATCACCTCGGTCCCAACTGCTGGCAGGGCCTGCCGGCCGCCACGGCCTTGCAGAAGGCCGGCCGTCTGGTGGATCAGTACGTCGCTGCGGGCTTTCGCAAGATCCACCTGGACTGTTCAATGTCCTGCGCCGATGACCCCCGCAGCCTGGGTGACGAGGTCATTGCCGATCGTGCGGCGGCCTTGTGTAAGATCACCGAGGCCCAGTGGCACAAAGCAGGCGCAGAACCACCGGTCTATATCATCGGTACGGAAGTGCCGGTGCCTGGTGGGGCACACGAGGATCTGAAAGGACTTGCCGTCACAACTGCGGAGGCTGCGCGCACAACCATCGAAGTGCATCGCAGGGCGTTCGAGCGACATGGCGTCCAGGATGCCTGGGCTCGCGTGATCGGCCTCGTGACGCAGCCGGGAGTTGAGTTCGATCATCACAAGGTCATCGACTACGTGCCCGCCGAGGCGGTGGCTCTGAGCCACAGCATCGAGTCGGTCGAAGGCTTGGTGTTTGAAGCTCATTCCACGGACTATCAGACGCCCGACGCACTTGCGGACCTGGTGCGGGACCACTTCGCCATTCTCAAAGTGGGCCCGGGCGTGACATTCGCGCTGCGCGAAATGTTTTGGGCGCTGGCGGATATTGCCGCGCAGCTGCGCGTCAGCCCTTCGCTGAAACAGATTGTGGTCGCCGAAATGAATCGCAATCCGCGTTACTGGAAAGCCTATTACACGAATCCGGCGCAGCAGGATTTCGACCTGCAGTTCAGTCTCAGCGACCGGATCCGCTACTACTGGAGCACCCCCGTTGTCGAGGCTGCCTGCTCGCAGCTTCTGAAAGCATTGACGGCCCGGGGAATCCCGCTGACTCTCATCAGTCAGTATCTACCTGTGCAGTACGCCGCCATCCGGGCAGGACGGCTGGCCAATGATCCGCGCGAGCTGGTGCTCGATGGCGTGGAGCAGGTACTGCATCATTACGACCGCGCGTGCCGCCCTGCAGCGGCCGGCCGCGCAGCCATCGACTGAGGACCGCAATGAAGTATTTAGGACATCCGCAAGCCGAGCTCGAAGCGGCCGGCGGAATCTGCACCGCGCGCGAAATCTTGCAGCAGCCGGCGGTCTGGCCGAAGATCCAGAGTCAGTTGAGCGTGAGTGCGGGTGCTTTGCGCGCCTTCCTGCGGCCGCTGTTGGAGCGTCAGGATCTGCGGATCGTGCTGACCGGTGCCGGCACTTCTTCGTTTATCGGCGAGTGCCTCGTACCTGCTGTAAAGCGGTCCACGAATTTGCGTGTGGAGGCGATCGCGACGACAGACCTGGTTGGATCGCCGGACATCTGGTTTGACGCGTCGGTACCCACCTTGTTGGTGTCGTTTGCGCGTTCGGGCAACAGCCCGGAGAGTCTCGCCGCGGTCAATCTCGCAGAGCAGGCGGTTCGCGACCGCCATCACCTGATTGTCACCTGCAATCGCAACGGCGAGTTGTATCGCCGTGCTCAACAGTTGCAGAACGCCCACGTGCTGTTGTTGCCCGAAGAGACTGATGACCGCGGATTCGCGATGACCTCGAGTTTCAGCGGCATGATACTCGCGGCTGCACTCGCATTTGATGCACTGCCTGGGGAGGACGTCAAATCCATCGCGCAGTGGGCGGCTGGGGTACTGGAAACCCGCGTGCCCTTCATTGCCGAGTTGGCCCAGGCGGGCTTTGAGCGGGTGGTGTATCTTGGGGGCCAGGAGTTCAAAGGCCTGGCGCGCGAGGCGGCGCTCAAGATGCTGGAGCTCAGTGACGGCCACATGGTGGCGTTGGCGGAAACCCCGCTGGGATTCCGGCACGGCCCCAAAACCATTGTCAACGGCAAAACCCTGGTCGTCATGTTTGCGTCCAACGATCCCTATGCCCGGCAATACGAAGCCGATCTGCTGCGGGAATTGCGCAGTGATGGGGTGGCAGGGCGTGTTGTTGCCCTGGGCGCTGTCGAGGGCGGAATTGCCGTCGGCGCTCCCGCGAGTGCCAGCAACCTGGCCCTGTGTTTCCCCTACGCGGTGTTCGCTCAGATATTCGCATTCCTGCGTTCGCTGTCGCTGGGACTTCGTCCTGACACGCCGAACGCTCGGGGTGTCGTCAATCGAGTCGTTCAGGGCGTGTCGATCTACCCCTGGAATCCTTCCCGGTGAAAGTGTTTCTCGGCATCGACGGCGGAGGTACGAAAACAGACTTCCTGTTGATAGACGAGAGTGGACGGGTACTGGCCACGCATCACGGCGGATCAGCTTACTACCTCGAGACCGGGCTCGATGCCCTGCAGTCGATGTTGGCTGCAGGCATAGAGACGACCTTGAAGCAGGCGGGACTCGGGGTGGCGCAACTCGAGTTTGCCTTCATCGGGCTTCCCGCGCACGGCGAGGATAGCGGTCTGCTGCCGCGCCTGAATTCGATTGCCGCGGATGTTTTGCCGGCCTCGCGATTTCGCTGCGGCAATGACATGGTGTGCGGTTGGGCCGGTGCGTTGGCCGGCAGCGATGGCATCAACATCGTGGCTGGCACGGGCTCGATTGCCTACGGGGAGCTCGCATCCCGACAGGCTCGCTCAGGTGGCTGGGGCGAGCTGTTCAGTGACGAAGGTTCTGCTCATTGGATTGCGCGTGAAGCATTGACGCTGTTTGCGCGGATGAGCGATGGGCGCGAGTCCAGAGGCGCCTTGTATCACCTGATCCGCGATCGCTTTCAACTCAAAGAAGACCTGGATTTGTGTTCCGTCGTCTACGGACCTCCGCCCTTGAGCAGGAGCAAGCTGGCCGCATTGACCCCGCTCGTGGCACAGGCAGCTCGTGAGGGTGACACCAGCGCCCGGCGGTTGTTTGCACTGGCAGCGGAACATCTCGCGTCGATCGTGCATGCCGTTCACGATCAACTCCGTGTTCCTCCAGGGACGATCATCCCGGTGTCGTATTCGGGTGGCATGTTCAAGCATCACGATCTCGTGAAGTCCCCGCTCGAAGCGGCGTTGGGCGCCGGCGATCGGCACTATCGGTTTTTGGCACCCCGGCTTCCCCCGGTCGCGGGTGCCGCTTTGTACGCAGCCAGGCTCGCTGGCGCGCCCCTTGCGCCTGACAGTATTGCGGCGCTCGAGCGCAAATCCATCAAGGACCCTGCATGAAACGACTTCTCGGTTTTGGGCTTACGCTGTGGGCCACGGCTTCCCTGGCTGATACAACCTACACCGCCGCGGACTTTGTCAGTGTCCGCAAGTTCGATTCGCACGTGCATGCCAATGTCGACGACCATCAATTCCTCGATATTGCAAAGAAGGATGGCTTCGAGCTGCTGTCTATCAACGTCGACTATCCCGATTTCCCGCAGTTGGAACAGCAAGCGGCTGTGGTTCACAAGCTGCAGAAAGAGGATCCGCAGCGTTTCCATTTTCTGACAACCTTCACCATGAAGGGGTTCGAGGGGCCGACCTGGACGGCTGACGGCATCCGTCACATCGACGCGGAAGTCGCGCAGGGTGCGGTAGGCGTGAAAGTCTGGAAGAATGTTGGGATGGTAGAGCGGGACGCCAAACACAACCTCATCTTTCTCGATGATCCGCGGTTTGACGGCCTGATGAATCACCTGGAGCAGAAGGGGATTCCCCTGGTTGCGCACCAGGCCGAGCCCAAAAATTGCTGGCTGCCGCTCGATCAGATGACCACGGAAAACGATCGCAGCTATTTCCGTGAGCATCCTGAATACTACATGTACCTGCATCCCGAGCAGCCGAGCTATGAATCGCTCATGGGGCATCGCGACCACTTTGTGGCCAGACACCCGAAGCTGATTTTCATTGGCGCACACATGGCCAGTCTCGAGTGGAACGTCGATGAGCTGGCGAAGTTTTTTGACGCGCATCCCAACGCCACAGCAGACCTCGCCGCACGGATGACGCAGGTTCAGTTCCAGTCCAACGCCGACCGCGAGAAGGTGCGGCAGTTTTTCATCAAGTACCAGGACCGGCTGTTGTACGGAACCGATCTCACGGAGAATCCGCCGGATCCTCATGCGCGCGCCCAGAATCCGCCGGACAACGGGTCAGGCTTCGAGGTCGAGGCTGACGGATTCTGGCGGTCGGATTGGGTGTACCTGGCAACCAGCGGTGTTCAGCACATCGAGGCCATCGAGGCGGATGTGAAGGGGCTGGCGTTGCCGAAGTCAGTGATCGACAAGATCTACTACGCGAACGCCCATCGGCAGTTCACGCGGCTGTCCAGGCCCGCGGGTGGGGCTGGCCACTAGACCGCAAAACCGCGACTTGGGTTCGCAACATAATGCAGCTCCGGCGGCGGTCGGCTTGCTGCTGAGGCGTGCGCACGGACAGCGAAGCGCCTGGGGAGGCAAACTGCCGCGCATGAGGGAACGCATTCTCAGGTTGTCGGGCGCCTTCGAGGTAGCGCTCGTTTTGCTTCTGGCTTTTGGAATGACCGTTCCGCAGAGCGTCCTGGCGCTCGTGTCCCCGGACGTTCTGGCCATTCGCAGTTCACCGCCGATCACCAATGAAGCGCTCATTCACACGATAGTCTATGAGCTCGTGGTGATGAGTCTCCTGATCCCGTTTCTCGTGGCTCGCGGCTGGACTCCCGCGCGCCTGGGTCTGCGGCCGACCTGGCGGGATTCGGCCTGGGGATTGATTCTCCTGGTCGCGTTCTACGCGATCTATTTCGTCGTCTGGCTGCTGCTCTCGTACGCCTGGCCGCAGGTCGTCGCCGGAATCGCCCACACGCAGCTCCATGCGGGACCTTTCGAATGGTCCACCATGATCGCAATCAGCATCGTCAACCCGGTGTTTGAAGAGCTGTTTGTGTGTGGTTACGTCATTACGGCCTTGAAAGAGCGTCTCGGCACTACCACCGCCGTCAATGTCAGTGCCGGAATCCGGGTGTTCTATCACTTTTACCAGGGCGCGCTGGGTGTCGTGGGAGTCACTCCCGCGGCGCTGTTGTTTGGGTATTGGTTCGCGCGTACCGGGCGGCTGTGGCCTCTCATTGTGGCGCACGCCATTCAGGATTTTCTCGGGTTGGTGCTCAGTAGCGGCGCCTGAACCGTTGCCCCGGCTGCAGGGTCGCGGAGGCTGATTCGCCGCTTCCATGGCGGTTGCGCTAGGCTACGCGCCCCATGCGCTGCCTGCTCGTTACGCCCCCCATGATTCAGCTCAATACGCCGTACCCCGCGACGGCGTATCTGACGGGGTTTCTGCGACTGCACGCGGCCGATCTCGGGCTCGAGGTCGCCCAGGCCGATGCCTCGATTGCCTTGTTTTTGCGGCTTTTCTCCGCGCCGCTCATGGAGCGGATGGCGGTGGAATTGCGGCGGCGGGCGCGCAGCAGGGGCAAGAAGGGTTCGATGCCTGCCTCGATCGCCCATTTTCTGGACCATGCCGAGCGCTATATCGACACGGTCGAACCCACCGTCCGGTTTCTCCAACGCCGCAATTCGAGCCTCGCATTCCGCATCGTTGGCCGCGCTTTTCTTCCCGAAGGGCCCCGTTTCGCACATCTGGCTGAAGAACAGCTCATTTCCGCTTTTGGTGCGCTGGGCACCACCGAACAGGCGCGCTACCTGGCGAGCCTCTATGTTGATGATCTCGCTGACGTCTGGCGGATCGGGATCGATCCCCGCTTCGAGTTGGCGCGCTACGGTGAGCGATTGGCGGCCAGTGCAGCTTCGTTTGACCCGCTGGCCGAGGCCCTGACAGGGGAGCCCACAATCGTCGACACCGCGCTCGACGACATCACACGCGAGTTGGTTGCCGACCACCAACCTGACGTGGTGGCCGTTACCGCGCCGTTTCCTGGCAATGTGTATGGCGCATTCCGGATGGCACGGACCATTCGCGAGGTCGCTCCAGGCAGCAAACTGATTCTCGGCGGCGGTTGGGTCAACACGGAGCTGCGCTCGTTGCGCGACCCGCGGGTGTTTGATTACTTTGACTATGTCACTCTCGATGATGGCGAGCGGCCGCTGCTGAATCTTCTTGCCCACCTGCGTGGCCGCCGGACGTCGCTCGTCCGGACTTACGTTCGTAACGGCGACGCTGTAGTGCTCGAGAACGATCTGCGGGAGCACGACATCCCACAACGCGACACCGGTATTCCGACCTACGACGGGTTGCCGCTCGATCAGTATGTGTCGCTGCTGGAAATGCTGAATCCGATGCATCGCTTCTGGTCGGACGGCCGCTGGAACAAGATTACGTTGGCCCATGGTTGTTACTGGAAGAAGTGTTCTTTCTGCGATGTGTCACTGGACTACATCGGGCGTTACGACAAGCCGGGCACGGACCTCGTCGTCCAGCGCATCCGCTCACTGATCGATGAGACGGGCGAAACAGGGTTTCACTTCGTTGACGAGGCGGCTCCGCCGGCAGGCCTGCGTTCGCTCGCGAAACGCCTCATTGCCGAGAAGCTCAGCATCACCTGGTGGGGCAACATCCGGTTCGAGAAGACTTTCACGCCGGAGCTGTGCCAGTTGCTCGCCCAATCGGGATGTGTCGCTGTCAGTGGGGGTCTCGAGGTTGCGTCCGATCGATTGTTGGAACTGATGAAGAAGGGCGTCACCGTGGAGCAGGTTGCTCGTGTTACACGTGCGTTTACCGATGCCGGAGTCATGGTCCACGCCTATCTGATGTACGGCTTTCCGACTGAAACCGCGCAGGATACGGTGGATGCACTCGAGCGCGTTCGCCAGCTCTTCGCTGCGGGCTGCATTCAATCAGCGTATTGGCATCGATTTTCTGCGACCGCTCATTCTCCGATCGGGCTCAACCCTCAGGAGTATGGAATCACTTTGCTTGCGCCGCAGGACATCCAGTTCGCGCACAATGACCTGGCGTTTGTGGACCCTGTCGGTACCGACCATGACTACCTGGGTGGCGGCCTGCGCAAGGCGATTTATAACTACATGCACGGTGTTGGGCTCGATGTCGACGTGCGGGAGTGGTTCGATCCTCCCGCGAGACCCGAGCGGCGCGGAGGCGCAAAGCGCGGTCGCCGCGACTCATCGGCTCACGTCCCGATGACGACCGTCCCTGCGGACTTGATTGAGCAGTTTCTTTGCTGATTGCCTTCAATAAGCCCTTCGGCGTGATCTGCAAGTTCCGTCCCGAGCCGGGTCGCCCGACACTCGCCGACTACATCAAAGTTGCCAATGTCTATCCGGCCGGCCGCCTCGATACGGACAGCGAGGGATTGTTGCTGTTGACGGATGACGGCATTCTGCAGGCGCGCATCTCGAGCCCGCGCCACAAGCTCGCGAAGGTCTACTGGGCCCAGGTGGAAGGCACGCCCACCGAGGCCGCGCTCGCTTCGCTTCGTGCCGGGCTCGACCTGGGCGATTTCAAAACACAACCCGCCGGCGCCCGCTCCATTCCTGAGCCTGAAAATCTCTGGCCTCGCGATCCACCCATTCGCTATCGGGCCAAAATTCCAACGGCGTGGCTCGAAATCACGCTGCGGGAGGGCAAGAACCGGCAGGTGCGCCGGATGACGGCGCGGGTTGGGTTTCCGACGTTGCGGTTGGTTCGGGCGGCGATTGGGCGCGTCCGCGTTTCCCCGCTCGCTCCGGGTGAGTGGCGGGAGATTGACGGGATCTAGAACCACATATCTTTCACGCAACGCCCATCGCGCGGCAGGTCATCAAACGTATCCAACCCGTCAAAATGGTCGATCAAAAGATGCGCTACCGCTTCCGGCTCGGCGAGGCGCACATTCACCGCAATGCGCCTGCGCCCGTCCTTGTCGACACGCAGTCCCCGCCAACAGGCTACACACCCGCATGTCGGGCAGAAATGGATTTCGAGCGAGGGTTCCTTCCCTGAGCGTGTGTATACGGAAGTCTTCCCAGAGATCCTGATGCGCTCGTTCTCGTAGTCATAAGCCCATAGCACGCCGTAGCGGCGGCAGAGGGTGCAGTTACAGGCAGTGATCGACCCCGGGTCGCCCTCCAGGGTCCAATTCAAAGCGCCGCAGTGGCAGGTTCCAGTCAGCATCGCGCCGGCTCCTGTGTATCTGTGGCGTCAGTCTACCCAGTCCGGCGATGGCGAGCACCATCGCTGCCCCCACGATTGTTGGCTCGAGTCCGCGACTATTCACGAGCCGGCCAGTGGCTCGCGTCATTCACGAGATTGAATGGGCCACCCGGGACGATACGGGCCGTTGGCTGATTGAGGCGTCAGATGTCCTGTATAAGTGGCTGCCCGGCCTCGAATCGAACCCGCAACAACGCCCGTGAATCGACTACTCATCATTTTCGGCACCATTTTGATTGTGGCGGGCCTCATCTGGCCGTGGTTGCGCCGGCTGCCGCTGTTTCACCTGCCAGGTGACATTGTCATCGACCGGCCCCAGTTCAAGTTCTTCTTCCCCATCACGACCATGCTGCTCATCAGTGTGGTGATCTCACTGTTGGCGTGGCTGTTCCGCCGCTAAAATAGAGGGCGACGCGCGATCTGCGTTCCCCGCTGTCCGCTTTCCCCTGCCTCCCGACGTCTGCAGTCATACCGAAGCTGCGCCCTTTCGGAAGAGACTTTAGTCATGATCGATCCCAAGCGGTGGCCCGAGCTTTCGCGGCTCCTGGATGAGGCGCTCGAGGTTGCGCCCGAGAATCGCGATCGTTGGCTGGATTCACTTGCGCCAACGGACCTCGTCCACCGGGACGAGTTGCGGTCCCTGTTGCGCCACGATGGCGCGCCGGAAACCCGCGATTTCCTCAGCATTCTGCCCAGCGTGCAGAAGGCAGCGGCGCGCGCCCGAGCGGCCATTGGTGTGTTCCCCATCAGTTCGGGATCTACCGTGGGGCCGTATCTGATTGAAAGGGAGATCGGCAGCGGTGGAATGGGGGCAGTCTGGTTGGCTCGTCGCAGCGACGGTGTCATCAAACGGCCTGTGGCACTCAAGTTGCCGCACGCCGGACCCTTCGGGCGCCAGCTCGCTGAGCGCTTCGAGTCAGAACGGGACATCCTCGCGGAGCTGGTCCATCCCAACATCGCGCGACTTTATGATGCCGGCTTCTGCGCCAACGGCCAGCCCTACCTGGCGCTCGAATATGTTGCCGGCGCGCCGCTCACCGCCTATTGCGACGAGCACAGCCTGGATATCCAGCAGCGCCTGCAGCTCTTTCAGCAAGTGCTGCGCGCGGTCCAGTATGCCCACGGGAATCTCATCATCCACCGCGATCTGAAGCCGAAGAATGTGATTGTCGGTACGGGCCGGCGCGCGGTGCTGCTCGATTTCGGAATTGCCAAGTTGATTCCCGCCGAGGTACCGGAAGGCACCACGGTTGTCAAAGCGAACGAACATCCCTTCGCACTGACACCGGAATATGCAGCGCCCGAGCAGATTGCCGGCGAGCCTATTACAACCGCATCCGATATCTATTCACTCGGTGTGTTGCTTTACGAGTTGCTTACCGGTGAATGCCCCTACAACCTCGGCCCGAGTACCCGCGAGGCCCTGGAGCACGCGATCCGGACCATTGATCCGGTCTGCCCCAGCCGGGCAGTGGTGGCGGAACCTGCGGCCCGGGTACGGGGCTCGAATGTGAAGGACTTGTCCAGGGCGCTGCGTGGTGATCTGGACGCCATCATTCTCAAGGCACTGAAGAAGGCTCCTGCCGACCGCTACAGGACTGCAGATGCCTTTTCGGAAGATATCGAGCGCTACGTGGCCGGCGAGCCCGTTGCTGCACGATCGGGTGGTGGCTGGTATCGCACGAGCAAGTTCATCGTCCGTCACAACATATCCGTGGCGGTGGGTGCTGTTGCGTTGGTGGCCGTAATCACAACGGCCGCGATGACGATGTTGGAAGGACATTCTGTGGCGGTACACGCGCGCGCAGCGGCGGCGGAACGCGACCGCGCTCTTGCAATGTCATCCCGCAATGCCGCGGTGGGCGAGTTTGTCCACATGTTCATTACGGAAGCGGCGCGGTCGAACAGGCCGGTGGCCCCGGGTGACCTGGTTGCCCGAACCGAGGCGATCGTCAACAAGGAGTTTCAGGACAGCCCGGATGATCGCGCGGCCGTGCTCGATGTGCTCAGCGGGTATTACGATACCAAGGAGGAATACGAGCGCGCCGAAAGTCTGTTGCAACAGGCGCTCGACATCACCAGGAGCTCCACTGACGCCGATCTGCGGCGCAAGCTCTCTTGTAGTCACGCTGCCAGCATGGCCAAAATCGGCAAGGTGCCCGAAGCCGTTCACATACTCAACTCCGTGTTGCAGGATCCCCAGATCTCGTTGCAGCAGGCGGCACACTGTATGATCAGCCTGTCGAGAATTGCGCAGGCGGCCGGAGACGGCCCGACCGCCCTGAAATATGCCGAGCTCGCTCTGCAACGCCTGCGTCAGTCGGAGCCGCATCCCCCGAAGGCGTTGGAAGGCGACTATCTCGGGGATCTCGGCACTTCCGACTACCTGAATGGCCACAACGATCTGGCAGGAGTGCATTTCGCCCAGTCGCTGGCGGCGCTGACGCGGGCGGGCCTCGATCAGAGCCTGGATGCGCTCGCCCTGCGGAACAACTGGGCCATGGTGAGTGATGGTGCCGGTACTCCGAGAGTTGCCCTGGAGCTGATCGACCAGGTGCTGCAGGTCGCCGCTCTGAACGAGCCCGATGCGCCGCCTGAGCCGACTTTTCTGCACAACCGCGCGTTGAACCTCGAATACCTCGGGCGCTATCACGAGGCACGCGAAAGCTACCTGCATTGCGTCGCGGAGTCGAGGCGCACGGGAGCCCATGACAAGACCACACTTTGCTTTGTCGGCCTTGCCTCCGTTGCGCTGGAGCTCGGCGATCCCCAGGTTGCGGGCGGCTATCTCGCCGATGCCGCCACCAACATAAGCGCGGGAGTCGCCCCCAATCCCCGTGAGGTGATGAGGCTGCAGATCATCAGGGGCGCATTTGCGCTCAGGCAGGGGCGAATCGCGGCCGCGCGTACCGACCTGGATGCCGCCATTTCATCGGGCACGAACGTTTACTGGAAAACACGGGGCTTACTCATCCGGGCGGACGCCAATCTGACTGACAACAGGTTGGACGCAGCCGAGGCAGATGCGCGACTTGCGCTATCGTTTGCGCGCTCCGCGCAGGGTAATACGCCTTATTCAAACCGGACCGGCCTGGCCTGGCTCATGCTGGGGCGCGTGCTGGCCAAGCGGGGCGACGGGGAGGGCGCGAGCCGGGCGTTCGTGTCGGCTGTCGACAATCTTTCGAACACAGTCGACGCCGATCATCCGCAGTTGGTGCTTGCCCGCCAATTGTCGACCCTCGGGCAATGATCCGAAGGCATTCGATTCGTCACGAACGGATCGTTGCGTTCGAAACTGACACCGGTGTCTCTCGTTCCGGCCGAGCGGCCGGTTCCATGCGCGTAGTGCCTTTAGTAACTATCACCGCCCGGCCTGCTGCGGCACAGTCGCGACTAAATGAGATCGCGGTCGGTCCCGCGAGCAGGGGACACAATGAAACGGGCGTGGCCTTTCTTGAGAATCTATATCGGCTCGGGAATCTATTTTGGCTCGAGCATCTATGTTGGATTGCTCTGTGCTTGCGCCGATGTGCGCGTGCCCGAATACAAGCACCCGGAGGCAGCCGCGAAATCGAGCTGGTCGCGCCCGACGGGGAGCACCGTGTCGGCTGCCGAGGCAATTTCGCCACAGTGGTGGTCGCAGTTCGGGGATCCTCATCTCGACTCACTGGTGACGCAGGCGATTGGGGGGAACGTCGATCTGAAAATCCTGGCCGCGCGGATCACTGTGGCCAAATCGCAAATCGCCGAAGTGCGCGCGGGTGCGCTGCCAACCGTCGATGTGGGCGCCGGCGGTAACTTTCAGAAATCCACGGGTCAGGCCTTCAGCAAGCAATTCAACGCGGGCACGCGCGTCAGTTGGGATATCGATATCTGGGGCCAGGTCGAGAAGGGTGTGCAGGGGCAGAAAGCCGAATTCCATGCGACGGAAGCCGATTGGCGGGCCGGATATCTGCAGATTGTTGCAGACGTATCAACTACCTACTTCCAGATTCTGCAGCTCGATGAGCAGATTGATGCGCAACAACGTGCCGTGGCAAAGAACGAGCAGATCCTGGCCATCTACGAGAACATGCGCACCAACGGCCTGCTTGCCGACACCGAGGTGCTGCGGCAGCGGGCCGAAAATAACCGCCTCACGAAAGATCTCCTGGAGCTTCGCCGGGCCCGGGACGTGACCGAGAACGCTCTCGCGACGCTGGTTGGTGTGCCCGCCGGTGACCTCAAGGTCCAACCCGACCGACTGCAGAAGCGTGTCCAGGTTCCTGTCGTACCTGCCGGCCTGCCCGCGGATCTGATGGCGCGTCGACCCGATGTCGTGGCGGCCGAGTTTCGGGTGCTGGAGGCGCACGACCTGATGGGCCAGGCACGCCTCGCGCAGCTCCCTACGGTGAGCCTCACAGGGCAAGGCGGCACCGCCAGTTTCGGGCTGACGGATTTGTTCAAGGCGTTCACCTTCGGCCTGATGCCGACCGTAAACATTCCGGCGTTCAATCCGGGCATCAAAGCGCATGCGAAGACTACCGAAGCGCAAATCAAGGTTGCAGAGGAAGGCTACCGTAAGACGGTCATTTCAGCGTACGAGGAAGTGGAAGACGCGCTGGTCAACCTCGACGCACACCAGAAGCAAAAGGAGCAACTGCAGCAGCAGGTCGATCAACTGCAGGTGGTATCGGTCCAGACTGCATCACAACTGGAGATCGGCGTGGTATCGCAGCTCGATGTGTTCGAAAACGAGCGCACGCTGTTGGCCGCGCAACTCGCACTGCTGGCCAGTTATCAACAGGTCCTGTCCGACACGGTGACGCTGTACAAGGCACTCGGGGGCGGTTGGGATCGTATCGAGGTCGCGAATGCAAGTCGCTGACAAGCCGGTGCCCGGCGTGGAATCGGATGCAACCATGTGGGCCGGCGTCAGACAGGCGCCGGCGATCCGCCACCTCGACGTTGTTCTGAAACCCTTGTCGCGGCCCGAGCTCGGTGAGATATGCGTCGACGCCGCTGTGTTTGCCATCGGCCGAATTGAGCCTCCCTTCGATTCCTACGGCAACGATGTCCTCAATATGCTGTCGCGGCGGCACGCGAGCATCTTCCGCAAGGAGGGGTTTGTCTATCTGGTGGATCTGCAGAGCCGCAATGGGACAACCGTCAACCGCGCTGGTATTGGGCACGAGCCCTGCCAACTCCGTGACGGCGACGAGATCTGCTTTGGCGGCTCCCTTTCGTACCGTATTCAGATCACGGCGCGCGTCCGCCCCGAAGGGAGCCTGACACTGACCTTGACACCGGAGTCGGGTGACTCGGGACTCGCGGCAATTGTCATTGCAAAGTTCCCCTTCCTGGTGAGCAAGACCGACGGCCTGTTCGGCAACTACAAGAGTGATGAGGCCCACGGCGCGGAGCTGCGCTATCTGTCACGGCGGCATGCGCACATCTATCAGAAGGGGGAGCAGGCTTATATCGGCGACCTCGGTAGTGCCAATGGGACGTTCATCAATGGTGAGCGCCTGCAGG
>Ga0307510_10006125_pt1 | contig 14332 bp, 15 predicted proteins | sample 12_EM_MG_FD_207224 | JGI IMG/M metagenome (GOLD analysis project Ga0307510, IMG submission 207224) | Populus trichocarpa ectomycorrhiza microbial communities from riparian zone in the Pacific Northwest, United States - 12_EM | ecosystem: Host-associated > Plants > Roots > Unclassified | place...
TGTCTTCCAACCATCACCACACATTTCCACTTCGTTCCGCAAATGCCTCCTTATCGCCTTGTCTATCCTTCAAAGAAACAAATGAAATAAACACTCTGTTATCCCTGAACAAACGAAATGTATGACAAAAGAAAACTTCCTTCATTCCCGTAGCCTTAATGCTTTCCACCTGTCCTATCCATCCGTCAATGAAAACATCTTTCTTAATCTCCGTTCTTTGATGAAACAAAAGAAATCAACATGCCGAGCAGCTTTTCCAACACCTAATAGCCTGGGTAGTGCGTAGTTGTGATCTAGAGGCGATTGTTGAAATATGTAGGAAAGTGTATTATGGATGGTAGGGACACCCCGCGGGTGCCCTAGGAGAGTCTATGCTGGAGGAGGAGGGGCTCCACCATCCACTAGAGATAGGGAGAATGAGCTAAAGAGAGAGGGCTTGTGAGAAGTTCTATGAACCATTTCGGGAAAGTAACAAGAAAGTTAGAGGGGGAGGAGCTCCCAATACCGACCTTCTCACTACTATATGGAGAGGTGAGAAGAGGAGAGAGTGGGTAGAGTTGATTTCGCCCGTTGATCGCCTAGAGATCATTCACTTTTTCCCTGTGAAAGTAGCAGAAAGTAATCGCCGTTTCTCCACCCACGGAACCCCCGAAGGAATATTTTCTAAATGCGATCCCGATTTCCCTTCGGAGGTTCTAGGATAGGGAGGGAGTAAGGAGCTCCAAATGCTGAAACACACTAGCTTTCCACAGAGTTTCGGATTAAACGCCTTATGGTGATACTAACGCTACCTATGTCGGAGGGGGGATTGCTCCAACATGATCGGGAGAGGTAGAAGGACGAGATTGTGTTGGAGTGGTATGGGCTTTCGGGAATTTTGTGGGAATAGGATCTCGAGTATTCGATGAAAGATGGTCAGACTCTCCGGTTATTGAGATCGGGAGGGCGAGAAAGGGGTATCCCATTGCCTTTCGAAAGTCCTGGTGATAATATATTCCTTGCAAAGGATGGAGAGAGCGATTCGCTATTCCCGGCTCATGGGCCGAGCAAGGACGGAGCAGGAGAAGAGGAATGGGGAACCCTCTCTTGCGTCACCTATCATACCTGTTTGCACACCTAGTTCTTGACTCCTCTTTTCTCGCCTCTCCTCTCCTCTATTCTTCTTTTTTCACTTCTTGGTTCTTACTTCCCGGCTCAATCGCTTTTACAATTACTCGATAGGCAATCCAAGTTAAGTTACTTGCTCGCTTTGATTACCTCCGTATTCCCAAGCGTCCCGTCAGCCCCGTAGGCACCGCCAGGGCTCCACCTCCCGGGCGTTTCAGGCGTGTGTCTCATACTGCAGGGCAAGAGCGTCCGTCCTTTGAGAAAGACTGCCGTCTAAGGGGGTGACTGTAGGTCCCTACAGTCCTCTACGGATCGGTAACTCCCGAACAGTACCTGCAGTCCCCACCCGCCATCTGCAATCCCCGCCAATTACCTTAGGGCCCGCCGATTACCTGTAGGGCCCGTCAATCACCTGCAGGGCTCACCGGTTACCTGCAGTGCCCGCCCGTCATTCAGAGGTATCCGGAAAATTGCCCCACTTGAGACACGTGTAGTCTCCGCCCGTCCGTCCCGGGCAGTCATCCAGACGGAGGACAAGATACCCGTTCGTCCCGTCCGGACCCGAAGACGGACCGACTAGACCCTTGGGAGCACTGATTACTATACCTCTTTCTTAGAACCATCCACTACCCACCTATCACCACATCACCCCTATACAAGCCCGCCCCTGGCACTTTTTTTTTTAAGATATACCATGCAAAGAAATACCACTCTTTCACTCCCATCCAGCAATCTCAATTGCTGCTATGAGGGTTCGTCCCGACAATTAGGAAGCCCCAGAGAATCCTATTTCGTCACTAGCCTCTCGCATATTCTTCAGCATTCTGGGCCAGCCACTCAGGAGCAATTTCAACTCCAGCCACGGGGGTTACTATACTAGCAATCGAGATGATAGAGAGAGGAGAACACCGATACAGGGACCATCACCGACTGAACCCCAATCCCGAAGGTGGGGTCCCCCAAGGCCTGCCCCTCCTCTTCCTGGCCCTCCTGCTCCTCCTGCTCCTGACCCCGAGCAAGGCCTGGCCACCAGCCCTCAACCTGTCCCCCTGTGGACATTGCTCTACAACGCTGGCTCGCTGAAGTGAAACAGGCCCTTGAGCAGGTCCCTCTTCTAGGAGGGCGGATCGCTGCTCTGGAGCGGGGCCTCGAACAGCGAGTCCAGGTTGTGGGGCCGGATCAGGGGGGGGGGGCCTCTTTCCTGAACAACAGGTTGCCCACTTCCAATGGCGAGTCATCGATCAAGAGGGGGACTTTGGGCAGGTTCAAGGGCTGGTGGCTGACCTCGAAAAGAGTGAGAGTACGGAAAAAGACAAGCAGAGAATATTGCCGAACTCGAGCGGGCTCTTGAAGATGCGTCCCGTGCGGGACATGCACAAGGAGATGTTCAAGGGATTAGTTGCAGGTGGCACAGGCCGGGCGGGGGCGAAGGGAAATGACGGTGGAAGAGGTAGTAGGAGGCGGGGTGTGCTGTGGAATTTTGATCACTATTACGATTCCTACATCATCATCATCATTATCATCATCATCATCATCATTTATTATTATTATTATTATTCATGTACTCGAAGTCAATGGGTGAAGGGGGAATGACGGCGGAAGACGTAGTGGGAGGCTGGGGGTGCCGTGGAATTTGGGGGTTGAAATTTTGTTTCGATATAGTTTTGATTGTTATTATTATTCCTGTCATTATTAGTATTATTATTCCTGTACTCGAGCACGGTACTCGGGTGAGGGGGGATATTGGGACAAGCAGGGGGATAGTATAATTACTCTAATTAGTAGTTATCTTACTTTTTTAGTTCTTTGATACTCCTTCCAAGACATATGTACGAGTACACGTACGGGCCTCTGCTACTCCTGCTTGTCCCAATTCTTTACCCCTACCCCTAGTAGAGAGGTACTAGGTATGTGCAGGCTGTCGAAAGGAGAGAAAGGGTTTGGAGGCACAGGACAACTGAAATCCGGGGCAATTGCTAGTTGTTTTCCTTCACCGACTATCCGTGGGGGTAGATGCCACTTGTATTGAGGATGTGCATGACCTCTTGTTCGGAAAATTGGTGAACAGCTCTCGGAGAACTCGCTGGTCGATTGAGGTTATGCTGCTCGGGAGAAAGAAGGCCTCCAGAGTACTGCATTCAGTCCCAAGGGCATCTGAAAAGCCCCCTGTACTGTTTTTGTGCACAATAAGAGCTGATGCGCCCACACATCCTCACTGATATGTTCATTTTAGTGGATCCTATACATTCACCCATGCACCACGCTTCTGTGCTCTCTGCACTCCAGCAAATTTATTAAAGAAAATTGCTAGGATATCCTTCCTTTTGGGGAGACCAGAGAAGTGATTGCAGTGTAGTCCCATGCTCGTCGTTGCGAAGCACAACAGCCTCTCCCCGAGAGAAGTTGAACCGCCCAGGTGACTTTTCACCGCTCTCCAAGGATACGTTCTTTTGCCTTCCGATACCTTCTACCAGAATATAGGACTAAACGTAGGATCAAGGTATGCGGCAATGAGGAAGGCCAAATATCGTTACAGTATTGGGGGGAATGTAACCAATAGCCGATTGTTAACTTGAGTAGCCGGCGGGGATCTAGGGACCCACCAACTTAAAATCCCCCATCCAGACATTCCCTAAAATGGAGAATGGTCATAAAATGCAGGTGTTGGAAAATGAGCAAAGTTATCCTAGATCCCGCCCAACACCGTGTTCCTCCCGACCTCCCCGCAGTATTCCTCAAGATTTTAACATAAGTTGAGAGAGAAGATTGCAATCCTTCTCTGCTATTATTGCCCTCAGTCTGAGCCACGCTATCTCATCCTCTAACATGCCTTGACGATGCGGGCGAGGCAGACCGCACGCCTCAAATCTCGAAATCTCGATAGGGGAGGATTTATGTGCTTCACGCATATGCTGTCCCGCCAGTAGGTGCCCCTTTCGCCGGTTCATTGGTAAAACCCTGGCCCCGTAGGTGTCGAGGAGAGCTCAAAACCGAGCCTCCTGCAACAGCTTATAAGGTTCACGCCTGAGATATCAAATGAGTACCCTCCCTCCACGCTGAGCTTCCGGGTGGCCTAAATGAGGGTTACCAGAGCTCCAACGTCATTCTCAAGGCAAAGATTTGATGAACGCCGTAATTGTAATTCTTCGGCTACGCATTATTCACCTCATTCCATTTTCCCCACATATGAACCCCCGGAGTGCCACTGCCCATACCAGACGGTCACCATAACCCGCGACTAAGGTGGTAAATCCTCGGTCCCTCTTTGCTACCGCCCTTTCCTAGGGGCCGGAAAGACAATCTCCAACAGCCTCTAAGCTTATTGTTAGTATTACGACTTTTTGAAAATTGGCAGGAAGAAACCGACTTTCTCCAGTTAGAACTTATAATCATCACATCCCACTCGCAGGCTCATTCACACAATATCCACAGGAAAGCCTTGATTGCCAAGACCACCCCAATGCCTCATGCCGCTCCCGAACCCCAATTCTAGGGTGAGTACTGCAGTGGGGAATGCGGTGGGGAATGCGGTGGGCATGGTCGTAAGGATGGTGGCAGTAAGGACAGCAGTGGAGAGGGAAGGAGGAAATGATAAGGAAGCCTACCCGTATTTATAAGTTTGAGCCGGGTGGCCAGGTTGGGTCACAATTTGTGCGCCGGGGGGGGCACCATAAGACTTTTATCGGGCTACTGCATCACATCCCCTCGCTCGTCGGGGCGGGGGTGGGGTCAGAATCATCTGGCCGGCTTCGGCGCCCAACCGCCTGCCGAGGTATCGATTCCATATCATTAAATCTTCATACTAGCCTAGCATTACAAGCTGCGGAGTAGACAGGGCTGATTATGGGGCCTCCTTTTCCTCTGATCTAGTACGAGAGTCTATCTACTACCCAAAACCAGTTCAGCAGGTCAAATTCGCCTGAAAATGTTTCCATCACTGGGTTATTATTTGTGGCAAGAGGTCCGAACAGAGTGAAGCTACTATACGTACTGGAGGGAAGCTTTCCATGTATCTAGCCGTCGTGCCCCGAATATAACGGCCATTCTGACCTAAGTTCTTTGTGCAAGGGGCCAGCTGTATTAGGATGGTAAAAGGGGCCGGGGGGAACCAATGCTTTGCTATCAGATGTGTATTGTATAAGTATGTGGTATGAAATGCTGATAGCAATAGTTTTGTGGACTGCTTGACACTTTGTCGCCCCACCAGGCCCCCTCCCAGAAACAACACTAAAGGGTCCTCTTGTAGCACAGACCTCAACAAGAAGGAGTCCCAGAAAACCCCTTCCCAATCCTGCTAACTCACCACTTTTTGATCCTCCCCACTGCATCTTTCAGCATGCTTGGCTGTCCTTTGGCTCCAGCACTTCGAAGTGAGTCGACTAAGTCAAAGGCCTGTCAGAGGCTATTCGTATTGGGTTCTTAAGGGCATTGACAACTCCAGCTCAGAACTCAACTCCAAGGAATTCTACCAGATGTGGCCAAGAAATCCGGTAACCTTTAGCAGCTTTCTTACAGCGAACACTCACCAGGTACAGAAGTCAGAAATAAGCACCTACAATCCACCAATAATCCAGAACAATAGCAACTCAGGAACCACATGGGTCAGAAATTCCCTTATAGCATTCTACCGAGCCCACTGCTTGCGCTGCTCTCCATATATATTTGCCCAGGACACTATCAGAGATAACCCCAGCGATATTTCTCCTAGGATTACCCCCACAACTACTATTGTTCAGCGATAGGCAATCCTTCCGGGCCAGACCTGATACAGTAGGTGGAGTGATCTCTCATGAGTTTCCGACTCCCATCCATATATTCCTGAAATTGTAACTCTAGTATCCACATTTCCCTTTCCTCTACATGAGAAGTTGAAAGAGGTTTTGCAGTCGTTGAGCACAACCGGCGATATTGTGTTGGCGTTGGCGTGGTTGGCCGCTTATTCCAACACTACTCGAAGAAGCTACCGGCATCACAATTCCGAAGCCCCGCCACCTGATACGGCACCACGCTTGACCTTACTGTCCCCCCAATCGGCGGGATCGTTAGCAAACGTGGCACATGCGATACCCAGACATGAAAGGCAGCATGGGAGGGCCTTACCAAAGGAGATACACTCATTGGATAAGGATGCGAAAAGGTGAGTGCCATATGAAAGTAAGAGAGAAGGGAACTTGTAACATGATCAGGGAGACTGCATTGGGCATGAAGAGTAGAGTGCTAATCAGTATTCCCGAGCCCTCAATGGCGTCGTGGAAAATGGCTTCTCCAAAATTGCACCTCTAGCGCGGCGCGTCGTGTTTGTCACAGACCCTAAGTATCCGGACGAGATGAAGAGCTCTTCAGACAGTATCCTTTCCTTTATGGATGCTGTTCTGGGCGTATCTCCACCAATCAAACATTTCCGGAACAATAGCTATGGGGCGAGGTTGAGGAGTGACATCTGGACCCCAGAAAATCGTCTTGGATCATACCATACACAGAAGTTTAGCTCAGGACCTGTATCATCTAGAGGTGGTCCGGATAAACCTTCCACAGAAACTCAGCAGCACCCTTCCTAGCATTATTGACCAGATACAATCGACCTAGAGAGAGATACCGGGTGTCAGCTCCTAAAGTTCACCCCCCCCCCCTTTTGACTAATTCATAAGCAGCATAGGCCAAGATAAACACCCGGCATATAATAATATTATAGAATATTAAAAATAATTGACACGGAGGTAATGATCGGCGATGAGAGTTTCAAGTTTGTATTAAGCGGTAAAGTTCATAATTGATTAAGCCAAGTGTGTAGAAAGGGAAGACTTGAGGAAAGCTAAGAACAGGAAATAAGGTATGAGGCGAGGAAAAGGAGGAAAACAAATAGGAGAAACTTGTCATAGCTTGTGTCTCTCCGCTGCGGCCTCGGAGTACGAGCATCTCTCATACAAAGCGTAGCTGCCTTCGACATTGAAGGTTATTTAGTGGAAAGTGACTTCTTGTGGCCAGTTAGGACGCAAGACAGGAGCTCACATGCAAAACATCCACTCAGGACCACCAATCGCGTGTTTGGCAAGCACTTTAACTGCGGTATTTTTCAACCAATCGCTGACAAGAGATATGTACCGGCAGTTGAAGTATACCTCAATAGCGGTATTGATTACGCCACCCAACTCTCCCGTTGGTGATATCATTGACAAGTCTTGGCCTCTGAAACAGTGAGTGCAACCACAACCCCCAACCTCCCAATACACTAACACCCATTAACTACTACTAAAACACGTATGGGATCATTGCAGCCCTCCTTTTCCAAGGCAACAAGACAGCCAAGAACTTGACCAAATACGCCGGAAGAGGGCGCAAGGAACAGACAAGGAAATGAAGCAGTTTGGTGATAACCGACTGATAGACTCCTATCATACCGGTATGATACCACACTCCAGAAAGCCAGTTTTCCTTCTTCCCCAGGTCAACACAGGGCTTCAGGCTGACGAAGGCTGAAAACAATGCGGCCAAATAGGCCACCAAAACGCAGCCCCAAATCCAAATGAACACCTGATCTTGAGATTGCCGTACCCAAGCCCTGCCCCGATTCACACTACCTTTTAGTGATTTCTCCCCTTCTCCGGTGGCCACTGTTCAAAGCCAATAGCGGAAATAACTAACAAGCACCCATTGCAATCTACCATCTCGCAGCCCCCAAAGCTCCACGTCCCCCCTCCGCTAAGAACTCGAACAAGTCCCAAGAAGAGTAGGTAGTTAGGCCAAACAAGGCCTAGCAAAAAGGCGCAAACTCAACCAACGACCTCAAAATCTCAAAAGGAACCCAGGTCGGCACACCCGGGAGCGTGACCCACCACACCGAGCGAATATACCGGAGCCCGGGGGAATCCGACGGATTCAGGTTCCCCCGGACGCGGAAGGAAGAAGGACAGGCTGCCAAGCACCAGCCCGCCACAGTGAGTGTGAACTATCAGCCTTCCATAGCGAGGCACCGATAAATGAGGGAGAGGAGGGCTACGATCAATAAATGATTGATACTATAGCCCGCGCCGCCCTTCTGCCGTGAACCAATTGAAACCCGTCCACTCGCCACCATCCCCAACCACTGGCTCAAGTCTGAAAACGCCGGCAGACTGGCGAATACGTATTGTATAAAGGTGTTGCGTATACGTACTCCAAGAGAGGAACGTGACGATGTCTGTGAGGAAGGAAGAGGCCACTTTGTACCCGATAAATCCTCCCTTTCATAACCTTTTTTTTCTTTTCTTCTCCCCCGTTTGTCTATTGGTCAATTCTAGCAATGTGTACTTATCGCCCCATCCCCCTACCATCCCATACCATTTACTCAATCAATTCCACCCCATCCCGCAGAAATAATAGTATAAAAAAAACAAAAAAAACAAATCAAGGTAAAAATCGTACGATATCATAACTATGATACCTCCAAACACCAATCGAATAATACCGAGTGATAGCCCATGACGGTGTGTCACCATGAAGGCATAACTGCAATCTGTCCATATCGTACATTGCATACTCGTACACCGACGACGAAAAAGACCACGCAACGCACGAAACGCAACGCAATGAAGCCTCACCTTCCCCACTATTCAAAGTATGGAGAATTAAATATATAAAAAAGAAAGGGTACATATTACTATAGGAATATAGTATACGTATGCCATCCCCAGACTCTAATATCATAGGACAGGAGCACAGAACAGACGGACAGATATCGTATAACATACGTGCAATAAACTCGAGATGACTCACGAGAATTAATATGATACCAGTAAAGTTATCATAACTCCCCAGTCCCCACTCGCACCGGCTTTAAACAGACCCCCCCCCCCCCAAGTGAATTGCAGTTTTTAGCAGTGTTAACCATTGCAATATTGCTGCCAGAGCATATGTTATCCTCATCCCACCCAGAGCTTATAACTCCAGTTAACCAACACAAACATGAGCTCCTTCTTTTCCCCCCACCACCCAACCTACCATACCCAACTCACCGGAGCTCGCAGCCCACAGTCATATCATACCCCAGCAGCACCCATGGTTCCTGCGCAACGCACGCTCTGACTTGGCGGCACCGACCCATCCACCCACCACGTCCATCCAAACCCTCGGCATTCCCGCTCCGCTACTCCGGTAACCTAAGGTAAGGTCAGATAGACGGAGCCTCAAGTCATGCGCCATGACGTCATTCGCGATAAGGCTGTCCCAGCCTTACTGTATGCACCAGCGCCGCATGGTACCAGTACTGCTATGCGCAAGACGGATGGGGTAAGCAGTCCTAGTGTTCGACAGGCCCTGCTACCCATATAACGGGAGAGTGGGATTGGGACGGATAAAGTGTGGGGTGCACATACAGATACTCGAGTAGAGTACTGCGCCCTATCCTACGGGAGGGAGGGAGGAACGGGTGGGGGACGGAAGTAAGGAGTTCACGGTATCATGTGAACCCTTTTAATAGGAACATGTTTATTTATCTTATCTTTCCGGGCTATTCATGTTTATAGACTATGTGGCAAGCAAGCCTAGGGTGATGAACTGACTTATATACTCACGTTTTTTTTACACCCTGAAAATATACACCCGGTTCCAGCGACCGACCGACTTGAAAGTATCCACAAAGAAAAAGAAGCCATAGACAAATAGTGATGTGTTTTTGTTTTTTCTTTCTTCCTTTCATGTCTACGGTAAACAGCAAAACCCCCCCACAGCCAACCCCCCACAATCAAAACACAAAGCAGAGAAAGAAGCAACCACGTTCCATTCTTCATACGTTATCATACCCAACCAAAGTTCCATGACACCGAATTCCTATCGGTTGTGACAGCAAAGAAAAAGAAAGGTCCGTGTTTAGGAAGTGAATTCTCCCCACTATGTACGATAGCCACTTACTGCCCCTTCTTCTCGGCGGAAGGGGTCGAGGATTGCGGCTTCCCCCAGGCCCAGAGCCACTTGCCCGTAGTAGCGGCGCTCGGAGAACTCTCGCTAGCCGCGTCACTCATCGTGACGTGATCGAAATCACCTTCAGCACCAGACACGTTGCCCGAGCTAGGGGACTTGAAGACCTTTCCCTTCTCCGAAGGGTATGCTCCAGTAGCCTCATCAAGGACAGATGCGATACTCGTTCCCCCGACCGGTTCGCCAGTTCCGCGGATGGTATTCATCTCCTGGTCCAATGCGGCCATGACAACCTTCAATCTCTCTCTCTGAAGCTCGATAAATCGAGTCTTCTCAACCTTGCCTTCGATCCCGGGAGGAATTAAAGTTGCCGAATTCGACATCCCATCACCAACAGATGGATTCCTCTGCTCCTGCTGTTGTAGGGCAGACGACAAGAAATGGTAGAAATCTGTAGCCATCTGCGGCGCATAAGGCGTGATCGGTGGAACTCTCCACCTTGTGAATAAGTTCTGGACAAATGAGGTGGGATCCTCTGGGGGCGGAGAATCTTGCGATTGTATGGCCGCCTGGTGGGCCTGTTGGAGAGTTCCAAATAAGGCTTCCCGAGCATAATCGATAAGTTTACGTATGTACTCGACCCCCGCGGCCTTGGCCTGATCGTGTGTTCGGGTGATGAACTCTTCTATCTCCCTTTCGTGAGCGTCCAGTATTGGGTGGACATGTTCTACGTATAATCTTGTAGCTCCCTGGAACTGTGGTAAGACCAGCCACAACATAAAGCCCGCACGGATCTCTTGGTAAAATGGGAACCTAGATAACAACGAGGTTAAGATAAGGCTTTGACAACATCATCCCGTAATTCCGGGAACTTACCAGCAAAGGATCCAGCCCGTCCATGACTCAACAACCAAAATACAAGCGATAACCACCCAATACATCAGCCATGGTGTCAGTTGTGTAGGGTCGTTGGCCTTGAGGGCCTTGTATGAGGCGAAAACAGGAAAGAGAAAAGTAGCAACAGAACTTGAGCACACGCGACACAGTCAAACGTTAGCAAGAGGCTTGTAGGAGATTTAATGTATTCACGTTGGGCCCAGAGTCGACGAGCGGAAAGGCAGCGGAAGTCATCCGTGGCAGCGAACCACAGGACCTAATCCCAAGGAGGTGGGGCTCGCTCACTCACCAAAGAATCTTGGCTAGTAAATCAAACATTGTGAGGAATGTGTAAGAAGAACAATATCGATGGATAGGGTAGATGCCAAATCAATAGGGTTTGTCGAAGATGAGAGCGCTGTGACGATTGATGATCGATAGATGTGAGGATGGATGAAGTTATGGATGGATGGAAACGGGCGGAAGAGGGATGATAAAGAGAATCTTGGGGAGAGTGTAAGAAGAGGCGAGGGGAAGGGAAGGGCGGAGTGAGGGGGAGGGTTGTTGTGTGGTGCTTTGGGAGTGGTGCGTGGGGAGGACAGTAGGAGGATTTTGTGAATTGTAACGTGGATAAGAGGGGAGGAGGGGCAGGTGCAACGACGGAGGAGAGACGGGAGCAACCAGAGAGAGGACGCCCCAGGCCCCTCCACACCGAAATGTCTTATAGGGAAGGGATAAAAATTAGCCCCTCTCCTCGATGCAGCTCAGGGAATTACAGACACAACATAAACAGCCAGCCATGGTATCACAGGGAAGAGGACACGCTGAACAAGTTAAAGCCAGCTTTTATCATACTCTTTTTTTTTTTTTTTTTTTTTCGCCCAGAAGTGATTTATAAGAAGCGAGGACAGGTTGCAACACTTTACTGTAATTTACGGAAAGGACAATTCAAAACGATCTACTGTGACAGCTCTCTCTACTCTCACCAAAGTTTTTTGGTGGAGTATGATACGATAACCTGCAACAATAGCAGTCCTCTCTCTCTCTCTCTCTCTCACTTCAAGATACTGCCCCGTGACTAGGTCAGCGTCACCCCCCAGATCAAGACTAGCGTGATCTAGAATCCCGATCCATCACTCTGAATTCTAATTTTGAGGCTTCTCACGATTCTCCATTCCCCAAATGCTCACCTTCTGCCTCCATGCTGACCGATTGACCTGCCCATCCTCGTCCCTCTATATCTCCTTCTCTCTTCCAGCTGGCTAAACCTTTTATTCTCTAATCAAAATTACCTCATCCTTCTTCCCTCCATCCTCCCACCCCCACTTTAGTCTTTCAAGCTCAAACTCGTCTCTTCCAGCATTGTTTACATTCTCCCCAGTTCCCGTGCTCTCTCTCACTCCGCCACCGTACCCACTTGTTCTCCGGACCCTTGGTGTTTGTCAAGAACGAAGCTCCCTAGTGTGTGCGGCTATACCGAGCCTGATCGGCTTAGGTCAAGACTCGGTGCTGGGAGATTTGTATCGAGGAACCCTAACTTTCCCCGAACACTCCTCCGGAGAAAGGCAATGGAAGAAGAAAAAAATAAGAAAAAAGTACAGTAAGAAATAAGAAAAAAAACTGCATTTGACCGCGGCTTCCGGCTCCATTTCGCTAAAGTTGCCGCACCGAGGATCCCCTACACCTGCCATGTGTCGATCAAGTGGGCTGTTGTTTCCTCCGCCTCTCACGAATGGCCGACAAACAAACAAAGCAAAGCGGGCCAAGTGCTACCTCCTCGGTGTTGGAGAGGCACTCGAGTAGGTACGGTAGTTGGGTATTCCAAAGGTATTGTTCTCTATTAGCTGTCGGCTTCATTGTTGGGAAATCCCTGTGCACTTTTTGCTGTTTAGGAAACCAGTAACCTTAACGGAATTGGACTCGTACACGCACTGTCATACTGTGGGACGGCCAAGGTTTGTACCTCCTGCTCACTCATGCTCTTGCACGGCCAGCCACCATTCCTTCCTCTTTTCCTGTCCATCGTCAGAGTCGTATGTCCGAACAGGCGCTCCCCATTGATGAGTGAGGTCACTTGCGTTGACCGCCCCTCCCTCCCTCCTGCCTCGCTCGCAATCCCTTGTGAATCCACGGTGCTGCGCTGGCAAGGAAGTGCCATGACAGCTAAATAGCTGCTGTCTGCCTGCCACCCACCTTTGTATCTCGAATCCCCCCATTCGCCCCAACCATCGACTGCCGTGTCAGTTCTGAAAGAAACTACAGTTCTCCAAAAGAAATATCTCATCAAACAAACAGCCTCCCCCACCATCCCGGTAATGTGTATCTTGCTACTTACCACTGCTCACCCCGACTACCCTCTTATCGTCCTCAACAACAGAGATGTACGTTTACTTTCTTTTTCATCACCATACTCGCCATATTAGATCACTCGGTACTAGCTTCCCCACTCTGTGAGGGCCTACTATGCATCCCCGAAATTCACTACAGCTGTCCCACCCATACGTGCCCTTCGCTCACCCAGTGCTTCTAGGAATTCCTTCATCGTCCGACACAACCAGCAGCTTTCTGGGAGCCCCCATATTCCCATATATTCTCAGGTCGAGATCTCGCCCGTCCTGAACGCGGTTTGCATACTCCCTCCCTCCCTCCGTCCCGCCTTTCTGCCCATCCGCAGATCGCACCCTCTAACCACCCATCGTCAGGCACATGGCTCGGAATCACTCGCTCCGGGCGCCTAGCCGTCCTCACCAACTTCTGCGAGGATTCGTCCGCAGCTGCGATAAGCCAAAAGTCCCGCGGCTCAATGGTAACACTCTTCCTGACATCACACGAGGACCTCGATAGCTCTACAGAAGCATGGCTCCACCGGCTCCTTGCAGACGGAAAGATGGAGGGCGTTGGAGGATTCTCCCTCTTGTGCGGAACTCTGCGTCCGAGTTCATCCACTAGGGGTCCGAAGGCAAACTTGGAAAAACTTGTTGTGATCTCTAACCGAACCGCCACTGGCGACGAAGGGGTTGAGAGCGGCGCACATTGGGTTGCTGGAACCAAAGGCGAAACGCATGGCCTAAGCAACTCGCTATTCGATGATCCCTGGCCAAAAGTGGTGGTGGGCAGAAATTTGCTCGCAGAAACCATCGAGAAATCGGTCGGAAAGCCTGAGGATGAACTACTGGAGGACTTGTTTGCCATCCTTAGCCACGATACGATGCCCATTACGAGGGGGAAAGACAATGGGGCGCAACTAGAAGCTCTGCGACACTCTATCTTCATTCCGGCGTTCGAGACCTCCCCCGAGACTCCCGAAGCGAATGGCCATGTTGAACCCGTCGTTGAAGAGGCCGCCCCTACGAGGCTCGCACGCCTAGAGGCCAATGGAGCTAGCCCAACCGGAAGTGGCGGTACGAAAAATACACTCGATAACGTTGGTAAAGTGGAACAATACTGCGCCACACCA
>Ga0307510_10006127_pt1 | contig 14330 bp, 9 predicted proteins | sample 12_EM_MG_FD_207224 | JGI IMG/M metagenome (GOLD analysis project Ga0307510, IMG submission 207224) | Populus trichocarpa ectomycorrhiza microbial communities from riparian zone in the Pacific Northwest, United States - 12_EM | ecosystem: Host-associated > Plants > Roots > Unclassified | place...
ATTTTTTTTCAACAAAAGCATCAATATACAGGTTCTTTTAATGCTTTTTTTTTATAGTAAATAAAAAAAGTTGAATACCAAATAGGAAATAAAAACATTCAATTTAAAAGATGACAAAAAAAATCTGAATTAACTGAGGTTAACCTGCCAAACTTATAATTTGGGTAATGAACTCAATTGGATTTAAAAAAAAATTATTCCCAAAATTATTTTTCATGTAATTATACGTCAATCAGGTGCATGAGACTTTTTTATATCAAACAAAATAAAAAATAAAAAATTAAAATAAACAACCTTAATTTTTTTAATATTTAATAAAGAAAAGAGATTTCTTTTTCAAGTAAAATAAAAAACCTTTTAAAAAAAAAGAAACGATGAAATAATGTATTTTTTAAGGAGTTAAAAATATATTAAATAAAAAATAAACAGGCCAAGGGTGTTGGGTTGCCCACGCGTTTAGCCTATAAAAAGGCATGGCTCTCCTGCCACATTCATGAAAGAAGCTTGACCTACCAGCCAAACCTTTTTTTATTTTTTGCCAATAGTAGGGGTAGTAGATGCATCGTCTGTCCTCTTTTCTAAATATCAAAGGACATCACGTTATCTGCTGGCTTAGTTTCCGATGATTAATGGTTCCTGAAAAATTAGCTTTATGTATTTTTTGCTAAAAAATTTGATTTTCAACCCGTTGTTTTTACCCAAAATACCTAGAACACACCCTATATACCTTAATAAACCCACCCATAGCTTCAAAAAATCGTGTAAAAACCTAAAATGAACCCAAAATAAAAAAATATTTCCAAGTTCATATATGTTTTTTTAGGCAATTTGAAGGTGAAAAAAAATATATAAGTGGAATTCTCCTCATCAAATAGAACTCATTGACACTAAGATCAACTATTTTGGTAGCCAAAATTGGTGTCAACAATGATTTTTTCTCCATCACCAGAATATGATGACTTCCTTTCTCATCTCTTAAATCATGGATTGAAAAATAAAAAATATAAAGTTTTGGAAAAAAATTGATTTTTTTTTGAAAAATTGAAAGTTAGAGTAACCTAATATTTATAATTTGAAAAGTATGAGAATTACAATAAAAAATTCATCAGAAACTTGAAAAAGCCACCAATTTTCTGATTTTTCTCATTTTAGTACCTTGTTTGTTAATTTTACTGTTTCCTAACAAATTAACTTAAATTGACCTTCGTATTGATTCTATAAGAAATAAAAATAAAGTTTTGTGATGGAAAAAAAAAAGCACTATGAAAATCCACACAACAATGAGTCTGGATGTGCAGTAGCCTGAGTTACAGTAATTTGCCCATAAAATATAATATTGAGCCAGAAGAAGTGTTAGGATCGGAGCCTAGAAAGTTTTGGAATTCATAATTAGAAGAAAGATATATTGCACCAAATAATAACTATTACTATAACTAGATAATCATCATCTATCTTCTCTTCTTATGATCAAAACCATTCTCATCATCACATTTATTAGTATTATACCTATATTAGCACCAAGATCATCATCCAATTTATATATATATATATATATTCCCATTTATTTATTTTTAAATAGAATATCCTTACAACCCAAAATTAATAAAATAACATTTTTTCTATGGAAACAAATTGCCAACAATAGCAATAGAAGAAAGTTAAAATCAGTATGATAATGACAACAAAAGGAGGGAAGATTGAAAGCAAAATTCAGTAGGAAGAAGAACGAGGAAAGCAACTCTTGTTTGTTTAGCTCGATAGGAGCCAAGAAAAGAACCGGTTGCTGCTACAGGGACTAAGATGCAAAGAACTGAACTTAAGTCAGCTAAGACATAAAAAGACACAAATAACTCAGACACAAACATAAATTAACCAACTATAAAAGGGACAAAACATATAATTAATAATTAAAAAAAAAACTTTCCTTAATTTCACTCCCGAGCGCGCTGCTTCAGCTTCATTTCTTTCTTCTCTCGGTTGCTGTCTCTCTCTCTCTCTCTCTCTCTCTGCCTCACAGTAGTCTTCACTTTTAAGAAAAAACTTCTCTCTACCTCTTGTCTCCCGCGGCGCACGATATCCTTGCCGTTTCTAACTTACGCCCCCGGAGGTAATCCCCTTATCCTACACCTACTCCCATTTCTTCATACCCTAATTACACTGAGATCGTTATTGTTGTTGGTAGCTGATTAATTTCACTAATTGTGTTTAATTGTCCTTACTCGATCAGGATTACAGAGACTATCGATTCACTCTCTAGGGTTTGATTTTGCGGAGTCTAATTTTTTAATTGATACTGTGAGATCTGCTTCAATTGGAATAAAGAAGAGGAACTCTTTAGGGTTAGGGTTTTGTTGTTTTTTTGTATTTGATGCTTTGGCGGGGATCTGAATCAGAATCCTCCTTGTAATCTTGGGTCGGACCGTGAAATGGCCAATCCTGGAGTCGGGTCTAAGTTTGTATCTGTGAATTTGAATAAATCTTATGGCCAGCAACAGCAACAGCAACAGCAATATCACCATAATAATCAGTATAATTATGGGCAGGGTCGGGGGCGGCCTGGTGGGGCTGGAGGAGGAGGTGGAGGAGGAATGGTGGTGCTTTCGAGGCCACGTAGCTCGCAAAAAGCTGCTGGGCCGAAACTTTCTGTTCCACCCCCCTTGAATTTGCCATCCTTGCGTAAAGAGCATGAAAGGTTTGATTCATTGGGATCTGGTGGCGGGCATGGTAGTGGTGGTCCTGGAAATGGGCCTCGGCCTAGTTCTGCTGGTATGGGATGGAGTAAACCTGCTGCAATTGCTGTGCAGGAGAAAGAAGGGTTGGATGTTAGTGGTAATAATAATGGAGTTGACAATGTAAATAATTACGGTGGTGGTGATCTGGGAGGGGGTAATGTGGGTAATGGGGTTAATAAAGCGAGCACCGGTAGTGTGTATATGCCGCCTTCTGTGAGGCCAGTGGGTCCGGCTGCTGCTTCTGGCGGTCGATGGAGTTATTCAGTGGTGGAGAAAGCTGTGGTTTTGAGGGGTGAGGATTTTCCTTCATTGAAGGCAACTTTGCCTGCTGTGTCTGGGCCAGAAAAGAAGCAGAAGGATGGTTTGAGTCAGAAACAGAAGCAGGTGTTGAGTGAGGAGTTAGGTAATGAGCAGAGGGATGGATCTAGTTTGAGTAGGGTTGTTGATATGCGTCCCCAAATGCAGGCAAGGAATAATTTGGGTAATGGATTGGATGAGTATGGTGGTGACAACCGACGGTTGGGTCGTTCTGTTATATCCGAGAAAGAGCGGAAACAGCAAGAGTACTTGTTGGGTCCTTTGCCATTAGTTCGGTTGAATCCTAGGTCAGATTGGGCAGATGATGAGCGGGACACAGGGCATGGTTTGACTGACAGAGGGAGAGATCATGGTTTTTCAAAGAATGAGGCTTACTGGGAGAGGGATTTTGATTTTCCAAGACCAAGTGTTTTACCACAGAAACCAGCTCACAATCTTTTTGACAGGCGAGGACAGCGTGACAATGAAGCTGGAAAGATTTTTTCCAGTGAAGTCACTAAGGTTGACACTTATGGAAGAGATGTCAGAACACTAAGCAGAGAGGGAAGGGAAGGAAACTCATGGAGAGTTTCTTCACCTCTTACAAAAGATAGACTCCCTACCCAAGAGGCTGGAAATGAAAGAAACAGTATTGGTGTAAGACCACCTAGTCTGAACAGAGAAACAGTCAAGGAGAATAAGTACATCCCTTCGGCTTTCCGGGACAGTTCTCAGGACAATACTGAAAGTAGGGATGTGGGTTATGGGCAAGGAGGGAGACAGCCCTGGAGTAATACTATCGATTCTTTTGGCAATCGAGGGCCTGAACGGAATACTCGAGATCGTTATGGAAGTGAACAATACAACAGATTCAGGGGTGATTCGTACCAGAATAACTCAGTTGCCAAATCATCATTTTCTGTGGGTGGTAAAGGGCTTTCAGTTAATGACCCCATACTGAATTTTGGTAAGGAGAAACGCCCCTTTTCAAAGAGTGAAAAACCTTATCTAGAGGACCCTTTCATGAAGGATTTTGGAACTTCTGGTTTTGATGGACGGGATCCCTTCTCCGGGGGGCTTATCAGTTTGGTTAAGAAGAAGAAGGATGTGCTTAAGCAGACTGATTTCCATGATCCTGTTCGGGAATCTTTTGAGGCTGAACTTGAGAGAGTTCAGAAGATGCAGGAACTGGAACGGCAGCGGGTAGTTGAAGAGCAGGAAAGGGCTATGGAGTTAGCTCGTAGAGAAGAAGAGGAGAGAATGAGGCTAACTAGGGAACAAGAAGAAATGCAGAGAAGGTTGGAAGAAGAAGCTAAAGAAGCTGAATGGAGAGCTGAACAAGAGCGACTGGAAGCCATCCGAAGGGCAGAAGAACATCGGATAGCTAGAGAGGAGGAGAAACAGAGATTGTTTATGGAGGAGGAGAGGAGGAAACAAGGTGCTAGGCAGAAACTCTTAGAATTGGAAAAAAAAATTGCGAAGAGGCAAGCTGAAGCAGAAAAGAGTGGCAATGACATTTCTTCTGGTGTTGCAGATGAGAAAATGACAGGGATGGTGACAGAAAAAGATGTTTCCAGGGCGATAGATGTTGGTGATTGGGAAGAAAGTGAAAGGATGGTGGAGAGCATCACAGCTTCAGTATCCTCTGATTCCTCAGTAGTGAATAGACCATTTGAGATGGGTTCTAGGCCTCACTTTTCTAGAGATGGCTCTTCAGCTTTTTTAGATAGAGGAAAACCTGTGAATTCATGGAAGAGAGATGTATTTGACAATGAGAACAGTGCAGCATTTGTTCCACAAGACCAGGAGAATGGTCACCCTAGTCCTAGGCGAGATGCATCTGTTGGAGGGAGAGCATTTTCTAGGAAAGAGTTCTATGGAGGACCTGGATTAATGCCCTCTAGGCCTTATCATAAAGGAAGGATTACTGATCCTCATGTGGATGATCTTAGTCAACAAATTAGAAGTCAAAGGTGGAATATTTCTGGGGATGGAGATTATTTTAGTAGAAACTCAGAGATTGAACCTGAGCTTCAAGAGAACTTTGCTGATAGTGCATGGGGGCATGGTCTTAGTCAGGGCAATCCTTATCCTCAATACCATGAAAGAATGTATCAAAACCACGAGGCAGATGGGCTCTATTCATTTGGGAGGTCACGGTATCCCATGAGGCAGCCTCGTGTTCTACCCCCTCCATCTATGGCTTCATTGCACAGAAACCCTTATAGAGGTGAGAATGAACGTCCTGGGCCCTCAACCTTTCCAGAGAATGAGATGCGGTACAATCATGGAGCTAGAAATGAATCTACCATGCAGCCAAGGTATGATAGCAGTTATCAACAGAACCTTGGACGAGCTGAAATAATTTCCCAGGAAGAGAATACCGAGACTGAGGTACAGAAACTGAATAGGAACACAAGGTGTGACTCACAGTCTTCACTCTCTGTTTCAAGCCCCCCTGATTCTCCGGTTCATCTCTCTCATGATGATTTGGATGAATCTGGAGATTCTCCAATGTTATCAGCTGGTGAAGGCAAAGATGTTGCCTTGTTGGGTCCAGAAAATGAATCTGCAGCCTTGCATACTGAAGCTGAGAAAGAGAATATGATGAGTGGCTCAAGTATTCTCTCCAATGGGGACGATGAGGAATGGGCTGTTGAGGACGATGAACAGTTGCTGGTATATTTTCCAAAAATAAACTAGTATTGTTTGAGATTTTCTTTGGAAGTCCTTCCTTGATAAGTTTTGCTTGAGTTTGCTGCCATAGTTATTGTTTTTGGGTCCAGGGATATTATTTTTGTTGATTCTATTTATACTTAATTTTGTTTGCTTAAGATGCAATAAACCACAGTCTCTGGAGTGATAGGTTTTGTGACATAAAATTGCTGCCTAAGGAAGTTAATGTGATTGTTGTGGTTGGACTGAATGAGCTCATGACCTTGCTATGTGGTTCTTGTTACTTCACTAATCTTTTTTGTGCTGAGTTATGGTAATTCAAATAAAGATTCTTTTTGGGAATTGAGGGTGGGGGTGGGGGTGGGTGAAGGTTTCAATGGAACATGCAATGGCACGGGCATTAACAAGAAGGGTTTCTTTAGTATATCATCTTCCTAATCATCAAATCTCCACATTCACTTGTGTATTTAATGCTTGGTGATTCTTGTGTTTTTGTTTCTGTGGTTCTGCTTTGTTTTGCAATCTCACCTTGTGACCTGTAGTTCTAGCTTGTTAAATGTTGATGCTTCAATCTCCAACTTGTTGGATATGCATCCATGTCTAAAAGAGTTTTGCCTCAAGTTTTTAATTTATGGGTTACTGAATCTTGGATAGACTGTTGTGTGAATGTTGCTTTAATAATTTTTCCTGAATTTGCCACTGTCCATCATCTTGCTGTTAGTCAGTATGTAGACTGCCTTTCTGCTTCTTGTTTTGGCTGTTTTTTTATTTGGTTTTAGGAACAGCCTAAGATCTCTTGTATTTTCCCATTGTAGCTGGCTTTTGTCACTTGAACATCTCGATTACTGACTGTTCCTTTTTAATTACTCACCTTTGATTTATCCAAAAAATAAAATATGATGATACAGTTGCAGGAGCAAGAAGAATATGATGAGGATGATGATGGTTATGGGGAAGAAGATGAAGTGCACGACGGAGAAGATGAAAATATTAACCTGACTCAAGATTTTGAAGACATGCATTTAGAGGATAAAGGTCCACCTGACATGATTGACAACTTGGTCTTGGGCTTCAATGAGGGTGTTGAGGTTGGGATGCCCAATGATGGGTTTGAAAGAAGTTCAAGGAATGAAGAAACCAAATTTGTGATACCACAACCTTCAGAAGAACAGGGATCTATTGATACAATGTGCAGTGATGGGCAAACCCTTCAAGTGGATGGTTCAACTCAAGTGAATGTCGATAATTCTTCAAGAATCTTCCAGGAAACAGAGAAGGCAATTCAAGACATGGCAATTCAATCCAAAAATGCTTCTCAAACTTCAGCATCACCTGAGCTTAAGGATCATTGTGATGCTCCTACTAGTCATGGCTTGTCCATTCAGCCCCAAATCCAATCTTCATCTGGTCAGACTGTCATGTCTAGTATTCTGTCTGTTAGTAATCTGCCAGAGGTACCTGTTAAGCTTCAGTTTGGGCTATTTTCTGGTCCTTCTCTGATACCTTCACCAGTTCCAGCCATACAGATTGGTTCTATACAGATGCCTCTTCATCTCCATCCCCCAGTTGGCCCATCCCTCACTCACATGCACCCATCACAGCCTCCTCTCTTTCAGTTTGGTCAGCTGAGGTATACACCTCCCATTTCACAGGGGGTTTTGCCTTTGAATCCTCAGTCAATGTCCTTGGTCCGGCCCAGTAATCCAAGTAATTTTCCTTTCAATCAGAATGTTGGAGGTGCTGTACCTATTCAACCTGGTCAAGACACTGTGAAAGCTGATGTTTCATCAATTTCAATGGATAACCAACAAGGCCTTCTCCCACGACACTTGGATCTATCTCATATGGCTGCGAAAGAAGGAAATTCCTTGCCACTGAGAGAAAGATCTGATAGCACTATAAAAATACACCAGGGCAAAGGAGATCGTTCTCACAGTGGTGATAGCAATTCTAGCACTGAATCAAGTTTTCAAGGAGAAAATTCATTTGTGAAGAATTTAAAAAATGTACCTACTCAAGAATTGGAAGGCCAGTCTCAAACTGGTGAACTATCATCTCTATCAGTTTCCAAAGAAAAATATTTAGGAGTTTCAAAGGGTCCAGGCCTAATATCAGGTGGGAGAGGGAGAAGGTATGCCTTCACTGCAAAAACTTCTGGCTCAAGATCATCATTTCAGGCTTCTGAAGTTTCTCGCTCAGATTCTAGTGGATTTCAGAGGAAACCTCGACATCTGCGAACAGAATTTCGAGTTCGGGAAAATTCTGATAGGAAGCAATCTTCTGGACCAGAGGTTGATGATAAGTCTAAAATCAGTTATGGGCGTGCTGGAGCAAGAAGTGGGTCTAGGAGGATGGTTGTTGCAAATAGACAACCAAAACAGCCATTTGAATCAGAGGGCTCAATTTCAAGGCCAGCAAGTTCACGGGAGATAGATTCTCGAAGCAGGGTTGAAAAGGGAGCTGGAAAAGAATCTTTGAGAAAGATCCAGAACATCTCTCACTCCAGAGAGGATGTAGATGCTCCTTTGCAAAGTGGAATCGTGCGTGTATTTGAGCAACCTGGCATAGAAGCACCTAGCGATGATGATGATTTCATTGAGGTGAGGTCAAAGAGGCAAATGCTGAATGATCGACGAGAACAGAGAGAGAAAGAAATCAAGGCAAAGTCTAGGGTTTCAAAGGTTCTATTGCAGTTTTACTTTGAATTAGCATTTGTTGCATAAAAAACTTGTTGCTTAATTACTTCAGTTTGTTGATATTAGATGGCACGGAAACCTCGTTCTTATTTGCAAAGCGTTACTGTGTCTTCCATCTCAAATAACAATTATGCACCAGTTGGTGGAGAGGCATCAAACAGCATTTGCTCTGATTTTGAGGCTCCTCAGGGGAATGGCTTGGCAAGCATTGAAGTCTCAGCTGGATTCAATGCACCCATAGTGTCCCAACCATTGCCTCCAATTGGAACTCCTGCTATGAAAGCTGATGCTCAGGCTGTCAAGTATATACTCTTTCAAGAATTTTATGTAGCCAAACATATATAGACAGTCTTGTAAGTCTCATATGTTCTTCTGCAGGTCCTTCCAGACAAGCTCCTTGACCGTTGTGTCTGGTGGTGGAAAGAACCTTGCTCCGGGTTTAATTTTTGATGGCAAGAACAATGTTCTGGAAACTGCCCAAACATCTTTGCGCTCTTGGGTTAGTTCACGAATTAACCAACAGGTATGGTCAACAGCTCTTACCATCATTTTGCCAATTACAGCAGTCAAAGTGCCATGATATTTTAATGTTCCTCATGGGGTGGTTCTATCATTTTGCATGAATACGAATCCTTTGATTTCACTGAAAAAACATGATGGAAGTCTTGGTGATTACTTGAAGTTGTTCCTCTTTAGTGTAGTGGCTGTTTCTTTTTATGTTTCATTCATCGATTTTGGGTTGCTGGGTCATTCTAATCTCTTTTGAAGTTTGGTGCAGAGTTTACTGCAAAAAATCATCCTTATTTCAAGGTCTGGCTTCATGATTTTAGTGTCTGTCCAGTCCTACCACACTTGCTCGTCTTCAAGCCCTTAGAATCAATGCAACTTTTTTTTTTTTTTTTGAAGAAGGAAAGGAAGGGGATGAGAGGAAAAGGAGGATAATAAAATTTCTATTTAATTTTTTTTGCTTCTTCGTGTAGAGAAAGTGGGCAGAAAGTTCAGAGGAAAATATGTTAATTTTGAAGATCCTGTGCTTATCTTGCTTTAAAATGCTTACAAAGCAGGACAGTTTTAGAGAAAGGTTGAAGATGGTAGCTTATAGGGTTAGCGTGTAGGATCTAGGGGTTTAGAAACTGAAAACAAAGGTCTGAAAGTTAATATAAACAAAAGGTAGTAAACTACTAGCTTCACAATAATAGATTCTAACACAATGAAAGGACCCCACTATCAATAACAAACCAAAGTGTGTTGTATTCATGATAATTTCATCATATACTAACTGAAACACTATATATATATATATATATATATATATATATATGCATGCATGCTTGAGTTATTCCTAATCCTAATCAGATCTGGACTGATAAATAAGAAATATAAATATTCCTATTTTAACTAAGAAAGAGAAACTTAAATAGTCCTAATTAGAAGATACTTTATATTTCCTATATAGCTAGAAAATATCTCTTGCAGGAAGTTCACTGAAATTACAAACCTGCTGTTGCTTAAATCCCCAGGCTGCATCAGTTTGCCACTTTACCCTGGAAGTCTCACTCTTAGTTTGAAAGGAACATTTTGGTGAATATAACAGGGAAACTTCTAGTAAACCTTCCATTCATTTTTTGCTGTTTTTCTTTCTCAAATTAAACCAAAGCAATCTTTTTGCTCTACTTCTTTCCTCCGTTTGAGACCACATTTCAGCATGCTCCACCATTTTAGTGGAAGCACATGTGGGCTCCTGTCTTGTTTTATTACTACTGTTTTCTAACTGCATACTGATTTATTCTCTCTGCAAAGCTCTGACATATGATGTGGCATCAAAGCATTTTACATCACCAGGGAGATCTAGTGCCATTAAAGATGTGCAGCATTCTCTGCCGATATCAATTTCAACTCACGCTAGTGAGAAGTTTTTCTCTTAGATTTTGGTAGAGAAACTTCTGTTGATAGGCAAATAGATCTATCTTTTAGTGTCGACCATGCAGATAAACTGCAGAAAAGGTGCTGCTAGGTCATTAGAATAAGCAAGTTGAAAAATTTGTTTAATTGTTTCAAGTGGGTTTTGTATTACAGTTTGAAGGTCCATAATCTAGTTTTTCTCTTAAATAATTGTTCTGATGCCTCTTTTCATATTTTTGCAATGATTTCATTGTTATTAATCATCTGTGACCATTTGGTAAATCTGCAATTGATAACTGAAATTGATGAATTGTGTCTGATAGGTTATGGCACTAACACAGACTCAACTCGATGAGGCTATGAAGCCTGTGCAATTTGATTCACATTCATCTGTCGGTGATCCAACTAACTCAGTTAGTGAGCCCAGCTTGCCCTCATCATCCCTTTTGAGCAAGGACAAGTCGTTTTCTTCTGCTGTTAGTCCAATCAATTCATTGCTTGCAGGGGAGAAAATTCAATTCGGTGGGCATTTACTTTCTTGTGTATGATCTTAGAATTACTATTAGCCTTATTTTGAAATTTTTGCTGTTCCTTTATATTCAGGTGCTGTTACATCTCCTTCAATTCTTCCTTCTAACAGCCTCTCAGTTACCCACGGGATTGGCCCCCCTGGTCCATTTCGATCGGACATTCATATTTCTCATAATCTCTCTGCAGCTGAAAATGATCGCTCTCTTTTCTTTGAAAAAGAGAAACACTCCAATGAATCTTTTTCTCACTTGGAAGATTGTGAAGCTGAAGCAGAAGCAGAAGCAGCTGCTTCAGCTGTTGCTGTTGCAGCCATTAGTAGTGATGAGATTGGTGGGAATGTGCTGGGTGCGAGCCCTGTCTCTGGTTCAGACTCCAAAAATTTTGGAAGTGCTGATCTTGATAGCATATCAGCGGGTACTGATTTTTTTTTTCTGCAACATTTGTTGGGAGCCTTATATATCTGTTTCTATTTAAGAGTATTTTTTTAAAGCTGTATTAGAGCTCTTTTTTATAATATTTGGCAGGTGCTTCTTCTGATCAGCAATTAGCAAGTCAATCAAGAGCTGAAGAGTCTCTTACTGTGACTCTTCCGGCTGACCTTTCAGTGGAGACTCCAATTTCCTTATGGCCATCTTTGCCAAGTCCACAGAATTCTGCAAGTCAGATGCTTTCGCATGTCCCTGGAGCTCCACCTTCTCATTTTCCCTTCTATGAGATGAATCCCATGTTGGGAGGACCTATTTTTGCTTTTGGGCCACATGATGAATCAGCATCTACTCAATCACAGTCCCAGAAAAGTAAAGCATCAGTTTCTGGTCCGCCTGGGGCCTGGCAACAGCATTCTGGTGTAGACTCATTCTATGGTCCTCCAGCTGGTTTCACTGGCCCTTTCATTAGTCCACCTGGGAGCATCCCAGGGGTTCAAGGTCCACCTCACATGGTTGTCTACAATCATTTTGCACCTGTGGGACAGTTTGGACAAGTTGGCTTGAGTTATATGGGTACCACATATATCCCATCAGGAAAACAACCTGATTGGAAGCATCACCCTGCATCTTCTGCCATGGGTGTTGAAGGGGACATGAATGACATGAATATGGTTTCAGCACAGCGCAACCCGACCAACATGCCTACTATCCAGCATCTTGCTCCTGGTTCTCCACTTTTGTCAATGGCACCGCCCATGGCTATGTTTGATGTTTCTCCTTTCCAGGTAGACATTTGATCTATGGAGTGGAAGCCTAGAACTATTTGGTTGCCAAAATGATGGTTGCTTCCTATTCTTTTCCTTTTCTTTTTGCCATAAACTGTCTAATCAAATGGAAGCTCTCTGTTACACATTTAGGATATTTGAATAACTTGGTTTGGACCAAAATTGGGTGACTTCAATTGCTTGAAGGTCGATTAATGGTTTCTTCCATATTTGCTTATCGTGTTATATTGCTGTTTTATTAACATAACCTAACATTTTGATTAAATTGTTTTGCCCAGTCATCTCCTGACATGTCAGTCCAAGCTCGCTGGCCTCATGTTCCTCCATCCCCTCTTCAATCTCTTCCTGTGTCAATGCCATTGCAACAAGCAGAAGGTGTGCTTCCATCTCAGTTTAACCATACCCTTCCTGTTGACAAACCATTAGCTGCCAACAGGTTCTCTGAGTCGCAAACACCTGCTCCTTCTGACAATAGAAGGAACTTCCCTACAACAACTGATGCCACTGTCAGCCAGTTACCAGATGAACTAGGGTTGGTAGACTCTAGTGCCACCAGCATGGGGGCTTCAACTCAGAGCATTGGTGCTAAGAGCTCATTGGCAAGCACTATTCCAGAGGCTGGCAAGACAGATGTTATGCAGAATGGCAGTGTTAGCAATGGTAGTGGCAAGAACTCCAGCTCTGCTTTGAAGACACAGCCTTTTCACCAGAAGAATAAATCTGCCAAGCATTACAATAACTCTGGGAATAATAATCAGCGTGGAGGTGGAGGCTCTCAGAAGAATAGTTCCGGAGGTGAATGGTCTCATCGTAGAATGGCTTACCATGGAAGGAATCATTCTTTGGGTACAGAAAAGAACTACCCCTCTTCAAAAACGAAGCAGATTTATGTAGCTAAACAGCCTACAAATGGGACATCAACGACATCATGAGGAACATCGAAGTTGATTTTCCTGGATTTTACAAGCTGAAATCTTCGGGGATAGAAAGCATCTCTCGAGAATGAAAATTTTGGCTTACCATTGGGCAGAATCTATGGTAGGGAATGGATGAGTTTTGAATTTTACGAGGGTTCATAAATTGATTGATATACAGGTCTGTCTATCTAATGTGTTGTTGCCCAACGGGTTGACAATAGCTTCTGGGTTTTTTTTTGGTTCTTAAGACGAAGAGGGAGGTCTAGTGTGTCAGTTGGCTTGGTGCTATTATTTCAAGGTCTTGCGTATTAGTTGGGTTTGGTCCATTTCTGTTGTCATTCGTCTTTGTTGGATTTCACCAACCCAATTGTAATATCTTCGGATTGATGTCTTAAAATATTAGTAATCCACCAGATAGATATTCTTTTTCCACTCATGATAAATACGAGGCTTTGGGAATGTTCCGACTTCCTGTCGTCTTTTCGCAGTATCACTTCGATTGCAACTATGATTACAATTTTAAGTTTATACGTGATTTAAATAAAATCCTTTCACTGGTTATTTGTTTGGTTAATTATTAATCCTTCATTTTGCTTTAGAATTGAACTTAATGGTCTGCCCTCCTCTCCTCGCTGTTATGGAAGATTTTTGGTTTCATAAGAGAGTTACCGTCTAATATTATAATATTATAAATATTAACAATTATAATATAGTTATTAAGAATTCTATTTAGTTTTTTTAAAAATTTCAGGTAAGAAACTAGTTGTATAAAAGAAAGGTATTAACATTTCTAATCTGTCATACCTGAGGTAGGCTGCATTATTTTCCTTCTTCTTTATTTACTATGGTCTGATGATATTTCTATTTTATTAGCTACTATAACGAGTTTGCTATGATGACCAAATTCTAGTTTTCTAGGTTAACGTTTGGTCTAGAAAGGTGAAATGTCTTCAATTATCATTAGGATTTTTTAAAAGATAAACTTGATATTGTTCATTCCAAATAATATTTCAGATAAAATTCATTGTAATTTTTTGCAAATGAACCATAAATTATTAAATAATCAAGTCCAATGAAGTGTTTAATGCAAAGGAATGCATCAAAACCGGTCTAAACCATAGAGCTAAGGAAATGTTCTTCTTAAGAACACGAAGAACACTGTCTTAGAAAACTCAACCACTGCCCAGAAACCCAGCCACTATCAAGCCTTCAAAATTGATATTTTTGACCTCTAAAACATGCTTTCTTCATTCTAACAAGTCACACTACTATAACCAAACAACATGATTTTGATATTTTGATGTTATTTGTTGGTTTTGTTTTTTTTTAAAAATTTGTTTTTTTTTTTTTTTGAAAAAAAACAACA
>Ga0307510_10006128_pt1 | contig 14329 bp, 16 predicted proteins | sample 12_EM_MG_FD_207224 | JGI IMG/M metagenome (GOLD analysis project Ga0307510, IMG submission 207224) | Populus trichocarpa ectomycorrhiza microbial communities from riparian zone in the Pacific Northwest, United States - 12_EM | ecosystem: Host-associated > Plants > Roots > Unclassified | place...
GAATTCATCCTCAATGCCGGTTGTCCGTCGGAAACGAGGTTAGTCATCAACTGGCTCAGTCAGTCACACGGTCTCTGGCAATTGCCACTCACAGTACTCACCGCTTTCTCGATACGGATTACGCGATTGATCAGTGACGATTTCCCGACGCCTGCCCAATCGACGGTCGACGGTCAAACACACAGCTTGGTTGTATAAAAGATTGGTAAACCTACCCAACCCACACAAAGGATGCGGAATCTGGGAAACGGGACTGAGAAAGAACCACTAGTGACTAGTCCCGAAGACTCTTCCCTACCGTTTGATAGTGTCCACAATCTCCCTGCCAAGAAGGGACGAACTTGAATGGGCTCGAGGGTGGGCTGACAGTTGGGACAATAATTTTAGCGCCCGAAAAAGGAAGCCACTGAATGATTGCCCGTTTGCACTGCTGTTGAGGAGGACAAACTATTTAGGTAGGCGAAGACCGGCTGAGGGCGTAGAAGCCTTCAGGGTAGTTCACAAAGTCGGAGTCTATGGATCTGACTCAGAGTCGTTCGCACAAAACTCGAAATTGGCTCTATCTGCCCTCGTGCCCGTCGAGCGACGACCGGCGACCGCAGCCTTGAAAGATACCAACGTGTAATCTCCGGTTTACAGGGAATAACCGTGTCCTAAGGAAGGATAAGAATGAGGAAATTCCACATCTGCCTTGCGAAATCATCTTCCTTATCATGCTCAAGTTGAGACGCGAAAGAGGACGGCAAAATGACAACAAAATGATAAAAGACCAACGATTCAGAAGGTCAATTTAAGTGCGTACATACATAGTAGATACACTGCGAGAAAACCCCTCTTTGGGGGCTATTCATAATGAGCACAGATCTTTCAGTGTTTCATGCCCCGACTGTCCCGAAACTCGAAAACGAGTTGGTCGTCCGTCTCGAACCTGGCACACAGGTATAGAATTCATTCAGATGAATCTACTAGCCCCACCAACCCGGAGCACTTCATTGAGTTGTCTGTCAAACTTGGTTGAGACGGCGAGATTGATAGGTTCCAGACGAGGATGGACAAGGGGATCTGTCTCTTTCTGGTTGGGTACGATTATATAGGCTGTCTGAGAGGGCTCGTCCATGTCGAACATTCCTTTTGAACAAATGTCCATATACTTATACGCCAAGTTGCCCCGAGTTGCCTCGGCGTAGAGCTCTTTATATTGAACGGAAATATCCGGGTTGTAGACGAAGTCGATGCAAATACGAGGGGTGGGTCCGTATTCGTTGTACATTTTATCGGCCTTCTCGAGCTGAGAGTCTGTGAACCCATGGATGCGGGCACTAAACGAAACTTGGTTGTGAGCCTGGGCATGTAGCGTGAACATCAGGGAGCTCACGCTTGAACAATCTCTTCTCTCATCCAGCGACTCATACATACGACTGCTGTATTGGTTGCCTTCCCCAAAAGGGACCATCTTTCCTGGCGCGGAAAGGTGACAAATATGTTGAAGAGTTTCGTGGCCGGGTCCGCAAGAACAGATGGGATCCCGCTTGGAGAGTTGTCGGCGTCGACAAACGTCCAAAGGAATGGAACGAAGGAAGTGACGTCGACGTCCTCGAGGGGTTTGACAAAAACGCCTTCTTCTACAAACAGGAAGCACTTGTTGGTACGATACCAGATAAACGGCTTTCCTTCGCCTAGGCGTCGACGGACGGCAAAGGAGACCCAGTATGACTTCCCTTTTCGCACAGGATATTGTGACTGATTAACGTCTCTATAGAATGGAGGGCTCACCAATACCAGGTTGTCCCGTGATAACGACAGAGGGTGCGACTCCCCTCCCAATACTCTTCACCCTATCGTAGTGCTTGTTGCAATAGTCATAGATCCGTAGATAATCGTTGCGTATCCAGAGTTTTGAGCGCTCGAGATGCTCGATGCCAAAATCGAGGGCGTAGCAGCCTGGACCAATGTCGGACCAGAATTCATCGTCATCGTTGACAGGGTGTGATCTCCGCCATTCTTGCTCTTCCTCCGTCATGTCCTTGCGCCAAAATTTGGCATGAGGCTGAGAGAGGAGCCTATCATCTTCAAGCTTAGTCCATGAATTAGCATCACTCTCAAGGATGAAGACAGAGGCAAGGGTCGAGGGAGTCGCGGTGTGAGCCATTGGACAGGAGTTCCTCGACTCGATCCCCCTGTTGACCTGCCTTTATAAATCCAACATTTTACACTTCAGGGGCTGCATTCGATCGTAGATTAGTAATCCTAGTAATCCTAGGGGCCTATTCGGAGTGCTTTGACCGTGCTGCCACTTTAGTACTTTCATCGCGGCGATGTAAGTATCCGTCCACATGAGCAGGACAACCGTGGAAAGACATGCAAATGCGAAACCCGTTCACCTAGATCCGGGATATTATACAAGTAAGGGGAGGCAACGCCACAAGGGCAAGGAAGCCGCTTGTCAATTGTCAACGAATGGCGCGGGCCGGGCCAGTAACCGTTATACCTTATCACGTGACGCACCACCCGGTCGCAGGGAGAGCGACCAGTGTACTACCCAAACCTCCACGGCTCTGAGAGGGCAAGACGCCGTAGAGAGCTATTGGTGTTCCGTAGATTATCCAAGGCAGGTCTATAGCCCAAACCGTATGTTCTGGTTGGTAGACATGTAGATCATGCGAATAGAATCAGGTAACTTGGAATTGCCCTCAGGCTCCCTAGAGGATTCAGGTTTCGACGCTTTCCTCGCCGTAAGATGGATATTAGCTGAGGCGTATCTCGTAACTCGACGGTTTGATCGCAGTGGTTGGCGCGGAAGTCAGAGAGGAAGCTATGAGGTCTGTTTCGACGCGGACGACGTGCCAATGCCAGCGTAAGAGTGTCGTAAGAGGCAGTCAAGGTTGCCCCATCTGGGACTCGCTCTGCTTTTGATCTTTTTCGCACTCGAATATGGCACGTATTGGACGTCTTTCTCTATTTCTTCGCTGATGACTAGCTTCCTACAAATCAGAGGCCCATTCTCCTTCAAGGTTAGCATTTCTATATAAAATTTTCTCGATTGACTGACCATGCTTCACAGGACATGAGCGGTCCCTGACTCAAATAAAATTCAATCAAGAGGGCGATCTCCTCTTTTCCTGCTCCAAAGACCACATCATCAACGTTTGGTTTTCTCACAATGGAGAGCGTCTCGGAACCTACAACGGACACAACGGGACAATTTGGACAATAGACGTCGACTGTGCGTAGTGTATACCGTATCTCCTCCTCCCCGTCCTAGTCGCTCATTCCATCCGGAACTCACACCCCCAGCACAATCACGCTTCCTCGTCTCGGGCTCGGCAGACAACGAGATGAGGCTCTGGTCCGTGCAGACGGGCAAGTGCCTCTTCGTGTGGGAGTTCCCGACGGCCGTCAAGTGTGTAGACTTTTCCGACGACGACAAGCAAGTCGTGTGCATCACCGAGCAGCGCATGGGCCACCAGGGCGCCATCCGCATCTTCGATATCAACGGCGACGGCGATGGCACAGAACGTGCGTAATAAAGGCCCATCTTCTTCATTTCCCTCCCCTCCGTCCTCACCGCCATTACAGAGAGCCGCGAGCCCACGTCGCTATTCTACCCAGTAGGGAGCAAAGCGACCGTGTGCGCTTTCCCGTACACACCCCATCTGATCCTAACGGGCCACGAGTCGGGCAAAGTTGCACTCTTCGATGGGCGCTCGGGCGACGAGGTGCTCTCGAACGAGCGCGCCCACATGGACGTCGTGACGGACTTGCAGGTCTCTGCCGATCGCTCGTACTTCATCACGAGCAGCAAGGACAAGACGGCGCGCATACACGACGCCAAGACGCTCACCGTGCTCAAGACGTTCCAGACCGAGACCCCGCTGAACAGCGCCGCGCTCGCGCCGAACATGCCCTACGTGCGTCCCTATTCTCTTCCTGCCAGATATTTGAAACGACTTTTTTTTGCCCGTATCTTCACCCCTTCCGCTCTCAAATGAAGGTCCTGTTGGGTGGCGGTCAGGAAGCCATGAGTGTCACGACGACGTCATTACGACAGGGCAAGTTCGAAGCCCGTTTCTGGCATCGCGTCTTCGAGGAAGAAGTCGGTCGCGTAAAGGGACACTTTGGCCCGCTGAACACGTACGTCAGAAATACTCTTTTCTCGAATCAGCTTTCTCCTCACGGGGCCGTACTAGGATCGCCGTGCATCCGGCGGGCACCGCATATGCGTCCGGAGGCGAGGACGGTTTCGTTCGTGTGCACCACTTTGACGAGAGCTACTTCAAGGCGCGGCCGTACGGCGAGGTAGAAATCCTCAATTAGAAAAAAAATTCCCAACCGTCGATCTTGGGGCATGGATGCATCAGTTGTACGATACCTACTGTATCGTTAAAAAAATATACAGTAACATTGAAAAGCATAGTTTGGGACACGCAAAGTCATAAACGAAAAGCGCGGGAGAAAGCAGGGAACCACGTGTTAGTTACTATATGAGCCTACTCGTGCGAGGTGTAAGCAATGTATATCTAGTCCTCTCTAAAAGCTACTTTACACAAATTGACCGGATGGAACAACGTTAAGAAGGTATATATGTGGCCGTAAGTACTTCAAAGTCATCCTGGCATGTCCATGAGGGGGAGGTGAAAGGAGGCCCGGAAAGATTAAGGTAAGAATAATGCAGCCAAGAGCATTGAGATGAGTGCAACGAATGTGGGGAAGAGCTGCGGCACCTGCGGAGATGGTGGCGCTCTGGTGAGAAAGAAAGGGTGGGCGACAACAAATTAGCAGCCCGAACGCCTCAGTTGAAGGGGAAAGGGAACGCACGATGACTTTGACGCTCCTGAGGGGTTCGTCAAGATCTTCACGTTCATCAGCGCCACGAGGCCATCTGCCGCGTTCGTTCCGGTCGTGCCGACGCTCAGGTTGTGGTTGATGCCGACGGAGGTGTTGGAGAGGTAGTCGGAGACGTACTGTACGTCGGTCTGATACACAAACCCGTCGTACGTCGTCTGCCCAGAGTAGGTCGTTCCGTTAGTCAAGTTCGTGGTCGGGATGAGAGTCGATTGCGATGTCGCGTTGCCGATCAACCAGTCGCTATGACAAGCCGTGAGCGGAGGACGAGGAAACAGTACGAGAGTGTACAGTTGGAACGTACCGGGCAAGGTTATATCTTAACCATGGTCGGGTTCGGTTTTAGTGACACAAAGGATAGGAATATTGAGAAGGAAGCGCACGTACCCGTTAAAGATGATGTCGTGAAATACTGTGGCGCGATTGTCAGGGTAAGAAACGAGCACAGGGGTTCAACGACTACGGACTCACATGTAGCTGGGAGTTCATACGAAACAGCCATGAAAATGGCCCCACTATATCAGGGTGATGCGTTAGAAGGAAAAGACGATGAGCACTGTCGAAAGACACGCGACGACTGGGAGAATTGCACCTGTCCGCTTCACTCCCCTCCTGTACCCAATATCGGAAGTGGTTGCCGCCTAAGACCGATTCTTTGCATGTGCCCAACGTAGCATCGCCGTAATCATAACGCATCACCGCCGTTTCGTTCCCTTTTAAATTTTTAAAAAATATTGGAAATGAGGAGAAGGAAAGAAGAGAAGGGGGGTTGGGGACGCACGATAACCCCGACCGTCTCCGAGGTCAGCCTGTTGATCACTTCCCGAATGTTGTCCGAGGCATTCGCCAGCGAACCCAAGGGATCTGATGGCAAGCGCGAGAGAGGGGGAAAAGGGAGGACGGAGCCGGCAGATCCGTTCCATTTAGTTTTTTTTTCTTGTTATGAGTGGTTGAAAGAAAGCAACGTACAGAAAGTAGTTGCGTAGCCCTCCATCATTTTGCTGGTCAACCAGGACCGCGGCATCGGATGTTCCGAGGACGATGGCGTTGATGGGTTCTCCTTGTCCAGGAGGAAATGTATTGTTGACTTCCTATAGGAAGGGGGATCGGCATTAGTGTGCCGTTTGACTGACGGGCTTCTCGTCCCTTCCACCCTCTCTATCTCGCTCTCTCTCTCGAGAAGGGAGGGTAGGAGGAAGGAGGAGTAGTAGACGCACGGTGAGCCAACTACCGCTATGGTCGCGCGGGTCATAGAAGCCTAGTGGTGGCACGTTGCGCGAGGTGCCGCGAGCAGCCAATGGATGTGGTGGGTGGCCGTTGGGGTGAGCCGACGCGACTGCGATGAGGAGCGGCCATGATAATAGGAGAACAAAGAAAGCGGTGACAGACATGCGGTTTGGAAGGGGGGAATATGACGGACGGGTGGAGTCGAGGGACCGTTGGAGGCGTGTGTGCGTGAGCGCAACGTTTATGGTCGTTGGTGCTGCTTCAGGCAAGCAAGCAGGGGCGCAACTGCGTGAGGGCAAGAGCATACACAAGGGTAAACGCTGTGCCGGCGCTTGAGGCTTGACACCGACACAAGGTGAAAATAATAAGAACAAGACTCCGGATCTTCATACACAAAACAAAAAAAAACATGGATGGTGAACGTTGTGAAGCAATATATGTCCCAAACAGGTGTCTGTTCCGGCTGGGCATACAATACGTCTATGATACTCAATGCGAACTATTTAGCGTCGCCTACTGCACTAGCGTGTACGCCAACATGAGGTGTACTATAGTAGTAAGACTGTACAGTACCGTATGACTTTCTCATACGGCCGTCGTCTTTCCTATCTCGAAAATCTTTCGAATCATTCGCTCCTATCTTCCCGCAATGGCCTGCTCATAAATCTATCCGCCGTGTTCCGCCATTTCTCCGAGCTAGGTGTCGTTTAGGCGCCTGGTGCTCGCTCTTGGCGTGTCCACCTGTCGCCATCACACCATCTTATGCCAACTATCACCGCAACGATAACGACAAACTCAGAATTGTGCCCCATATCTCCATATACATATTTCAATATCGTCTTGGACTGGACAAAACCCCGACCAAACTGCCCGAACAAATGGTATGGACCCAACAAACCCCGATCTCTGGGCTCGCAACTTCGGACACAATAACGATTGGGCGGGCCTCAGAAGTCCTTAGCCTTCCATGGCATCTTCAAGGGCATCTAGGGCACCTCGCTTCGCTGTACGACGCAGACAGGAAGAAAATACCAGTATCAGGGAACGCCGCTCTGAATTTAGAAATGGCTGATCCACTGGACTCACCTTCGAGCTGTGCCGTTTTGTAGTCGATTCTGATCCCAACGTCGTGACGATATGCGACTTGAAGTGTGATCCAGGCATCAGCTACAGTTCGGCTGAAATACCCCATTCAGTAATTCGAAAGGAAGGGGAGAACCGTGGTGAAGGGGAGTCGTACACCACCTCTCTGGCCAGTTTGCCTTTGAGGGAACCCTTGCTTTTCACGTATTCTTCCCACACTCGCAGAGCCTATACGGTATCATAATCAAAGGTTCACTATCAATTCCATGTCCTCTTTCTTGTTGACGGATCGAATAGGCTGACTTCATACTGAGCACCGAAAGCCAAACCCTCCGTGGTAAATCCATCCTTCTTGCTAGTATCTTGAAGCTGGACACGCCTTCTAAATCGCCGACTGATAAGAAGAACCGCAAAAAATACTTACCTTGTTCCACGACACGTATTGTTCTGATTCGTCGGTGTAGTAAACCATGGCAGTGGGCGAATTCGAGCAGAAAGTCAAGTCTAGAAACGAAAAATTCTACCCGGTGACCCTCAGAGTTTTATAGCTAGGGAAGAGTCTACCATTCATGGGATCTACATTAAGGCGGCAAGAAATTCATGTGACGATGTAGCGTCAGACGGCGAGCATGTGAATGCGTCGATGATGAATGCATGCGGGACCGAATCACCGAGGCTTGTAATGCTGCCCGACTTTTTTGGCCTGTGACGAACGTACGTCATACATCACACCGCTTCAATTCGCTTGGAGGAGACAAATTTATGCATCCATACCGTGAACAATTCTCTCGCGAGGCTGTTCACTGGCAAGTTCTCCTTTGGGTCTATAAGTACGACGTTCGAACCTGTCTGTTATTTAGCAACAATGTTACATCGCTGGATCCCAACTGATGCAATATGCGATGCTCTATTGTTGTCGGTCTCGTCGAAAGACTAAAAGGAAAGGAATTGAGATTGAGTATGCGAGATAGTGCGAGTACAGTACAGTGCGGTAGTACGGGAGAGCTTCACTAAGCCCTATAGCTAACGAACCGTTCGAAATGGTGCAACAACCTTGAGACATCGAATTCCAATATCTGACCCAAGACATCCAGAGCACCTTCTTTTGCTGCAAGAAAGAAAAAAGGTTCAATATCGGCAAGTCAGAAAGATAGGCAGACCCAACGAGCGCACATGACCCTGATCAGTGAGACGAGAAATCGATGGGAAATCGATGGAAACGTCTGAAAAAAAACTTGCCTTTTCTCCGGGCCAATTGATAGTCCACCGCCGGCTGCACTCGTGTGGCGTCCGTGGCGATCCCGCTCTTTCCACTCGTTGGTCCTGGATCCGACGAGTCGATCCGGCGGGCGACCTGAAGGAAGATCCACCCATCGATGACCACTTGACTACGCAAGGGTATTCATCCATTACGGGGTAGAAAGAATGAGGATGCGCGAAATAGGGTCAAGGGGGGGGGGTTTTTTTAAACAACAATGTATTAGAAAAGTAAAACACACTCTTACATGAGTTCTTTGGCTTGCGCTTCGTCAATGTTGCCATACCTCCTCACGTATTCTCCCCACACCTTGAATGCCTACAAATTAGACACACTCAGTCCCTCAGTATGGCTTCAATTTTACGGGAGTTCAAGGCTTGCCTGACCTCGTACTGGGCGCCTAGGTACAACGTCTCTGTCGTAAAGGGTGCCGGATTTGTCAGGTCTGTCAGCTAGTTTTTTTTCTTCAATCATCGTCGTTCTTCGGCCTCAAGGTAACGGATGGTGGGAAGCGCGGCCGCGGAGCCTCGCGAATAAAGAAAGACTGCACAGTACCTGCTTCCAGGCTACGAATTGTGCCGAGTCTTGCAAGTAGTAAACCATTTGAAAAGTGGAAAAGACGCGAGAGATAAACGAAAAGGTCCCACAGAACACCAGTGGTAAACAATGGGATAAACCCCTTTCGGTTTTGGTCGTGTCAACGGGGCCCTTTATATGCGAGAGACAGCTCTCATTCCTCTGTTGATGATCAATGATTAATGATTCCTTCTTCGCATCCACGAGAGAAGACAGATTGATAGTTCCAAGCGTACCAGTGAGCAGTGCGTGCATGGTAGTTACAGAACCGATAACGTCCACGCCATCCCTTCCTTCCTACATAGTCGAACGAGTACTGAACCGGTAAACGAAGACCCGTAGTGCGCGCAAGGTATCCGAAAAAATCAGATGGCCGGGCCGACAGCGGAGGTGTCCCGGGTCTGTCCTTCGGCTCCAAAAGCCGGCCGTACCGGGCTCAAGTCAGGTACAGCACATATGATACACATGAACCACATCCGATGGTCGCCTGCGACTTCTCGGACACGACAATCCACAGACAATAGCGTCGTCCGTTCCAAAACTCACTCCCCCGGGAATAATGTCCACACCACACTCCAAACCGACCCCTGCCGACCTTGCTTGGTGCTTCGATTGTGCTACTGTGAGGCCTGAGTCACGAGTCACTAATCGTGGTGATTTGATGCATATGCGAACGCGCGGGAGTTCCGACTCGCTGTCGTCGGTTTTGGATGCAATTGGATGTTTAGATCGGTTCCTGCATCCGCGCGACGTGTACTGTAAGGTGCACTGAAGCAGGGGCACTGTCTGTGGGTGTCTTGTCCGAGTCGTTGTCCAAGGCGCAATCGGGGCAATAAGCAAGGAAGGTCAACGCCTAGGGCAGCTGTGCCCGCAATGGGCGAAGGGCTAGGCCCTCTTTCGAGGTAATGGAGGCGGGTAGACTTTGCCTCGAATTGTCCGTGTGGGGGTGCGGGGAGGGAATTTGACCTGTTCGTTTGTCTCTGACAAGGTTCATTGGGGTGGGGTGGGGGGTTGGGGGGAAGGAACCATCAGGAGCCGCATCCGTAGTTTTTCCGTTCATCGAGTCCCGAAAATAGCTCCAAAGAGGGTCGTAGCTGTAATGGATGAAGAGGTGGTTATTCGGGAGTAATTCGCACCTTCGGCATGTCATTTTAGGCACTGTATTTTATTTTTTCCGGGATCGTTGAAACAAGTGGTCCTGAGGGTGCGGTCCTTGCGTTCTCAACTCCACCTAGTGGGAATCGGAATGGTAGAACCTCTCAACCGTCTCCTGCCCCCCAGAGAGTCTAGGATGGTCGAACCAAACCAAACGCTGTTCAAGTGCAGCTCCACAGTAGTAAGTCGAAATCCGCGCAAGCCGTGGAACCCGAAAGTCTCGTGCTCACTTTTCGCCAACCCATAATTTAACGTTCGGCCGCGGATTTGACCCGTACAATGTTCCAACGACCAGTGGATAGGATTTTTGAAGATTCTAGGCATGGCCCGTGACATGAATAGATTCGCTGCAACCTGCGATTGTCGGAGGGTCTCGGAAAAAAAGAAAAGAAACGATACAAACTCAGACTATGGTTTCTATCACTCAAACCCTTAAACTCTCGAACCTTAGTTGACACCAGCCCTCCTCGACAACTTGAATGCGTAGAGTGAGAATCGGGGCCGCTACGGGGGCTTGCGTTGGGATTGCGTTGTGTGGGCTAGTTATGGGCCGTCATGGTCCCGCTCGTAGGCGCCGGTGGAGACGCCCGTGGGTGGAATGAATGCGTGAGGGGTATATTCTTCGTATGGATTCACAGCGCTAAGTCAAGACCCATGTGGATGTGGGTGTATCGATTTGATCGAGTAAACTGGCTTCTCTTCTTGCTCCACGGATGACTGCCATATTTGGACACAGCTGTCCATCTGTCGGTCTCTGCTCTGCTTCTGGTCCCCGAACGCTCTCATCCCATCATGCTCTCTGATATAATCATTATTCCCTTCATTGGTCATACTTCTGACCATTCACAACCTTTTCCTCTCGTCATCCTCATAAAGTCCGTTATCAATCAATGGCACTCGAACAGTGATCCAGAAGTTCATTCATTCCAGTTGCGTTCCTGTCTCGATTATTTTCTGCTCTCCACATGACTTCCTGTACTGTACTGTACTAGAACAGTACTTCGTGTGCCCCGCTGTCAGAAACCCCGACTAGCCAGGTTCGCTAATCGCTCATCGTTTTGCCGACCCTCACTCCTCTCACCCCGCTTGTTGGCCCCCGAATCCACCACCACTCCTCCTTGTAATCCACCTTCCCACCCCCCGGGGACAGGCGCCGTACGAGGTGTGGGGTACTCATCCAAGTGGTCGGTCAGGCGCTCGAACCCATTGTCATCCCCTGCTCTTTATCAATACCTTAAACCTGAAACTATTAACCGCCCGCCGGACCCTTTGACAACGGAGGTTCTCTCCATATATAACAAGTTCATTACCCACCCGTGAATTTCTTCCCCCAGAGGTTCAGCGCCTCCACTTGTCTGTGCTTGCATCCCGCACTCCCAAATGGCGCCTTATTTCATCCGCAATCTCATCCCACGTCGCGAAGCTCGCAACGCCAACCGTCGACCCCTCCTCGAGGTATTGCGCATCATCACGTGGGTCCAGTGGGCTCAATTCCTATCCGGGTGCGTGTCATTTTCGTTCGTCGCCCTTTCTCGCCGGAAGTCTAAGTGTGTGTTTGCCTGTGGCGTAGATGGCTTGCCTGGACTTGCGACGCGATCGACTTTTTCAGCGTGTCGCTCAGCGTCCCTCTCCTCCAAAAGCAGTTCAACAAGGACAAAGCTTCCTCCATCGTACGTTTCCCTCTTTTGGCCCGTTCTCCTTTTGTGCCGTGCCCGCGAATGAATTGCTTATACTCGTGTTTCGTTACTCAGACTCAGGCCATCACGCTGACGCTTCTCTTCCGGTCCTTTGGCGCCGTAAGTGCTTCCTCGTCACATGTTTCAGCTGTGATGCTCCACGTACGATGCCCTGCTCTGTGCGCCCTAGCTCTGCTGCCAATGCCATTCAGGCTACGCTCTGGGCAGCACTTCTCACGGAAGAAACGTCCCTCTTCCTCTCAGATGCGCATGTCTAGGTAGATACTGATGCTTCTCTACCCCTGCAGGTCATCTTTGGCGTCATGTCGGATCGCTTCGGGCGGAAATGGCCCCTAGTAATCAATCTGCTGCTTTGCGCCGGTCTCGAGCTTGGTGCAGGTTTTGTGGATACCTTTAGTCAGTTCCTTGCCCTACGCTCCCTCTTCGGTATCGCTATGGGTGGTGTCTGGGGTCTCGCATCGTCGACGGCACTCGAAAATCTTCCTGTCGAAGTGCGTGGTCTTGCATCCGGCGTCCTCCAGCAGGGATACGCCTTCGGATACCTCATCGCGGCCGTGATGAACCTTCGCCTCGTCCCTCACACATCCCACTCGTGGCGCGCCCTCTTCTGGGCCGCCGCAGCCATATCCGTATTTGCTGCCGCCGTTCGGGCCCTTGTTCCAGAGAGTGAGGTCTTCCTTCGAGCGAAGGCTATGGAGCGCGAGAGGGGCACCTCTACTGGAAAGAAGACGCGTGTGTTCATCCGCCAAGCTGGCGCGATGCTCAAGAAGCACTGGGTTCTCTGCGTCTATGCCGTGCTTTTGATGACTGGTATGTGAGCCTGTTTCACGCACAGAGTTGAGGACGGCTGACCCCCATATCGCGGCATAGGCTTTAACTTCCTCTCGCACGGATCCCAGGACTTATACCCAACCTACCTTGAGACAACAAAGGGTTTTGACAGTTACCACGCCACCGTCGCCACCATTATCGGAAACTGTGGCGCTATCACGTACGTTTACCATCTCTCCGACCTAACTCCATTTACACCCTTTCCTTACTCTTTGCTTGTTTCGTGTCACAGCGGTGGTGCAATTGCGGGTGCCGTGTCACAGTTCCTCGGCCGCCGTCTGACCATCATCGTCTTCGTTTTGATCGCTGGTGCCTTCATCCCGCTCTGGATCTTGCCGGGCACTTTCGGTGGCCTCTCTGCTGGCGCGTTCTGGCTGCAGTTTGGTGTTCAGGGAGCATGGGGTGTCATTCCGATCCAGCTTGCCGAGATGAGTCCACCCGGTTTCCGCGCAACGTTCCCTGGCGTCACCTACCAACTTGGAAACGTAAGAAGGGCCTCAACCGACGCTTATTGTGTGAACTGTATGCTGACCGTATCAATATGATAGATGATCTCGTCCGCCTCCTCTCAGATTGAGGCGACAGGTGGTGACCACATGAAGACTACCATCATCAAGAACGGACAGCCCACGGTCGTGCCTGATTACGCGCGTGTACAAGGCATCCTCATCGGCACCGTCGCTGCATACATCATCCTCCTCGCTATCGTCGGCCCTGAGTAAGTCCGACCCCCGTGCTTCACCGCTGACTGCTTTTATCTGATTTCTATGGTTAACAGGAACCACGGATCGAACTTTGAGCAACATGGTGTTGCCTTTGCTGAAAACGCACCTGACAGTGCCCATCGTGCCGTGCACGCGGTGGATGATGAGAAGCTGAGCGACGTGCGATCGGAAGATCTCAACGAGAAGATTTGAGACGTGATACGACGTTTGACGTCTGCCTAAACAAAGACTCACTTTTTATACCTCACCTGTCCCCAAAAACACAATATTCATCGCATTTTATTTCGTCTAGAGGACGAGTCGTTTTCTGTTCCTTGTTGTTTGTTCCGTAATATGTGTTGGGGTTTGGGATGTATTGTACGATTGGCTGACGAGTTGCCCATGCAAAATTCACAAGGGAATAAAAAAAACAATCGCGTAACTCCGGATGGAGACGTTCATCGGGAAAGCGCACATGCAAACACACATTGTTTTGAATTAGAGAGCTTTCGACCGTGGAAGAGGATCTGTGGTGGCAAGGAAACACGCGGCCATTGAGACCGCCACGTCATACAGCAACTTGAACTGAAGGGCCTTGCGGGTGGTCGATAATCTGTCGTAATTGGGCCCGCAAATACGCGCTGGCAGTGCGAAATTGCTTGCCAAAGTCTAGGCAAACAGGTCTCCTGTCAATCTGAGTTCCAGGTACAATGATACATCGAAGGACAATGGGAGAGAAGGTAAGAGAGAAGTCCGAAGCATCGTCGCCGCCTCGCGCGACTCGCGTCGCCCTTCCGAATTTCTGGTTCGCTCCGGTTTTCTTCTCAACACCTGTCCGAGTCCGACTCGGAGCGGTCCAAGTTCAAGTACGTCGCGATTCGGTGCAGTATGATATATTGACCGCTCTCGGGCCAGCTAGCGGACTCTCGGAAGAATGTCGGCTGCAAGTCCGCAAT
>Ga0307510_10006129_pt1 | contig 14328 bp, 7 predicted proteins | sample 12_EM_MG_FD_207224 | JGI IMG/M metagenome (GOLD analysis project Ga0307510, IMG submission 207224) | Populus trichocarpa ectomycorrhiza microbial communities from riparian zone in the Pacific Northwest, United States - 12_EM | ecosystem: Host-associated > Plants > Roots > Unclassified | place...
GCCTCCAGATATGCCTCCCGCTCTTAGCACTGCATGGAGAGGATGTTTGCCGTATCACAGACTACACATCGCTTATTTCATTTGCAAAATAGTTATTTTTCAAAAGAAAATTCCCTGCAACTCAACCCTTGATCCCAAATCACTGCGTGCAGCCGTTCATTTGAGTAACCCCAGTGGACTTCTACTCCTTCTTACGTTGCACTTTTTTGCAGCAAAATCGCTTTACCCTCACAAACACCCCGATCTTTCCTCAATTCTGTTTGGCGATCCAAATGCTTTAGTAATGGCCGTAGGCTCATCATCGAATTCAGAAGCTAAACCAGACAAAACGTTCGCAGAAAGCTCGGGAACGCCTCACGGCGTTCCCAAATTTTTGCCCGTACAACCCTTCAGGGTAGTTTTCAGTGGTACGTCCACATGGATAGAATGACCCCGCCGTCAAAAACTCAAAAAACTTACGAGGCCATGATGCGTTTCAACCTTCTTCTCTCTGGATGCCTGATTCTTGGCTCCCTCTCCGTCGCCAACGCGCAGCAGGACTACTTCACCAACTGGCCCGCAGGAACCAGCCCGCAGGAGGTTGGCAAACAATTGGCCGACCACTTCGTCACCAGCCCGCACCAGTACACCAAGACCATTCACTACTCCGAGATCTGCACCTGGTATGGCGCGCTGCAGTTCGCTGAGGTAACGCATGACACCGCCCTTCGCGATTCACTCATCAAGAAGTTCGAGCCTCTCATGCCCGGCGGAGCCGAGGAAGAGCGTCGGCCAAAGCGGCGCCACGTTGACGACTCTATCTTCGGCGTCGCTCCGCTCGAGATCGCACGGCAGACGAAGGACGAGAAGTTCCTCAAGGAAGGTCTCTGGTGGGCCGACCGGCAGTGGGAGAACCCGCAGCCCGACGGCCTCTCCGCCGAGACACGCTTCTGGATCGACGACATGTACATGCTCGTCATGCTGCAGCTCGAGGCCTACCGCGCCACCGGCGACAAGAAATACCTCGATCGCGATGCGAAGGAAATGTCCGCATATCTTGACAAGCTGCAACAGCCCAACGGCCTCTTCTACCACGCGCCCGACGTGAAGTACTTCTGGGGACGCGGCGACGGTTGGGTCTCAGCCGGTATGGCCGAAATACTCTCTGAGCTTCCTGAGAACCACCCCGAGCGGGCGCGCATTATGAAGGGCTACAAGCTGATGATGTCGTCGCTGCTGAAGTACCAGGGCAAGGACGGCATGTGGCGCGAACTGATCGACAAGGACGACGCATGGCCCGAGAGCTCCAGCTCCGCGATGTTCGCCTTCGGCATGATCACCGGAGTCAAACACGGCTGGCTCGACGCCAAGACCTACGGCCCCGCCGCTCGCAAGGCATGGATCGCTGTCGTCGGCTACGTCGACCAGAACCACGACGTGACCCAGGTCTGCGAAGGCACCGGCAAGAAGGACTCGCTCGAGTACTACTACCAGCGCAAGCGCCGCACCGGAGACTTCCACGGACAGGCCCCCGTGTTGTGGACCGCCGATGCGTTGCTTCGCGAGGGCGTGAAATAAATCGCTAAAACCAAACCGGTTATCCCATTGGGATGACCGGTTCGTATGCTGCGTATGACGCTTCCGGGACGCCCGATTCCATCTTTGTGGGATGAGCAAACGGGATATTTCGCCTTAGAGTCATGGTTAGCTTCTCCGCACGAACCTGTGCCAAGAGCTTCCTTCGCACACCCCCCGGCTAAATGCCGGGGGGATTTTTATGCCTTCTACAGCGGGCGTTCAGGAATTGGCGATATCCCCCAGAGTTTCAGCGCCTCCTCTGCGATGACATCCGGCATCTCCTCGGGGAAGAAGAGCTTCGCTCCTTCCAGCCGCCGCACGCCACGAGATCCCGGGAGCGTCCGGTCGAGCCACTCGGACCACTCAACACCGAAGAAGATGTCCGCCGTCGCCCACACGATACGCGTGGGCTTCGAGAACGCCTTCAACTGTTCGCGGATTGGCACCAGCGGGTTCGACTCGAACCCATTCAGATAGCGGCTGAACTGCTCTTTGCGTGCAGGTGAGCTGACGACTGGCGCAAAGTAGCAGTCGATCGTCGCATCGGTCACTTGTGCCGGATGCGTATACGCAACGCCGATTCCCTTGTCCGTCCGCGCAAAGTTCTTGTCCGCAAGCTGCGGGGCAATAAATTTGTCGGCGACGCCCGGCTGCCTGGCCATCTGGATCACCGGCAGAAACGCGGGAGGAGGGCTGTTCGTATCGACATCGCAGTTGGTGATCAGCAGCGACCGCACACGCGAGCCGTAACGCGCAACGAAGAGCTGCGCGATCATCCCGCCCGAGTCGTTGGCAACAAGATCCACCTCGTCGATCTTCAGCTGGTCGAGCAGTGCCGCCAGCATCTCCACCTGAGCCGCCGAAGAGACGTCCGCATCCGCCGGAGCCTCGGAGTAGCCAAGACCCATAAAGTCCGCCGCTATGCAGCGGCGATATGGACTCAGCAGTTCCAGTGCTCCGCGCCACTGAAATCCATTCAGTGGAAAGCCATGCAGAAACAGCGCCACCGGACCTTGTCCGCGCTCGACATACGCAATGCGCCCCATCGGAAGATCGGCAAAGCGCCGCATACGATGGAACTCCTTCACATCGATCTTTGTGTCTTTGCTCGCGTGAAACGGATTTGTAACCACCGCTCCGCCGCCAAGTCCCATCGCCACCTCTGACAGCAGTGACGCTCCAGCAACACCAATCGTATTCCGCAAAAACTCTCGTCTCATCATTGTGTCCTCTCCATTCATGAATCGCGCTCGCAGCCGTCAACCACCGGCCACAAAACGATTCTCCTCAGACACAAGCGCACCGTCGCACACATGCCGCTGAAGAAGAGCACAATCTGCTGGAAAAATTTGCGGAGCTACTTGCTCAGATCAGAGGCTCACGCGTTCCGCGAACATCCGCTTCATCTCGAGTGGAGAGAAGCCGGTCGAACGCTGCATATGCCGAGCCAGATGACTCTGATGCGTAAAGCCTGCGGCCAGTGCGATCTCCGCAATCGTCTGTCCGTCGCGCATCAGCAGCGATTTCGCGCGTTCGATTCTGCGCTCAATCACATACTGGTGCACTGCGGTGCCTACCGACTCACGAAAGCCTGCCCTGAAGTGGGACACACTCATCTCGGCGACCGCAGCCAGACGCATCAACGAAAGCTCTTCACTAAGATGCGCCTCGATAAACTCAAGCGTCCGCTTCAAGCGTCGCCCATCGAGGCCGCCGCGCCGGGGCCCTTCCACCGCAGTTGAGCTGTGCCCCGCGACCAGCCGTGCCGCCACCGAAAGCGCAAGCCCATCGAGATAAAGTTGTCCCGAAGGAGAGCCCATCTCCATCTCGCTCTTCATCGCCCAGCCGATCGACTCAAGCTGGTGATCACGCACCATAAAGCGATTGCGCAGCTCGATACCACTCACACCACCGCGCGCGCCAAAGCCATTCTCTTCAGCAACCATATCCAACATCGGCACCGGAAGACTCATAAGTAATGCGCGGTCATTGTCGTCGTGCATCTGCCATAGTGCCGGAACTCCGGCAGGGATGATGTCGATATCGCCATGCACTGCAGACCCTGTGTGGCTCACTCCCCCGCGGCTGCACGACATTCGCGCCGCTCTACCAATATGGATCGAGACCAGTACATTGGGAAATTCAGGCACTTCCAGCACACCACTCGAGTCACTTCGCAGCTGCACCGCAAATCCGTCCGCCGTGCGCTGTTGTATGTGAATGCGCCCTTGCGACAGCTCGTCGATTCGACTCATCAGCTTACCCTCCTCAGGCGCAGCCACCTTCGCTGTGAAGCTTACTCAGGCAGATGCTGCAGAGTCGTTCTAGGTCGCAGACTTTCGTCACGAAATGGCTATGTCGTTGGAGGCGGAGGCACTGTCTGTGAGCGCACTGCGCCGGCCATGCCTCCGCCTCGGAGTCCTGCAAGGATCTGCGTTAGAAAGTCGTTCGCCGCACCGGGGTTGCTCGGCAGAAATAGCGTATTCGTTCCCGCTCGCGTGCCTACTTCCTTCAGCGTGTCGAAGTATTGCGTCAGCATCACCAGAGCCATCACGTCCTCGGCCGTCGCTCCTGGAACCGACTCGCGGAAGTGCTCAATCGAAGACCGCAGACCATCGATGATCGCCTGCCGCTCCGCTGCAATGCCTTGTCCCTGCAATGCCTTCGACGCCGCTTCGGCCTCGGCCTGCTTTACCTTCAACGTCTTCTCCGCCTCGCCGCGTGCCTGCGCAGCCACCTGGGCACGTTGCGCAGCATTGATGTCGTTCATCGCGGCCTTCACCTTGACGTCGGGGATGATGTCCGTCACCAGCGCCGTGAGAATGTTAAAGCCGAAGCCCGACATGATCGAGTCCAGCTCCGTCTTGACTACAACCGAGATACCGGACTGCTGCTCGAACGTTTCATCAAGCGTCAGTTTCGGCACATGCCCCAGAATCGAATTGAAGACAAACGACTCGATCTGCTTCTGCGGGCTCGACAGTTTGTAGAACGCATCGAAGACCTTGTCGTCGAGCACCTGGTACTGCACGCTCACCGGAATCTGCACAAAGACATTGTCGCGCGTCTTCGTCTCGACCGAAAACTGCGCCTGCTTCACCTGCAGATCGACAAAATACGCACGCTCCGCAAAAGGGATCAACACATGCAGGCCGGGCCGCACGATGCGGTTGAACTTGCCGAACCGCTCCACCACGCCCGCCGTATACGTGCGCACAGTAAAGAGTGTCTTCAGCACGGCCACCAGCAGGATAATGCCGATGACCACCAGAACCATCAGCAGGAATGTATTCAAGACGTCCATAGTCCTCGCCTCGCTATAAAGCGCAAAACTTCAATGCAGCGAGAATACATGAGCCGGGATAGCCGCTTGTTACTACGGCAGTCGAAAGTCCACGCGAGCTGTTGTTACGACTTCGATCGCACTGCCGTTCTGGATATAAGGCCGGTAGTGCCACTTCACCACAGCCTCTTCTGCGGCGGCGCGCAGATGACGATCACCGTCGATCGCATGGGCATACTTTACGGTACCGATGGGAGTGATGACGACCTCAAGCTCCACCGGGCCTTCAATCTCCTGCGCCTTCGCCGCCTCAGGATATGCAGGCACACGCGACGATACAAGATTTGCCGCCATCGTCGAAGCCGGGACGCGCTGTACCCCTGCGCTGGCAACTTCTGCAGCCTGCTGTAACGCCTGCGATCTTGCCGCTGCAATCGCGAGCTCTTCAGTCCGCTTCTTGGGAGGAATCTGAGCTGGTGGCGTCTGGACTGGTCGTGCCGCCGCAGGCGCGGGTTCCGTGACAGCCGGCTTCGCTTCAGCAGTGGCTATCGGTGATGGAGGCGGATTGGTTGCACCGCTTTGCACCGGAGCTGGATGCGTATCGGTCGCTACTGCAGGACTAGCAGCCGCCGAACCATTGGTCTCGTCCGGCTTTGGCGGAATCACAGCCTGCGCCTTGCCAGCCGACAATCCCAGCTTGTCCTTCGCCTCCGCATAGGCCAATTGCACCGACACTCCCGCTGAGCTCAGCATGGAATGCCCCTTATCGGTGCGCGCAGCAAAAAAGCCTCCCAGGCCAATCGCCGCAAGAACGCCCGCTGTGATGGCAAGTCGCACTCCGCAACCACGCTCCAACTGCGCCGCATAACCGGAGAGAGGCGCAACGATCGACGGATCGTCATCAGGATCAGGAATCGCGAGGCCGCGCTGCGAAAGCTGATGCGCCGGTTTGCGCTCGAAGACCTCCGCACCGGCAACAGGGCGCGCCTGCACCGGTTTCGGAACAGTAGAGACTGGAACAGAAGCCACGGCCGGTGCAGCTTCTTTCTCCCACGAAAGCGGAACCATGGGCTGATTCACTACCGGCACCCGCTTCGCAGTCTCATCAAATAGTTCCGGCATAGCAGGCGCAGCTCTCAGTGCTTCGACCTTCGTTTCGCTCGCTCGTGCCATAGGCTGAGTGACTGTCGCCACGTTCGGCGAGGTAATCGCATCCGAACCGTTTGGCCCCTCTGCGCGCTTGTCCAATGCGGCAAGCTGCTCTCGCAACTCTCTGCTCGTCTGCTCCAGACGCGCCAGTGCGTCTCCAATCGATTGCGTTACTCGCGTACCAGAGCCTTCGTGCCCTCCTTTTGCATCTGTAGAGCGAGTGGCGCGATGATCGAGCAACAGTGCATCGTTCGGCTTGTTGATCGCATCCGGCAACTCCGCGGGACGCGCGGTGTCCACCCCAGCCAGCATCTGCCGCAACTCCAGAACTCCAGGCTGCTCATGCTCCGGCAGCTCCCCGACTTCAGCGCCGGTGGCGCTCTCGATCACCGTCTCCAGCATCTCTTCCTCGCTGGGAGCGTCCGTCTCCTGTGAGCTAAGCGCATTCATGACCGACCAGAAGTCCATGGCAAAGTGCCGGTCATCGTGCAGACTCACCAGCACACCACCCAGGTTCTCCGGCGCGCCGAACGCAACATGATGCATGTCGAACAGGGACCGCAAGCGTTTTACTGCCTGACCCCGCTGCTCGATCTTTTCCGTTTCAACCATCCGATGTTTTCCTCCTTCCCAAACTTAAGAGGGCCTGACAACGTGGCGTCAATCTCTGCTGCACACTCGTAGTTTATGTAATTTTGATGCTGTGAATAGCACCTTTTGGTGATTGACTTGCCCAGAAAAACACATCCCTTGCAGCATCAGCAGATAGCCCATCACAAAGGAGAAAAAAATTACTCTCTATGGGAGAAGCTTTCGCGGCAAATCAGGGTGCGGTACGGTCATTTGACTCAGAACTCCAGCCGCAACCCAAGCTGCAGCTGACGCTCGCGTGCCAGGCTGGTTCCAGCCTCCGTATACGTTCCAAACGGACGCACGTTCAGCCCCTCAGCAGTAATCGCCGCCACATCCTGATAGATCAGCGGGACCACGCCTGCAGTAGTCGTCCCTACAAGAAACGCTCTTTGCTGCACACCCGTGTAATTCACGCGATTGAAAAGATTGAATGCCTCAACCGCTCCGCGCACCCGTACATGCTCCGTCACACGCATCGTTCGAGCCACGCGAAGCTCCAGCCTCGAAGTATCGGGCAGGCGCAGCGTGTTGCGGCCCACCGTCGGAAGATACACCGCTCCACCCGCGCCGTTGATGCTCTCACGCCCGCCGTTCAGCCTCGTTCCGCCAAAGATCTCATAGCTGTACGGCCTTCCGCTCGTCTCGTGGAAGATCCCTGAAACCAGCCATCCGTTCGCTACGCTCGCCAGCCATCGCTCGCTGGTCTTCAGCCGCGGCTCCCACACGGCGCTCAGTACAAGCTTGTGCGGAAAGTTCAGCCGCGACAGACCTCGGTCATACCGCACAGTAAACGGATCAAGCTGCGCGTTGATGCCCGGCACCGCGCCTATGCTCTGTCCGTCATCGATCGCCTTCGACCACGTCCACGCCGCGCGGAACTCAGGACTTCTTCGGCTGCGCCGCCGCGCCTCCAGCGTTAGTGCGTTATAGCTCGCACTTATATTCGACGTCACGGCAGTCACCGGCCCAAAGCTGCCATTAACCCTCGCCGCATACACCGGCAGCACAAATGTATCTCCATCACGAACACCTGCCGCACCCGAGCTGCCCTGCAATTGAAACGTCTTCGTTCCCGTCGATGGAGCGATATTCATATCCACCGAACCTGGAAGCTGGCGATCGATATTCATCAGGTACGTCGCACTCACCACCACGTTCGCGCCCACGCCGCGCTCGAGGGCAAACGATCCCTGTTGCACCATCGGCGTGCGAAACCTTCTGCTGAAGACTGTCGCCGAGGTTGTCGCCGCAACCGCGGCCGGCGGTGCAGCAACGTAAGCGCAGACGTAGCCGAACCCCTGGTTTTCCACCTGCGGACAATTTGTAACCGTATTCGGCGTAATTCTCACGCTCGTCGCAGAGGCAGCCAAAGCCGTATTCACCAACGCACTTCTTACCGTAGCGCCCGGCACATGCCCGTAGTACACGCCGTAGCCAATACGTACAACTCCGCGCCCCGCGCCGAATGGAGCCCATGCCACACCGATACGCGGCCCAAAGTTATTGCGGTCTTCAGGAAACACGCTCGTAGCACCCGCACTCCCAAAGCTCGTGTCCAACACGGCGTTCGGATGCTGCGGCAAAGGAAGCAGCTCATACTCATACCGCAGTCCTGCATGTATCGAGAGATTAGCGCGCGGCCTCCAGCTCTCTTCGACAAACCCTGCCCAGTCCCTGGTCGGCCACGACACCGCCTGTTCCCCAAAGCTCTGCGTGTACGACTGAAAGCAGAACAGATGAGCTGCCGCGTTGATTGAAGGGCATCCCCCGTTCGGATACGCGTGTACGTTGAACGTGTAGTCGGTGATCCAGTCCACTAATCCGCCCGCGCGTCCGTTCGTCGCACCGCTGTCATAGCGAAATGTTCCCACGATGTTGTCGAGCGCACTCACGTCGTCGTGTATCGCGCTCACGTCGAAGCCCAGTTGCAGCAGATGTCGACCTACGCTCCACGTCGCCACATCTGCAACCTGCACTCTGCGCTCATTGGGATAGGCCGTGCGCCCCACACCTGCCGGTGTACCAAACGCAAGCCCATTCGGCCCGATCGCTATCTCCGGCGCCAGACCTCCAATACCGATCGCCGGCTCCTGCGGCAAAGGTGTCTGCGCCAGCTCAAACTGAAAATCGCGTCCAAACGCCGCGCGCACCTCATTCGTAAAATGCGCAGATCCCGCCCACATCCATCGACCCACTGCAGCATCCACCTTCGTGTATCCACTGCCGAGGCTCGCAACTCCGCGGTTCACCACCGGCGCCCCACGCAGCCCCGCGGGCACAGCCGAACGCACGCGGTTGTACTGCACACTCACACGATTCTTCGCCGTAGCCTGCCAGTCCAGCTTCACGAAGTTGATCGTCTGGTCATCGCGCCTGTCCACGCGCCCTGTAAGACTGTCGAGATAATTCAGCGCCGCATTCACCTTTGCCGTGCTCACGCCACGGTTCGCAAGCAGCGCTCTCTGTGTTGCCGTTAGCGCATAAAAGTTGGGATCACCCGGAGCCGAAACTCCGGCAAATCCGCGTCGCTGCTGATCAAATGCATAAAAGTAGAACAGCTTGTCGCGCACCGCGGCTCCGCCAAACGTTCCCCCGAACTGCTGCCGCAGATCCGGCGGCTTCACATATGCCGTCGTCACCGCACCATCGCGATAGCCCGTCGCCACCGAGAACGGATTCGCTGCGTCCCACGCACTCGTTCTCAGCATGTAGAACCCCGTGCCATGCAGCGCATTCGTCCCACTCTTCGAGATCGCCGCAACCGACCCGCCCGCACCGTGCCCGTACATCGCCGAGTAGTTTTGCGTGTTCACGCGAAACTCGCGCACCGCCTCCTGCGAGAAGGTGTACGCCGCTCCCGACCTCCTCCACGAAGCCGCGCTTCTTCGCGCACCCCCCGGTTCCACACCTGTCTCGTTCTGCGCGCTCGCATTGCTGTCTTCATCGCTCGCACCGCCAGCTCCCCGCGAGACTGCATGAAAGCTGTCGTCATCATCCGCGCCGTCGATGCTTGTGCTGTTCTGCGTCACTGCCTGCCCGCGAAAACTTACCAGCGCGCTGTTCGCATCCGCATCGCCGGCATTCGCCCCGGGAGCAAGCAGCGCAAAGCTCTGCCACCGCCGCGCGTTCACCGGCAACGTCTCCAGCTCTCTCAACCCGACGACACTCGATATTGCGGCCCCCGACGGCTGCTCTACATCGGCAATACCGGCGTCCTCATCATCCGTAACCGTCACCATGTCGCGCGCGCCGGCAACCTTCAGCCGCAGCGCAAGCTCGCTGGTGCCGCCTGCTTCCACGGCTATGCGATCGAGCGTCAGCGTCGCAAACCCCGGTGCGCCAATCTTCACGGCATAGATGCCCGCCGGCAGATGCGCCAGCACAAAACCGCCCCGCGCATCGCAGCTGGTCGTGAACCGCAATCCGCGGCTCTCATCGCTTGCCTCCACCACAGCGCCTGCCACAGCAGCCGCAACCTGGTCCGAAGCGACACCACGAATAGCTCCCTCCACGGGAGCTTGCGTCCATGCGCTTGTTATTTGAGCCGCTAGCACAAGCGCCAGCCGAAACATTCGCCTTAACCGGGTGCCCCATCTTAGGCGCGGTTTCATCGCACCTAAGGTGGGAATCTTCTCCCAGATAGTGTCCGCGTGCACACCGACGCACACCCATCCCTCGAACATCCCTCTCTCCGCAAGACAACTCTGTCAGTTACTGCTCAGCATGACCACGGAAAGAAGACGCGTGGGGACCGATCCTCCGAGCCTCCATCAGACCGTAGCAAGGCACGTATCGCAGCCAACGCCCGGTCGAAACAGAACTAAGAAGATAGCCGAAGCTTAGCGGACTTGAAGGAAATATAAAAGCCGCAACTCTACAGCCGAACCGCAAAACAAAAGGGCGGCAGCTGAAGCCACCGCCCTTTGAAGTTGAAGCCGGCATTAGAACTGCAGCCGCGCCCCAATCTGAATCTGCCGCGGAGCAAACGAGAAGTTGCTCGAGTTCGTCGCCGTGACAGCACCGAACTGAGAGACCAGAGGATTCGCGGTAGAAGTGTTGAAGGTCAACGTGTTGCCTGTCGGAGTCGCAGACGGTCCCGTCGTCCCCAGGGTGTAGCCCAGCGTATTAACGCCGGTCACATTCTGGTGGTTGATCAAGTTGAAGGTTTCGCCGAGCAGCTCCAGCTTCGCCCGTTCCGTGATGGAGAAGCGCTTGGAGATACGCAGGTCGAGGACATTCGTCTTCGGTTGAGTGTAGGCGTTGCGCGCAATACCGGGAACCCGGAACGTACCGTTTGATCCGTTGATACCGCCGCCGATTCCGCTCAGGTTCACACCCGGTGTCCCGCTGAATCCCGTCGAGAGTGTTCCACTTGTCGTGATGTTGTAAGGCAGGCCGCTCTGGATAGAGTAGCTGGGCGAGAGCTGCCAATCGTTCACCAGATACGATAGCAAACCGGTCTTCTTCCACGGAGAGCTTAGAACCGAGTTGATCACGAAGCGGTTGGGCGTGTTAGACACAGCGTTGCCATATTCGGCACGTATATCCTGCGGGTCCAATAGATTGTTCGCGACGCTCGCTGTCTGGTTGTTGACGCCGTAATCCAGTGCGTGCGACCAGGTGTAGTTTGCGTTGAACGAGAAGTGGTTGGAGAACCGGTGGCTGATCTGGCCCACAAGTCCCTGGTAGTTGGAGTTCGATCCGCTGAACACCGACGTCAGTGAGCCGTAGCCGCAGTTCGGACGCTGGCTCGGGCAGGAATTGCTGACGTTCGGAAGCCTGTTGTAGAACTTCGAGGTCAACACGGAACCGTTCGGAATAGGTGATTTGCCGGAAGTATCGATAACCGTATACCGCACGGTGGTCGGGGGGGCCAGGTTGATGTCAGTGAAATTTGGCAGACGGCGGCCGAAAGCCCCCAGCCAGGTCACACCCATGATCCATTCGTGGCCCAGGTCCTGCTCAACTGTCAGGTCGGTCTGGTGGATCTGAGGAGCCTTGAAGTTCGAATCGAAGAACACCACGTTCGGCGTACCCGACAGAGTAGGAACAGAACCCGCGGCAGGAGCAATAATCCGTGGAAACACCGGGGCATTTGTGGACGTAGGCGTATACGAGACCGTGTACTGGCCAGCGGCGACGCCGGTATTGATCAGAGAGTTGTAGATCGTGCCGTTCAGGATGCGCGCAAAAAACTCGCCATAGCCTCCACGAACGATCGTCTTGCCCGTGCCGAAGACGTCATAGGCAAAGCCGACGCGCGGTCCAATGTTGGTCTTGTTCGCTGGACGGTTGCTCGTCTGCGGCACCAGCGGATTCACCAGGTTTGCAAACGGGGTCGGCAACTGCTCGTACTCGTACCGCAGACCGTAGGTGATCTTCAGACGCCTCGTTACAGCCCAGTTGTCCTCAGCGAAGAAGGCATAGTCACTAGTCTGGAATTCCAGACCCGGCGCGCCGAAGCCCTGCACGAAGCTGTTGTATTTGTATTTACTCGCCTGATTGTTTGCTGCGCTCTGTCCAAGGTAAAAATCTGTAAAGTAATTGAGCAAACTAGCATAGCTGTAAACGCCAAATCCCGAGAACAGGTTGTTGACCAGGTCATTGGTATGCACATAGTCCAGGCCGAACTTAATATTGTGCTTCCCGTGGACATAGTTGGCCGTATCGGCAATCTGCCAGCGACGCTCGTCCGGAAGGGCTGCGCGGTTCAGAAAGTTCGGCGTGCCAAAGGTAAAGAGATTAGTGACGCTGACGCTTGGCGGCGCGCCAAGCGGATTTGTATATCCGCTGGCGGTTGGTCCCATCAGGTTGCTGGTCTCGTAAGCGGTCGGCGTCTGACCATACTCAAACTCGAAGTCGCGCCCATACTGGTACCGCACTTCGTTGCTCAGATGATCGTTCACCGCTGTCTGCAGTCGCGCGATCAGGAACGAAACACGCACGTCGTCGTTGCCGAAGCTGCGGATGCCGTTCGCGCTAGTCAGGCCCGTCTGAATGCCGGCCGGAGAGGTCCAGCGCAGGCGGTTGAACTCGAACGAAGCGTGGTTACGCGAGTTGATCTGCCAGTCGATCTTGGGAAAAAAGATCGTCTGCAGGCCTTTGCGCGGAACCGTTCCGAGCATTGTGTTGAGACCCGCTACACCATTAATGTAGTTGTTGGCGGCGGCGGTATAGGTAGAGAGCGATAGATTGGTCTGGAGTGAGCAGGCCGTAGCGTCGATCGTGCTTGGCGCGGCCCCACCTGTGCCACCGCACGTCTTACCCGCAGGCAACACCGTATCCGGAAGCGTGAAGAGGTTCGCTGGCTGAGTCGCGATGGCTACTGCGGGAAAGTTATGGTCGAACCGGTCGCCCGCGAAGAAGAAGAAGATCTTGTCCTTCCAGATCGGCCCGCTGATCGCGCCACCGTACTGCTTGCGCTTATCGGTCGGCTTCACGCTGGTCGAGATAACCTGGCCTGCAGAGTTCACAACGTTCAGCTTCGCCTGTGCGCTGTACGCTCCCCACTCGGCGTCGCGATCCAAGAAGTAAAGGTCGCCGTGATACTGGTTTCCTCCGCTCTTGGTGACGGAGTTCACAACGCCGCCTGCGGCGCGGCCAAACTCGCTCGAGTAGTTCGAGACATTTACCTGAAACTCCTGAATGGAGGACTTCGCCGTGGAGTAACCGGCACGCGTACGTCCGCGCTCCTCAGAGAAGTAGGCCTGATTGTCATCCGCGCCGTCGATCGTGACGTTGTTCATCAACGTGCTCTGGCCGCGGAAGCTCAGGAGTCCGAATCCGCTCGAGTCCACCACCACGCCGGGGGTAAGCGCCGCATAGGCTGACCAGCGATAGTTGCTGACCGGCATGTCCTGCAGAATGCGCTGAGGGATAACGTTCGCGAAGTCGGGCGAAACTGTATTCAGCGCCGGAGCCTCGCTCGTTACTTCAACTGTCTCCGAGGTGCTGCCCACCGTCAACTTCGGCGAGATATCGGTCAGCAATCCTACCTGGACGATAACTTCCTTGGATTGATAGTTCTGGAAGCCAGGCGCTGAGACCGTCAACGTAAAGGTGGACGCCGGCAGATGCACCAGACGAAAGAAGCCTGAGCTGTCCGAGGTGGTCGTTTGTTCAGCATTCGTCGTGTTCGACCGAAGCACGATCGTCGCATTCGGCACCGCTAAGCCCGCCGTGTCCTGGACCGTTCCGCCGATCGCGCCATCTGTTGCCGACTGTGCATGGCCGGAGAGGCAGACTCCGCAGCACAACATTGCTATCAATGCATACTGCATTAAATTCTTCATCATCACTTAAGGTCTCCTGAAAAACTAAACCAGCCGCGCCAGGCGTACCGGCTCACAACCGTACTTATCCCGTGTCAGTTATCAATAGATATAGATATGCAGACAGGCTCATCGCGGTAACTCCGCAATAAACGCCCTTTATCGGAAGGGTACGGCCGGATCATCGAAAATCCGGATCATGATGTCGGAAGGCCAGCCCTAATCTCTTTCATCTCTCTATAACTTCGTATCTATATAGAGAGCAGGGCAGACCCCGGTCCAACTCACAGTCTGTGCTATATGGGCGTAGTTTACGCGAACCTCTGTAAACTGGATGTGAAATGTTTATTGATGAGGCAAAGATTCGACTAAAAGCCGGCGGCGGCGGGAATGGCTGCATGGCCTTCCGGCGAGAAAAGTTCGTTCCCCGTGGCG
>Ga0307510_10006130_pt1 | contig 14327 bp, 10 predicted proteins | sample 12_EM_MG_FD_207224 | JGI IMG/M metagenome (GOLD analysis project Ga0307510, IMG submission 207224) | Populus trichocarpa ectomycorrhiza microbial communities from riparian zone in the Pacific Northwest, United States - 12_EM | ecosystem: Host-associated > Plants > Roots > Unclassified | place...
CCCTTTTTTATTATGGGTTTTGTGTATTAGAATTGTGATCCAAGGGAGTCACAGCTGATATAATCAAAGAAGGAAATCTGGGTTGTCAAGATGTTTTGGGTTATGTATGAGAGGTTCTTTGTTTTGATGATGCCAAAATGATGCTTTCGAAAGTTGGGTCTAGAAATGGTGACGGTAATGTAAGTTCGAATAGTGGTCAGTTGTTGAGAGACATTGAGGCAATAAGAAAAGCCCTATACTTGCATAAAACCCACAAAAGGCTTTGGTTTCCCCATCCAGTGTTCTATCTAAATCATTTGAGAAACCTCATTTATTGGAATAAAAATCGAGTCTAAACCCAAAAAGTTTCAATTAAACTGTGTCATTTAAGGACAAGAAATCTTCATCGGCATGGAATTGGAAGATGGAAAAGCTCACATTGGTTGTCAAAAGTTCAATATATGTTTCTTTCTCCACGTGCATTCGATCGAAGGGTTGCCGCCGAGTTTTAATGGTATCAATTTGTCTGTGCATTGGAAGACGAAGGATGTGGTTGTCCGGACACGTGCAGCCAAGGTTTTGAAGGGCATGGATGAATTTGACGAGACTTTGATGCATCAATGTTCCATATAAGGTAAGTAGAAGTGAGCCTTATCGTGCAGCAAAGCATGAACCGAAGCTTTTCTTGATTTATTCTTCCACAGTTGGGGCTCCAGGTGTCGAGAAGGGGAAACAATGGGTAGATGCGACACTATTATTGCCACTGAATCTGGAGGAACTGGAGTGGGAGAAAAGTACTGGTAAATGAACTACAAGCTATAAGCTTGATGGCAAGGCTAAGGGTGCTACTCTAAATGTTAGGTTTGGTTTCTCATTATTGAAGGACAATTTAGTTGAATCGACAAGTAATATGAGTGTCTCTGAGCTTGTAAATTTAGTGCATGATAGGACTTCGGTGGATCCCAAAACAGGTTTTGGGCAAACTAACAGTCATGGGATGCTTTGGCGAATTGAGAGTGTTCCTAGTGATTTAAATTGTCAGCCTCCTCTCTCTTCTCAATCTGTTGACGCGAAGAGTTTTCATGATGTTTCACCAAATTTGAGATTGAAACTCTCCAAGTCAATATATTTTCTATATGAAAAACTCGTTGAGGTGAACTGGCACAATTCAGAAGAACTTGACACATTATCTGACCATAAACAGCAACTCAAACCAAAGTTTCACTTGGAGTTTGAGTTTGATATAGATGATCGTGGAGATGAGTATGATAATATTAAGTTTTCTGTTGTTGAGCAGGGGATAGAAATGTCTGCAATGGAACAAATGGAATCAGAACAAGATGCTATTCAGAGTAGTGATGGTTCTGCAATTGAAACTATTAATATGGATGAAATAATCAAGGATGATGATATAGCCCTTGATGAGGAGACAGTTTTTTTCAGAGGGAAATATTTTTCTTGGATTTGTTGATGAGGTTTTGATGGATGACTGCAAAAATGAAGAGTATAGTGTATGCTGGAAAGGCTCAACCATGATCTGGAATCAGCCTTTAATAACCTGCTCATTTTAGAATTTGAAATAAGAAGTTAGAAGCCAGCTTGCTGTGAGAGAATGAAAACTCGTGGAAACTAAATCAAGTTACAAGGCCAATAAAGTGGCAACGAAATCGCTCAGCTTGGATGAAGTTACCACATCTGTCGCAAGTAATTTTTTAAATGTGCTGGGAATTGATCATAGTCCATTTGGGTCTGAGTTCAGATAGTGAACCTGAGTCTCCTAGAGAGTGCTTGTTAAGACAGTTTAAGAAAGAAGCCATAGCTACTGGGAGCTTCATTATAGACTTGGATAGAAACAAAGAGCACGAAGAATCTGGCCTCGTTGCTCAGGCTGGATCTAGTAATGAGGAGCTTTCTGGGGATCTTGATTTGTCTTTGGTTATTCAGGGTTGCTGAACAGGAGCATCAGAGGGCAAGTCAATTGCTATGTAGAAGAAGGAAGGTGAAGGCACTTGAAGACTTGGAGACTGAAGCTTTAATTAGAAAATGGGGCTTACATGAGGAGGTCTTTAATTGTTGAAATGATAAATGATATCACGCAATGGATCAATAAGAACGTGATAATACAAAAACCAATCACTCTATTTTTGACTTGTTATGAATAAACAGTGTTTCATGAATCATTGAAATATTTATATGTCATTATACATAGTGGGCTTCTCATTATTGGTTTCATGTACGGGGACTTCCTTTTAAAACAAATGGTTTGTATTATTAGATCAGTTAATTGAGCCATCTTTAATTTTTTTTTTTTTGTTCAGGCTAAACTCTTTTATTTGCTTCTTCTAGATTTTGGTAAGGGTTCACGTTTAGAGGGGGGCTTATATTTCTTCTGCAAATAAAAAACAAGCATTATTGTAAAGCTAATAAATATGACATGCATGTGAAAAAAGTAAATTGAATATATGTTCGTCCTTTAAAGGATGATGATGACAAGGATGATAATGATTGTCATCTGGTGTTTTACTACACCAATAAAGGAATTCATATTTATCTCAGTCAGTTTGTAATAAATCAGACTCTTATAGAATTTATATGATAATCATTTGCTATCTCAAAGTCTTGGAATTCAGGATGCTACATGTCAGGCTTTTCTTGATGCAATTTACAAGTGGCACATTACGTCTTAAGAATATGTTATATTCATTAAGTGGACATGAGTAGGTTTTCTACTTGATCTCAAATGGTCTTGGATTTGCCCAGTGATAGTTTTCATAAAGACAATATGAGGGTGTTACAAAGAATGGTTAAGGCATATATGTCCACCATTACCGAGCAGATACTCGGATATGAGTTGGATGTTTCACGCATCTAAACCCTGACCAATAGTTATAGGGAAGACCATCAATCCCCCACCTAACCTGGAAGCTTGTATGTGCTCTCAAAAAAAGATTAAAGCAAGTGATACACGAGGCATTAATCTATATTCAATATACAAATGCACACACAATATAAAAAATTAAAGCATAAAAAGTATGCATGCTGATAATAAAAATATACAAACTAATAAGCAAAAATAATTTAAAACATAAAAGGATGCATGTTAAAAAAGTACATACCAACAAATATAAAACACATCAATTAGACAAACAACAAAGCTTAGTTAGCGAAGTCCTTAGTAGAGTCACCATTCTGTCACACGTGTGCAACGTCACGACGAACATCCTCCCAGATCAGGATCTTTGTGGTTATGGATTAAAAGAACAAGGAATTCCTAATCTTTATTAGTAAAAAAAGGATAGAGTTACTACCTAGTATTTTGATTATTAGAAACTCTAATTGGTTTCAGAGTCTGGATAAGAGGACTAATTGTGTTTAGGAAGGACACCTAGTACACATTACCTAAGGTAAGATACATTGTATAATTGTTTAATATAAACTAAGGTATTGTTGTGTTTTCTAATCATTGATCCATTTAAGGTTTAAGAAAAGTCCTCTTCGATAAGGAAGTCCTTATCTTATCAGGTTAAAACCTAATCATTCAAAAGTCAAAACATGAAAATAAAAGAAAGTGTATTGGTTTCACCCCTAGTACATCTTACCTAAGGTAGGATGCATTGTTTACCTGTCTAGTATAAACTAAGTGTAAACACCCAACAAAAAAAAAAGAGCTAAGCCAAAACGACTTCACTGTCGCTACCAATTTCTGGATCGACAGTGGCACAGTTTGCTGCCGATTTCTAGATCGGCAGCGGCACAATACTTAGCTACTGATTACTGGATTGGCAGCGACACAATACTTGGCTGCCGATTTTTGGATCGGCAGCGACATAATTTTTTGCCGCCGATTTCTAGATCAGCAGCGGCACAGTCTTTGCTGTCTATTTCTGAATCGGCAGCGACACAGTTTTTGATTGCCGGTTTCTGAATCAACAGCGGCACAATTTTGGTTTTTGATTTCTAGATCGGCAGCGGAACAATTTTTGTTGACAATTTCTGAATTGACAACGATGCAGTTTTTGGCTGCCGATTTCTGAATCGGCAGCGACATAGTTTTTAGCTGTCGATCTCTCAATTAGCAGCGACATGGTTTTTGTTGCCGACTTTTGAATCAGCAGCGACATTGTAAAACCTAACAAAAATTAGTGTTGAACTGGCCTATCCTAGGGGAGAATTGGAATAAGAACCAACGTAGGATAACTCAAAAGAGGGATATGAACCAAAGATATCCAGCACCCAAACACCCCCTCTCATTTAAAAAGGGGTATAAATGCAAGGAGAGAGGAAGGATGACATTTCCTCTTCCCTAAATGGACGGTCAGCAGCCCTAGGCAGCAAGCCCTCTCCTTTTTTCCCAAAGCAAAACCAGTCAGTTGCATGCAGCAGACCCTTTCCCTCTTCTCAAAGAGAAGGCTGAAACCGACCAGCTACATGCAGATCTCCTAGGGTGCTGCGTGAGAAAAGAGTTAGAGGGAAGGAGAAGTGACCGAAAACATGGTGGAAGCTGAAGCCTAAACCTTCCTCCAGAATTGGCTGCAGTCATGACTGCAACACACACATCCCTCCTCCAAGCAGAAAACCGAACCCAATCAGCCTGCATGCTACTTTCCCTTAGCGTGGAGTGAGAAGTGAGTAAGGAGAAGTAGACAAAACCAAAAACCTAGGAGAAAGACGATGCAAATACATCAAAAATATAGTTTTTGTGTTTTTTGTTGTTTTTTTCTATTTTTGGATTTTTTTCAAAAACAAAGTAAGAAAAAAGGGTAAAAATCAGGTTATGAGAACAATTATTAATTGCTATTGACTCCAAATAAACTTAGTACTCCAAGGGTGGTTTCTTTGAAAATATCCCTAACTCCTATAATAGTAGCACCCTCGGCCTAAATATGGGCAGTCCCACCATCCTTGCTCTCCTCTAAAAATATAGCACCGTTTTGGTGATGCAAAACAGTCCCCCAAATGTTTCTATCCATATTGGACACAATATAGATAGATAATCATCTTTCGCTCCAAAGCTCCTCTAATAGAACTACCATTAGGGTTTGATTGCCATCCAATTGTCGCTCCTCCCTCTTTTCTAGACTGACTAAACTATCCCTTGCCCTTCTTCGAAAAAAGGGTATACCCAAAGGGTAATCTACATCCTTTCATTTTCGAAACCTAAACTGACCCTGCTGGCCCTCTCTCATACATTCCTCTAAGGCCTCTTCCGCCTCAATAAGTTCTCTAGTTGTATCAAACTTAAAAGTAATTAGCCCTTGCCTCAATTCCTATTATGATCCATCTCGCAAGCTTTCAATCATGTGTTGCTTAGTAGGTACAAAATGTGAAGCAAACATGGAGAGAATGGAACCTCCTCTCATAATCAAGCACCGACAAGTCGCTTTGTATTAAGGCCAGAAACTCCTACTCTTTCACTCCACAATGATATGATGAGTAAAACTAATTTTCAAACTGTATTCTAAATTCAGTCCATGTCTATGTTCCTTCAAGTCTCTTCGATCGCATTGTATTCCACCAAGATCATGCCCTATCCAATAGTAGATGCGTAACATAGTTCATCACACCTGAACTGATACAAATAAAGTCAGGTCCAAATTTGGCTTTAAAATATCTACTGACAAGTTTTGCGAGATTACTCATATCTCTCAAAGTGTACATCAGAACGAGCTGAAATTCTACAAGAAAATACTAAACACACGAAACTATATTTTGAAAAATTTTCAGATCAAATGGAGTTTGGAAAAATATTATTCCAAAGGGTCAAAGTTACTACCAAATCTTGTCAAATATGCCAGAATATACCTTTATGTACTATTTTGGACATATTTGGAGCTACAAGTTGAATGCTGTTGTGATTCAAGTTGGGCTAGAAACTAGACATCTTAATATTCTCAATCATATATGGTAGGCCTGGTAATTCATGCAGACGAGAGAGATCGTGTTTGAAGTCGGGACTCAAAATCTGCCAAGAATATGCGAAAATTGGAGATTCATGTTACATGGAAGAATTTTGGTATGAAGTCTTTGTTTTTATTATCTTGTTTTATTTATTTAATATTGAATAATAATTTTTTTAATTTGGTTTTGTTATGGCCCATTAGACATTGTTTAAGGGTTTATTTCATTATTGGACTTATGTTAGTTGATTACTAGTTTAAGCCCATTAGCTTGTAACCTAAAAGGGATCCATTAGAGTTAGTTAGAGGAGACTATATTATGTTCTTTTTGCTGTAAATTTAGTAGCAAGTTTAAGAATAAACGTGAGTTTTTTTTTGTTTGTTTGTGGAAAAACAACATTTCTTTATAGGGACAAATATCGTACACTGACTTATTGAAAATTAATTGGTTTCGTGACATCATTCGCATACTTAGGGTTTTTAGATACAAGATTATCTCTGGGTCCAAATCTTTTTCCAATACCTTTGGTTCTTAGGTATAAGGTTACCTTTAGGTCAAGATTCTATCAAACTGGATTTTCAACTTTTTGGGTTGTTATCTACTTTGTTGGGGGTTGCTTGACCATGTGATCAAGATGTTTGCATTAGTTGGTATCAGAGTTAGGCTCTAAAATCAGGTTATATTCTTTATTTTCTTCTTCTTAGTTTTGGCTTCCTTTCGTTTTGTTGTCTTTGATTTAGTTTTTTATTATTTCGTGTCTAGAGCTTAGTAGTTTGCATCTAGGGTTTCTTAAAAAAAACGTTTGTCGCTATCTCAAAATATATTAGTAGCATAAAGAGTAAAAAATATAATTCTTTAAATTCTATAGAATTTTATTTTTTTTGTAAAAAATCTCATTTTTACCCATGTATTTTTTATTTAAAAATACATGTCTTTTTTATTAGCAACACGGTTTTAAAAATAAAAAATAAAGTTAATTAAAATAAATATTAATAAAAAAAACTTTCAATAAATTAAATTAAGGAGTCTTTAATAAAAAAAACCCCTTTCTTTATTCATGTAATTTGTTTCTTCCAACAAATATATTTTTATATCATTGGTTTTTAAATAAAAACATACTATAATTTGAAAAAAAAACAAGTTTTAATAAAAAAAATCATGACTTGATAATTTTTAAACAAATGTATAAAAAAATAATAATAATTAATTTAATAAAATTATATAAAAAATAACAATGAAAAAATAAGAAAATATTTATATTTTATTTTTATCAAATATTCATAAATAAATTTTAAAAAGTCTAGAACTTAAATTCATTCATAATTATTAATATTACTATAAAAAATACAATCTTATTAATCATGTTAGGATTTCATAATCTAGGAATTTCCTCCACAAACCTTTTCTTTGATCAAGGTTCTAAAAGCATATGATATTTTTCAAGCTTCCAATGACGGTAGAGTTAAATATTGGTTGGCCAACGGCACGACATTGAAAAAGAAAAAGAAAAAAAAAAACCCACATTATTGGGAGTAGAACCCACAATTAAACTAAAATTATACCTGCCAACGTGGATTATCGTAACGGTTAACACCACCAATTTATTTTTTTATGGAAGACCACAGCTTGTACGGTCATGATTGTTTGATTAGCCGGCATGACGCTTGTTTCTAGGTATTAAAAAACACAATTCCTCTCTAAAAAAACCTATGATTTAGACTGTTTGCGTCCTAGTTTTTAGTCTTGGTTCGGTTGAAGTTGTGGATTTCAGGTTTTGATTCGGTTAGTGAATTGTTTGAGTTAATATTTTTTTTTTAAAATTCAAAATAACATCGTTTTAATAAAAAAAATCAATGAGTTTCAACTGAAATTTTGATCGGGTCTTACCATATCAACTAGATCGTAGGGTCAACTCGTCGAGTCACATAAATTTTTTTTTTCCCTGTTTTTTTTTAACCCGGTTCAGATCCAGCCTCGTATCAGCTGGTTCGGATGGTATTTTAATACTATGGTTTGCATCGTTTGATGAATTTGTCTAACTATTATATGATTTGTTTGTAACTAATTCCAAGCGGCATGGATCCAAGCTATCCTCTCCTTTTAAAAAAGGGCATCAACTCAACTATCTGTTTTTTCAACTCTTGCTTTGGCCAGGGATCATAACTCAACCTCTTTTTTCTCTTTTTCTTTTTTTTTTTCTTTTTGCCCCTTGGAATTTGGATTGACAACGTGCTCAGATGAGCTCAAGGACGGCACCAGTTAAGAGCATGGATGGATTCCAACTTTCTTGTGATGATGTTGATTTTTTTTTTCTTTTTTAGTCTTTATTCTAATATATTGCCATTTTTTTTCTAATAACTCCACATTCCAGACATATTTTGCCACCCCCCAAATTAAAAATTCACATGGTAAATTTATTTAATCTTATCCTAACTTTCCGAAATGATTTGAAGATATATATATATAAACAACAAATGAAGTGAGGTTTACAAATTAATATATAATTTTAATTGTTTTGTTACCACATGTATATTAATTATAGCTCAATGGTAAATATATATGCGTGACTTAAGATAAGGTTGCATGTTTGATGTGTACATATATAGAGTAAAATTATTTTCATTCCATAAACAAGTGAAACATGTTAATATATTATCTTAATTGCTTGGTTAATAAATATGTGTCCTAGTTTAGTTATTAATATACATGGTTTAATTAAGATGAAGTCATAGATTCGATCCATATTGAAAGCAAGATTGTTTAAATTCCATTGATAACAAACAATCTACCATTTATGTATTTTTTTTTTCAAAAAAATAAAATAAAAATAGACATGCTTCAGCTTTTTTTTACAATTACATGATTTTTTATTGATTATTTGAGTTTTTTAGTCTCTTTTTAATTTTATCTTTTAGTTTTTTTTTCCGATTCAATATTTTAATATGAGATTTTATTTAATTTTATCTTTCAGTATTCAGTGTTTTTTTATCATATAATAAAATTTTTTTAGCTCTTTTTTTATGATCTTTTGTTTTTTTTCTAGTTTCATCATTTAATATGATTTTTTATTTTCTTTGGGTTCTTCTACTTTTTTTTTATTTTTTTTTTTTTTCAATTTTATCCTTTAATATGAGTTTTTAAAGATAAAATATTAGGTTAATAAAAAATTAATTATTTTTTTTATCATATAATCAAAGTTTTTTGGCCCCTTTTTTTTATCCTTTTCTTTTTCAATTCTAGCCTTTAATATAAGTTTTTGTTCTTAATTTCTTTGGGTTTTTGGACCTCTTTTTTATCAAATTATTTTTTTAATTATATTATTTAATATGAAATTTTTATTTAATTTTATCATTCAGTATTAAGTTGATTTTTTTTCTTTAAACCTACCTAGTAAATAAGGTCATGTTGTAATAATTCCAACACAATTCAATTTAAAACTCAGGCTAAATAAATAATGGGATCAAAATTTTTCAAGTTTTAATTGTTATACCATGATTTTTTTCATGAAGCTAAAAAATTTCCGATAATTTAGATATTATTTCTTTACACTCAGTTGGTTCTATATACATAGAGAACCGCAGCACTAGTGTGGACAATAAATTAACTAGTTGTTTACTAAAACATGATTTGAAGTTCCATTGGGATGGATATTTCATCTCTCTTTTTTTTCTTTCTTTTTTCAGAATCACCATTTGGTTACACATTAAAGAATAGTTTCATACAGGAAATAGTGGGTGTTAAGATACTAAGCTCACAAGATACACCTCACATGCATGCCCCTTTAAGTGAATCTTGGGGTAGTCTAAAATAACACCCAACAATTAAAAAAACAGTGAATTATTGAAGCAGCTTGTGCTTTCAGCTCGCTGGGAGCCACTCTAAGCTTTATAAATAATAATTATTATTCAGCTAACATGCCCATTCTTGGGGTCCTTAATTTCATGATTAAGGAAACTATTTCATTATATTCATAGGTCATTGGACTTGCAATAAGTTGGTAGAGAAATTAGAAAACCTGTACAAGTTGAAAAATGGGAATCTGCATATCCTCTGCATCTTCAGAGATACACCAGGCAGATGATGGCCTTGAAAATGTCATGCATGTCCAAGAAACTATTGTTTCTCACGGAATTGAGAAGCTTGGTTCTCTTTACTCTAAAGAAGGTAGCAAAGGAGTAAATCAAGACGCTGCTGTTCTTCACCAGGTTGGTTGATGCTACTTATCCTTCACTAGATTTCACCTTTTGTTTTTAGAACTTCCGTTGCTGATTGAAACCTTTTCTATTTAAAGGGCTATGGAATGGAACATGGAGCTTTCTGTGGAGTTTTTGATGGGCATGGAAAGAATGGTCACATAGTGAGCAAGATCGTGAGAAATACGTTGCCATCGCTCTTGCTAAATCAAAAGAATGCTTCAGCAAAGATGAAGACTGTTAGAGATCACAACAATGAGAAAGCAGATGATGGTTTAGCACCAAGTGAGGGTTTCCATAAATGGAAAGAGGCTTGTATTAGTGCCTTCAAGGAGATGGACAAGGAGATCAAGCTTCAAGGAAGTCTAGACTGCTCTTGCAGTGGAGCCACTGCAGTGGTTGTTTTAAGGCAGGTAAGAAAGCATGCTGGTTTTGGTTTGAGCAAACAAATCCCTATTTTGGTCACGTGTAAAGGAATGGTGTTTATTTATTTATTTTCTCATTCTTATGTTTTTTATTTGGAAAAATGAAAACAGGGTGATGATCTTATTATAGCAAATCTCGGAGACTCAAGAGCAGTGTTGGGCAGAATCAATGATCAGAATGGAATCATGCCTGTTCAATTAACTACAGATTTGAAGCCTGGAGTGCCAGGTAAGGCATCCTTTCTTCTCAAGTAAAAGGCAGAATTACAACAATTTTTCATGATCCTATGCAAACTTATCCTCTCGCTCATTTTTTAAATTGGATCCTCTTATAATCCAGGCGAAGCAGAAAGAATAAGGAAATGTAATGGCAGAGTACTTGCACTAAAGGAAGAGCCACACATCCATCGAGTCTGGCTACCTCATGAAGATTCTCCAGGCTTAGCCATGTCTCGAGCTTTTGGAGACTTTATACTAAAAAATCATGGCATAATTTCATTACCAGACATCTCTTATCACAGAGTAACTTCCAAGGACCAGTTCGTTGTCCTTGCATCAGACGGGGTAAGCAACTGACTCAACACAAAGATGTTGGTGGAATCTTTGTTTTTTTTTTTTTTTTCAAAGGTGAAGTAATAAGTACTGATTTGCGTCTTGCCTCCTGATTCTTAGGTGTGGGATGTGCTTAGCAACAAAGAAGTGGTATCCATAATTTCGACAGCAGATAGTGAACTGGCTGCAGCAAAGTCAGTGGTGGAGGCTGCTACAGCTGCATGGAAAAGGAAGTTTACTTCTTCGAAAGTGGATGACTGCACGGTGGTTTGCCTCTTCCTACAAAAGAGAAAACAGCAGTCTGACTTCATCTTTTAGCCAATGTCTTGTAATAGTTGAGCACTGCCCCTCTTTCCTTTTTAGTGCAGCTTATGTTCATAATGTTGTAATACTGTCAGCTATTTTCAGATTTCTCATTGAGAAACCTTGAGAACCGAGTATATAGTATGCAGTGGGCACAAGAATCGTTGAAAATGCAGAGAGATTTTACAATAATCAACAAAACAACAGTGAACACTTTGAGAACCGAGTATTAAAGCATCCAACGATTTAAGTTGAAGTAATCCCCAAAAAACTCGAAAATCGCATGCCGACCAATCTCATCCTAACGCTTTATTATGTGAACCAGAATTTCTCCGTCCGTATAGTCTCATAATGGGTTCAAGACCGTATATAATCTGTTTTTTCATCCGAGGCATGCTCATTTAGATTTCAGACATAAGTTGGTACCTTTACTATTTAAAGAATGAAAGGCAAAAGGAAATGCATCCATAACAATAAGATTAAATAGTTCTTTTTAAATTGAGGAAGAAGAGAGGACATTCTATGTTCAAGAAGTACACAGTTGCAAGTTAAAAACGGACAGCCTATGCAAACTTTCCTTTCAAAAACTAGAAAACGATCCTGTCAAAGTCGTAAAGGGTATTTTTGTATCCCCACACAGCCGAGTGCAAAATTGCTGCCAAGGTTGGTCCCTGCGTTCAGAAATCATGCTTCATTTTTCAGATCATCTCCAAGCAAGTCGTCGTATGAAACAGGTACCCTGATCCACTCATGCACAGATTTGCGTTTCTCATCAGCACTAGACTGTTCGTGCTGATATTGAGATGCAAGCTCATTTTGAGAACCATCAGGTACACTGGCTGGCGCCTCATCAATGAAAGCGAAGTCAGACCTTTGAGAGGAACCCTCATTGTTTTGCTCCGGTTCTCGCCAAACATTTTGTTTCCTGAATTGCTTCTGCAAGAGAGGATCAGATATGCAGATTGTTAGCATTCAAAAAGAAGATGGAATGTAACACAAGCGGAGGCACAGTATGATACAAAGATCAGTAACATGCATTGAAGTGGCTCAGATACAGTGACAAAGGATGTAATTTATACATGGTTGTGTTCACACTAAGGCATGATCCCAAATTTTGCTTACTTGCTGGAACAAAACAATAGTTCATTAATCAGATGCATTCACACACTCACCGCTCAAATTCCTTTGCTCTTTTCATTATCTCTATATAGGCCACCGGTTCTCTTGTTTTCATGGTATTCAATAATATCCCACCACCTGTTCGAAAACGTCTTCCATCAGCTGTCATCTGTCCTCCACAAGACTGGATTGCATCCACCTGAAACTTCCATTATAGCATGCATATCCCAAAAAAAAAGATCTAAATGGAACAAACAGAAACATAGCAAACACTTGCAAAAAGGATTGGGAAGAGAAAAAGGAGTGGCAGTAAAGCAAAAAATATGCTTTCAATATACAACATAAAAGGTAGCACAAGAACAGAAATGGTGTTGTAAATTACCATCAAGAATGCAAAGCAAGAAACTAGCAGAAAAAAAAATAACTATCAAAATAAGTAAATTAAGGAATTATTGTTTGCCAACAACCAAACAGCTGGTCACCAGCATAGTAACTACCTAAAGCAGTTTTGGCTACAATATCAAAGGATACATTAGGAGTATTCATTGGTCTATTCTACGACCTAAAAGAAAGTGGATCTATGAAGGAGTTCAATGATCTAAGTTAAGAAGTTTGGGTTAAAAATGTTTAAATAGATCTATGAGGAGTTCAATGATCTAAGTTAAAAAGTTTGGGTTAAAAATGTTTAAATGTGTCTCTTTAAACTTTTGTTTACTTTTCAGATCATATTTGAAACTAAAGGAGGAGTTTGGATGCGATTTTAATTTGGTTAGAAACTAGACATTTTTACCTTTCCGACAATATATGGTAGGCTCGCTAATTCATCCAGACAAGAGAGAACAACATGTTTAAAGTTGAACTTAGAATTTGTCAGTAAAATACGAAAATGAAAAAGACATTATTTTCTTAAAAATTATGGATTTCATTCACTACAAGAAGTCATTAATGCTTTGGAAACTTATGTGGCAGCCTTTGGGTTGTTTATTTTACAAGAATTTCATATCAAACAAGAAGAATCACTACACCATTAAGCAGTTTTATCGACAGAATAATTCCGTCGGTGTAAGACACATAATTCGTCGGTAAAATTTGTTCCGATAGAATATGTTTGTTGGAATATTGATCGTCGGTAATTCCCATTTCCGTCGGTAAGTCTGTCGGCAAAAAAAAAAAAAAACAAACATTGACGGTCTTACAGACGGGGAAAGCGCGCAAAAAAAAATTCTCGCGCTAGAACTTTACCGACGGACGTATTCCGTCTGTATTTCCAACGGTAAATCATCGACGACCAGTCCGTTGGTGATGGTGGCATGGGCCGTAAATATTTCAGAATTCTCTATAAAATACCGACGAATATAGGTTGTTGGCAATGTCAACGGTAAATCACCAACGGACTGGCCGTCGGTGATTGTGGCATGGACCGTAAATTTTTTTCAACTCTCTGTCTAATACCGACAGACAAATTCCGTCTGGAAGTTCGTCGACATTTATTTAAAAATATTTTAAAAAAATTATTTAGAATAAATATTTTTTTTTCAAATATTATATTGATTAATAGTAAAAAAAAACTAATTAACCAAATAAAATTGTATTAAACGTTAAAAATATAAAAATAATGTTAAATAATATTCATCTAAATATTCATTACAAATTTATTGTGTTTCAAAACAATATTAAATTAGAATAACGGCGGAGCTGCATGAAAAGGAGGAGGAGGAGGAGGTTGGTTGTTCCCAGGACCGTACGACCAAAAGGGGGCTGCACATGTATCATCACTCATCCTTGATCTAATGTGCATGACCATTTGACGGAACTGATCATAATTCATCGAGAGTCGTTCATATTGTTGTTTCAAGGC
>Ga0307510_10006132_pt1 | contig 14326 bp, 12 predicted proteins | sample 12_EM_MG_FD_207224 | JGI IMG/M metagenome (GOLD analysis project Ga0307510, IMG submission 207224) | Populus trichocarpa ectomycorrhiza microbial communities from riparian zone in the Pacific Northwest, United States - 12_EM | ecosystem: Host-associated > Plants > Roots > Unclassified | place...
CGGTTGCGCTGTTTATTTCCGACCAGCGCATGCCCGAGATGGAGGGGGTGGATTTCCTCCAGCAGGCGCGTGAGATCTATCCGGATGCAAGACGGGTCCTGCTGACAGCCTATTCCGACACGGATGCAGCCATCCGGGCCATCAATGATGTACAGCTGGATTATTACCTGATGAAACCCTGGGACCCGCCCGAGGAGAAATTGTTCCCTACTATTTCCGAGCTGCTGGACGACTGGCAGGAATCTTATCGCCCTCCCTTCAAAGGCTTAAAGATCATCGGCTATCAGTTCTCCCCCCAGTCTCATGAGATAAAGGAGTTCCTGTCCGGGAACCTGGTACCCTATCAATGGCTGGATGTTGAGATGAGCCAGGAAGGACGTGATCTGCTAAAGCTGAATAATATTGCGCTGAAGGACCTGCCGGCTGTCTTTCTCGAAGATGGCAGCTGTATGTGTTCACCTTCCATTACGCAGGTCGCAGATAAAGTAGGTCTGAACCCGGGCATCAAGAACAGCATTTATGATGTGGTGATCATTGGCGCCGGGCCCGCGGGTCTGGCAGCTTCCGTATATGGCGCTTCCGAAGGCCTCAGGACCCTGCTTGTCGAAAGACGGAGCCCCGGTGGTCAGGCAGGCACCAGCTCACGCATCGAAAACTACCTGGGTTTCCCCAATGGGCTCAGCGGATCGGAGCTGACCCGCCGGGCCATCACCCAGGCGACAAGGCTGGGCGCCGAAGTCCTGCTGCCAAGGTCGGTAAGCAGCATCTGTCAGAAGGATGGATACAAAAAGGTCATTCTCGACAATGGGGAAGAGATCAATACACATGCCGTCGTCATCACCACCGGTGTAGACTACCGGAAACTCGAGACACAGGGCATCGCTGACTTTACAGGAGCCGGCGTTTACTACGGCGCAGCGATGACAGAAGCATCTGCTTTCCGTAATTGCGAAGTCTTTGTAGTCGGTGGGGGCAATTCCGCCGGACAGGCAGCAATGCACCTGTCAAAGTTTGCGAGCAACGTCTATATCATTATCCGCAAAAGGGACCTGACCAGCACCATGTCGGCCTACCTCATCGATCAGATTGCTACCCGCAATAATATTCACCTCCTTCCCTGTTCCGAGATTACCTGTGCAACAGGCAGCGAGGGCCGGCTCGAGGAGCTAAAGATTCAGAGTGCAGAGACACACCAGGAGACCACCCATAAAGCCAATGCCCTATTCATATTCATCGGGGCCAAACCCTTCACCGACTGGATCGGGCTGGACATCATCAAGGATGATAAAGGCTTCCTGGAGACCGGAAGGGATCTGAAGGCCCATGAGCAGTTCAATAAGATCTGGAAACAGCAACGGGAGCCCTACCTGCTCGAAACCAGCTGCCCGGGGATCTTTGCGGCAGGGGATGTCCGCGCAGGTGCTATGAACCGGGTGGCTTCGGCCGTCGGGGAAGGATCGATGGCCATCAGTTTTGTACACAAATACCTCGCAGAGGTTTAAAAATTATCACCATGGCGGAACAATCAGTCTGTTCACATATCCAGGCCGTCAAGGCGCTGAAGCTTGCAAAAGAAGAGGTCTGCGAAGAATGTATAAAGACAGGAGATGACTGGGTACACCTGCGTACCTGCCAGACCTGCGGCGCAACATTATGCTGTGATCAATCTCCCAATACGCATATGACAAAACATTACCATCACACCAGCCACCCGGTCATTATTTCCTCGGAACCCGGAGAGAAATGGATGTGGTGTTACCCGGATAAATTGTTCGTAGAATACGAGTAAAATTCCTGAAAAGCGCTATCTTCGCGCAATTCTTTGGTAATGAAGATTCTCATACAGAAGGTTAACATTATTGACCGCAATTCTCCACACAACGGAACCATCCGGGATATTGTTATTGAGAACGGCCGGATCAAGGCTATAGGAGCTGATCTAACCGCCGGCACAGGCGATAAATCCGACGCGGGCGCCGATATCATTATAAATCAACCCGGCCTCTTCGTTTCCCCAGGTTGGGTGGACATATTTTCCCATTTCGGCGACCCCGGATACGAATATAAAGAGACCCTCGAAACAGGCGCCGCCGCCGCCGCTGCCGGTGGTTTCACCGACGTCTTTGTCCTCCCCAACACAAAACCGGTGGTCGACAGCAAGTCACAGGTGGAGTATATCCGCCGGGGCTCGGCTTCACTGCCCGTCAATATCTGGCCTATCGGGGCAATGACACGCGGACTCGAAGGAAAGGACCTCGCAGAAATGTATGACATGCGGTCCAGTGGCGCCGTAGCATTCAGTGACGGGACCAGCCCCGTACAATCGGCAGGGTTATTGTTAAAAGGTTTGCAGTACGTCAAAGCCTTTGGCGGCACGATCATCCAGATACCCGATGACAAGACAGTAGGCGCAGGCGGCCTTATGCACGAAGGGATCATCTCGACCCGGCTGGGTCTGCCCGGCAAACCAATGATGGCCGAAGAGCTGATGGTGGCAAGGGATATCAAGCTGGCGCGTTATACAGAGTCAAAGATCCATTTCACCGGTGTGACCTCTCCCCGTTCGCTGGAATATATCCGCCGGGCAAAGGAATCGGGTCTGTCCGTAAGCTGTTCGGTAACCCCCTATCATCTCTTTTTCAAAGACGCCGACCTCGTAAACTACGATACCAACCTGAAAGTATATCCGCCCTTACGGGACGAGTCTTCCGTAATAGTCCTGCGGAAAGCCGTAGCCGAAGGGCTGATCGATTGCATAACGGCTCATCACCTGCCTCATGAGTTTGACAGCAAGGTGCTTGAGTTCGAATATGCCAAAAATGGCATGACAGGTTTGGAGACAGCTTATGCCGTTGTGCAAACAGTGCTTCCCGATCTGACAGCCGAACGCATCGCCGACCTGTTCAGCTTCCATCCCCGTGAATTATTCGGGCTGGAACAGCCGGGTATCAGCGAAGGACAAACGGCCCTACTGACCTTTTTTGATCCAAAAGGACAAACCATCCTGGAAGAGAAGACTACGAAGTCCAGGTCGAAGAATAGTCCTTTCTTTGGCCGTACGCTACAGGGAAGGGTTGCAGGGATCCTGAACGGGGAAAAACTATCCTTAAACAAACCAGCCTGATGGCCCAAAAAAAGATCTCTATAGCCCTTCTTTTCGGTCTGATCGCTGCGGTAGCGATGATCCTGTTCGTGCTGGCAACCTATTGGGCGGGACCAAAGGTCTTTGTAGGAAATATTGCCTTTTTAAGCTATGCCATCGTCATCGCACTAGGAGCAGCCGCGACATTGGTCCAAAAAAGAGCCAACGGAGACTGGATAAATTTTCAGGATGCTGTAAAGACCTGTTTTACCGTTTTTGTGCTGGGTCTCGCTGTCCGTACCCTGTTTCCCTGGTTGCTTGTCAACGTCATCGACCCTCATTTTAAAGTATTGGTAAAACCGGAAATACTTGCCGGCGCAGAAAGAGGCTATCGCGCTTTTGGCGCTTCAGAGGAGACGATCAGGCAACAGCTGGAGATCATAAAAAGCGAGGAACCTTTTCCGCTTGCTAATATGCTGCTGGGCCTGGCATTTGCTTATATAGCACATTTCTTTATCGCCCTGCTGATCGCTGCCATCGTCAAACGGAAGAAGGAGCAATAAAATATACGAATGGATATTTCAATCGTCATACCTGTCTACAACGAAGATGAATCCCTGCCCGAGCTGTGCAGCTGGATCCAGCGTGTGGTCCAGGCTAACGGTCTTAGCTATGAGGTCATCCTTGTGGATGACGGCAGCACTGACCGTAGCTGGGAGGTCATCGAAGAGCTTAGAAGATCGAATCCACATATAAAAGGTATAAAGTTCCAACGGAATTATGGTAAGTCCGCCGCCCTGAACGAAGGCTTCAAGGCAGCCAGCGGCGAAGTGGTGATAACCATGGATGCAGACATGCAGGATAGCCCCGACGAGATCCCCGAATTACGACGCATGATCCGGGAAGAGAAATATGATATGGTCAGCGGCTGGAAAAAAGTCCGCCACGATCCCATCTCCAAGACCCTGCCCTCCAAGTTCTTCAACTGGACAACATCAAAGGTCAGCAAGATCCAGCTGCATGATTTTAACTGCGGACTAAAGGCCTACCGGAATAAGGTCGTCAAGAGTATCGAAGTCTACGGCGAAATGCATCGTTATATCCCCGTCATCGCCAAATGGTCGGGTTTTAAAAAGATCGGCGAGAAGGTGGTGGAACACCGCGCGCGCAAATACGGTTATACCAAGTTCGGTGGTCTGGGCAGAGGCCTGAAAGGTCTGCTCGACCTGGCATCTATTACCTTTGTCGGAAAGTATGGCAAACGCCCGATGCATTTCTTTGGTCCCCTCGGCGTACTCTTTGGTCTGATCGGTTTTGGAGAAGTGATCTCCCTCGTCGTTCAAAAACTGCAGAACATGAACACGTTTGCTTTAACGAATAGACCTTCGTTTTATATCGCCCTGACCTGCTGGGTCGTTGGCACCCAACTTTTCCTTACCGGATTCGTGGCAGAGCTGATCTCCCGAAACTCGCCGGGACGGAACTCCTATCTCATCGAACAAAAACTGGGTCTCGAAGTCCTATGAGCGGCTCCGCAAACATGAGCACAGAAAATCCGGCGACCGGTTCCGCAAATACCCAACGCGGGTCTCACCCCGCGGGCAAAGGTTCCGTCGTCATCATAGGTCCGGGGCATCCGCTGCGCGGCGGGCTTGCTACCTTTGACCAGCGCCTGGCCACTGAGTTCATCCGGGAAGGATATGAATGTCCGATCTATTCCTTTTCCCTGCAATACCCTGATTTTCTTTTCCCCGGTACGACCCAGTATTCTACCGAACCGGCGCCAGAAGGTCTGACGATTCTGTCGCGGATCAATTCCATCAATCCATTCAACTGGTGGTCGGTCGGAGAAGAGCTGCGGAAGCTGCGACCGGATATCATCGTCGTCCGTTATTGGCTGCCCCTGATGGGACCCGCGCTGGGAACGATCCTGCGACGGGTGCGCAGGAATAAACATACCCGGATCATCGCCATCACAGATAATGTCATTCCGCATGAGAAAAGACCGGGGGACAAGCCGTTTACCCGCTATTTTCTAAAAGCCTGCGACGCCTATATCACCATGAGCGAAAAAGTGATGGCTGACCTGCGGACCTTTGAGGCGTCAAAGCCGGCCCGTCAGGTCCTGCATCCCTTGTATGACAATTTTGGAGAGCCCATTCCACAACCCGCTGCCCGCGCCCTTTTGCGGGAGAAAGGGGTGGACATCGGCGACAATGACCGGGTCATCCTCTTTTTCGGATTTATCCGAAAGTATAAGGGGCTGGATATCGCACTCGAAGCGATGGCAGATCCCCGCATCCGCAACCTCGGGATCAGGCTGCTCGTAGCCGGCGAGTTTTATGAAGATGCCGCACCCTACCAGGAAGGTATCGACCGGCTGGGCATCAGGGACCTGCTGCTGCTACGCACTGACTTCATCCCCGACAGCGAGGTGAGAAATTATCTTTGCGCCGCCGACGCCGTAATCCAGCCGTATCGCAACGCCACACAAAGCGGTGTGACTCCATTGGCTTATCATTTCGAAAAGCCGATGATCGTCTCCAATGTAGGGGGCCTTCCCGCCCTCGTGCCGCACGAGCAGGTCGGGCTGGTGGCCGAGCCGGAACCCACCGCCATGGCCGATGCAATGCTCCGTTTCTTCACGCTTGGAGGGTCTTTTTTTATCCCTGCCCTCCGCTCGGAAAAACAAAAATATCAATGGAGCCGGTTGACGGCGACGATCGTAGAACTAAGCAAATGTTAGACTGGAAAAATATCAATCAGCAGTGGACACTCTTCCTCGACCGGGACGGCGTCATCAACGTAGAGAAAGAAGGCAGCTATATCTTCAACTACGAAGAGTTTGTTTTTTACAAGGCCACAAAAGAAGCGCTGAAGACCTTCGCCTCCATCTTTGGCCGCATCGTCATCGTGACCAACCAGCGGGGTGTCGGCAAGGGAATGATGACGGCAGCAGATCTTCAGGATATCCACGACAAAATGGTTGCAGAAGTAGTTCTCGACGGAGGACGGATCGACCGGATCTATTATGCAGACTCGCTGGACAATGCGCATCCCTTACGCAAACCTCAGCCCGGCATGGCCCATGCGGCAAAACAGGATTTTCCGGAGATCGATCTCTCCAGAAGTATCATGGTCGGCAACAACATCAGCGACATGGAATTTGGAAGGAATGCCGGGATGTATACTGTTTTTCTAAAGACCACCAATCCCGAACAACCCCTTCCCCATCCTGCCATCGATATGGCTTTTAACTCTTTAGACGAATTTGCAAAACATTTGCAATTGGCATGAAATTTTCGCCACTAATTGACGTTGGATTATTATGCGGAGTTTTTTCTTTTTCCTGATATTGGCCCTTTTGGGCACTGGTCTGCAAGCTAGCGCGCAGAACCCCATCACCTATGCCCGAAAAAAGGAATTTCGCAAGCGCGAAGACTCCCTGAAGGTATTTGCATTTGACATCGTCAACGGGGAATCGGCTTCCGGAAGATTTCGTTCGGACAGCCAGTTCATCCGGTCTCTGGTGCGAACCCTAAAACTGCCTTATTCGTTTTATTATCCCTTCGATTCTTTAACGACAATCTCCAGGTTATATGCCCCGGACAGCAGTTTCCGCATCCTGACCTGGCAATACCGAAAAGACGATTTTCTTTATTTGCAGGAAGGCGCGATCCAGATGCGGCAGTCCGATGGTTCTTTAAAGCTCTTCCCACTTTTCGACGTCTCGATGTTCACCGGAAAGCCGCTGGACTCGGTGCGTACACGACGCAACTGGATCGGAGCCATTTACTACAAGATCATCGAGAAAAGCTACCAGGGTAAGAATTATTACACCCTCCTGGGTTTTGACGACTTCAGCCAGACCAGCAATAAGAAATGGATGGAAGTGCTGACCTTTAACCCCGAAGGCGAGCCGATATTTGGCGGGCCGTATTTTTCGTTCAAGGACGACTCTACACGCAAAGACGTTCAATATCGTTTTGCCATCGAATACAAAAAAGAAGCGGGAACTCATTTCAACTATGACCCGGACATGGACATGGTCGTATATGATCACCTCGTGTCCGAAGGTGATGAACCGCAGAAAAAGGACACCTATATCCCCGATGGCGACTTTGAAGCCTTTCAGTGGAAGAACGGACAATGGCTGCACATCGAGCGACAACTGTTCAGCTACAAATTAAAGGATGGACAATTCCCGATGGAGCAGAAGATGCTCGATGACCAGGGGAATGTAAATGAGGCAAAACTACAGGAGTCTACAGATAAGAACATCCAGGCAAAAAAGGCAAAACCCGCGACACCGGTGAAGAAGCCAACTCAGTGATTCAGTAACCTGTTTTTCGCACGAAGGTATTCCTCTTCGGAGATCGCCCCCTTCATCTTCAATTCAAATAATTTTTCGAGCTCGGCCGCGACCTGCGGCGCACTGGCGCCATGCGACCCCTGCTGAGAAGCCCCAGCACCCGATTGCCTACCCTGTGCCGCAGCACCCGCACCACCGCGCCCATCCATCGCAGCAGCCATCTGTTGCGCCTGGTTCCCATATTCCCAGTTCTTTAACTCGGACTGGGCAAGGACGATGGTCTCCTGCAGACGTTTGGGGTGATTGACATCGATATAGGTCGTGGCGCCTACCTCGGCAGCCGTCTGGATCACAACATCCCCATAACTAAAGATCCGGCCCATGACCGTCTGTTTATACGACACATTATTGATCTTGTCGAGAGGGCTTTCCTTTGCGAAGTGACTGAGCAGCCCCACCTCGTCGATGACCCGGAAATTGGTGACCACCCAGATATTGGCATTCCAGTTGGCATAACGGATCAACAGGTACAGCAGTCCAAGGACCGCCGCAATCCAGCCGTAGCGCTCGATAAAGCCTATAAAATAGGAGGCGACCAGTCCCGCCAAAGCAATGATTACCGGCAGGATGAGGGAGGTCCAGCTACGATGAGTGACAAGGAGAACTTTTTCTCCCTTCTGAAGCGAGGTACGCATAAATTTTATGATTTACCAGAGTCATTTGCTTCGGGTCTGCCTATCACCCCCGTTGTCGTGGGTCGTCGCTTCAGCAGCGCTTACTCGTCGAGCTTCAGCACCGCGAGGAACGCCTCCTGTGGCACTTCCACATTGCCGATCTGGCGCATCCTCTTCTTCCCTTCCTTTTGCTTTTCCAGCAACTTACGCTTCCGGCTGATGTCCCCGCCATAACACTTCGCAGTAACGTCCTTCCGAAGCGCGCTGATGGTTTCCCGTGCGATGACCTTTGCACCGATCGCTGCCTGGATGGCGATAGCGAATTGCTGACGTGGCAACAGCTCCTTCAATTTCTCGCAGAGCTTGCGCCCAAAGTCCGCCGAACGGCTGCGGTGGATAAGAGCACTAAGCGCATCCACTTTATCCCCGTTGAGCAGGATATCCATCTTGGCGATGTCGGCGTCGCGCCTGTCAATGGGATGATAGTCAAAAGAAGCATAACCACGGGTCTGGCTCTTCAGCTTATCGTAAAAGTCAAAAACTATTTCTGTCAGCGGCATCTCGAAGATCAGCTCCACACGCGTGGTCGTCAGGTAACTCTGGTTGAGCAGGATCCCTCTTTTACCCAGACAGAGCGTCATGATATTGCCGATGTACTCAGGTTTGGTGATGATCTGGGCCCGGATATAAGGTTCTTCGATGCGCTCGATACGCGTCGGCTCCGGCATTTCAGACGGGTTATTGACGATGATCTCCTCGCCTTTACTGGTGTGCGCAATAAAGCTAACGTTGGGAACCGTAGTAATAACGGTCTGGTTGAACTCCCTTTCGAGCCTTTCCTGGATGATCTCCATGTGGAGCATGCCCAGGAAGCCACATCGGAAACCAAAACCCAGCGCTTGTGACGTCTCCAGTTCATAGGTCAACGATGCATCGTTCAGCAAAAGTTTGTCCATGCTGTCCCGCAGCTCTTCGAAGTCATCTGTCTCGACGGGGAAGATACCGGCGAAGACCATGGGCTTGACCTCCTGGAAACCCTTGATCATTTCCTGCGTAGGATTGTTGACCAGGGTCAGGGTATCCCCCACCCTCACTTCTTTTGCATTCTTGATGCCGGTGATGATATACCCTACATCTCCCGCTCTTACCTCGGCCTTAGGGGTCAGCGCTAATTTTAGCACACCCACTTCATCCGCTTCATAGGCCAGCTCGGTGGAGATGAATTTTACCTTATCGCCTTTCTTGAGGGTGCCGTTCAGGATACGATAATAGATGATGATCCCGCGGAAGGAATTGAATACGCTGTCAAAGATCAGGGCCTGCAGCGGCGCTTCGGGGTCGCCCTTGGGGGCGGGGATCCGGGCTACGATGGCATCGAGGATCCCCTGTACGCCAAGACCGGTTTTGGCGCTGGCCAGCAGGATGTCCTCCGGTTTGCAGCCGATCAGCTCAATGATCTGATCTTTTACTTCTTCCACCATCGCTCCATCCATATCAATTTTATTGATAACGGGGATGATCTCCAGGTCGTTTTCGATAGCCAGGTAAAGATTGGAGATCGTCTGGGCCTGGATACCCTGGGTGGCGTCCACCAGCAACAGCGCGCCTTCACAGGCGGCCAGCGCCCGGCTGACCTCATAGCTGAAGTCTACGTGTCCGGGGGTATCGATGAGGTTCAGGACATATTGTTGCCCCTGATATGGGTAATTGATCTGGATCGCGTGGCTTTTAATGGTGATGCCCTTTTCCCTTTCAAGGTCCATGTCGTCGAGTACCTGGGCTTGCATATCCCGTGCGGAAACGGTGTTGGTTATTTCCAGAAGCCGGTCTGCCAGGGTACTTTTTCCGTGGTCGATATGGGCGATAATACAAAAATTCCGTATATTTTTCATTCGCTGCAAATCTACGCAAATAGGCACCGTGTAAAAAGTCTTATTTTCACACAAATTCCCTCCATGAAGTGGTTGCTGATCGGCTTCATTATTTTGCAGGTTGGACTCGATCTGGTCCATTCGGTCACCGCCTTTCCTTTTGTACATTACGGGATGTTCTCGGAGTCATTTGATCAGCCGGACAGTCTTTTGGTTTATGAGGTCACAGTCGATTCCAAATTACTGAAAGCCAGTGATTTCAGAATTTACCGCTGGGACATGGTCCAGGTTCCGCTCGCGGGTTTTGAACAGGAACAGCTGGGACAGGATGCCGATTCGGATAAGCCAAAGCCAGGGGACAGTCCTGCCCTGGTGGAAGCCCGGCTGATCTATAAAAGTATTATTCCGCCGCAACTAGAGAATGACGATTCGCTTGCCATCCATTTTCCACAGTGGTATAAACAGTATCTTTCCCGTTTGTTAGGCCATCCGGTCCGAACGCTTCGCGTCGACAGGGCCTGGTACCATTATACCGGCGGCCGGTTGCAGCTCCTGCAAAAGAAAAACTGGATAAACAGCTAAAAGGAATGAACTACACCCGCGACAAAAAAACCTTGCTGACCGTCTATTTTGCCTGCTATTATGCTGTTTTCGCCTTCTTTTTTATCGATTCACGCCTTTTATCCCAATATCAGCCCATTTTTTTCAATTTCAATCACGACCTGACCGAACTGCTGCTCCTCGCAACCGGTATCCCGAAATGGATGATCGCCCATCCGGCCAGCTTTTTATGTGCGGATCTGCTCGTGCTGCTGGCTCCCGCCGTCTTATTGGGTTTTTATATAAAAAAGGGGCGTTTTTCGCTGTTTTTGGGCGTTTTCTTCAGCTTTTTGCTCGGTTTTTACCTTTTATTGGCCAATATCTTCTGGCAGGTACATCAGGAACCCTTTATCCTATACGTGTTGCTGTCGGCTGTTTTCTGGACCAGGAGCGAAAAAGGGTTCTATACTTTGTTATCGGGCTGCCGGTATTATTTCCTTTATATTTTTGTCTCCGCCGCGCTGTGGAAACTGCTACGGGGAGGCATCTTCAACGGCGAGGAAATGAGTCGCGTCCTACTTCAGCATCACAGCGACCTGCTAAGCGGAGCCTGTGATTCGCTGTCCTGCCGCGTTTATTTCTTCCTGATCGATCATCCGGCCTTGTCCTGGTGGTTATACTTTGGCGGGGTCTTACTGGAAGGTTCTTTTATCGTCGGTTTTTTTACCAGACGCTGGGATAAGATACTGCTGGGCTTTGCTGTCCTATTCGTGGTAGCCGATCTGCTGGTAATGCGGATACCCTACTGGACGATCCTGATGGGGGCCGTTACATTGTGGATCGGCCCTGGGCCACGGCGCGCCCCAGCTCTATCCGGCATCATCATCTACGAGACCACCCATCACGAGAACCTGCCGGCCCTGCTCGACCTCTGCGAAGCAAATTTTAACCGGGTAGTCGTCTATTTACAGACCCTGTCCTACGAAAATCTTTCGGGTAAGGGCAGTCCGGCGCAGCGTTGGCCCCGCACGGAATTTGTTGTCCAGGAAACAGACTGCCCAAACCGGGTCTTTATCCAAAAGATGTTCAGTTTTGGGAAGAAGGAAGGCTTTAGTCATCTCCACCTGAGCACGCTGGATAATAATCTTTTGTTCTTTGCTTATAAATTGTGGATCAATTCGGAGCTACAGGTTAGTCTTACCGTGCATGAGGTGAATGAATACTTTGCGCTGTCCTTTGCTTCGTTGCGTGACGTTACGGAGTCAGTAGCGAAGGGGATCCTGCACCGCCGCATCCGGAATCATACGATGTTTCTGCCGGCAATGGCCGGGCGTTTTCAACAGCGTTTACCCGGAACTGTTGCAGTATTCATTCCATCACGCTTTTATCAGTCGCAAGCACCCTCCGCCGCGCCACACCGCCCCTTTCGCGTTGTCATACCCGGCTCAGTAGACCCCAATCGCCGTAACTATGAAGAAGTAGTAAAATTTTTCACCGACTGGCTCACCCAGGCCATCACCCCCTCCCGCTCCATCGAGCTCGTCATATTGGGAGACAGCAATAATCCTTTTGGAGCCCGTATCGTCGCCCAACTACAAAATCTGGAGTCTCCCTTTTTTCGTTTGATCCATTATCAGGGATATGTCCCGGAATTGGTTTACGAGCGACAGATCGAGACAGCAGACCTCTTGTGGAGCCCGCTGAAAGTCAATAAAAAGAGCAGCCGCAACAGCCCGGAGACCTATGGTCAGACAACGGCCAGCGGGCTGACGGCCGACCTGCTGCTGAACAACATACCGGCCCTGGCGCCGGCGGGTTTTGAATTGCCCGGATCTTTTCAGCCGGCCCTGCTCCACTATTCTTCTCCCGCAGAACTCAACGCCATTTTCGGACGTCTGCTCGAAGATGCGGTTTACTACCGCGAACTGCGCGGACAAATCCACAGCGCCTTCTCCTGGTTTGTAAAAGAAAATTTTAATGAAGCTTTTGAATTATTGACGGGGCTTGACTAAAAAACCAAAAAAGGGTGATCGTATCCCACAAAGCCGCCAGGTAACAATGGCTAACAAAAGATTATAAACAAGACTGCTGATGAGAATAGCCAGTGCCCCGCCCGTTATCCCGGCTGCGGGGATCAGCAGCCGGCTGGCTACAACCATGACAAGTATATAAACCAGCAAACAGACAGCTGAATACTTCTCCCGGTCCTGCATCATGAGTATCGTATTGGCCGGGCCAAAAAAAGAAAAAAGGAATTGCGCCAGACTTATATAGAGCATCGCCGTATACCCCGTTTCAAATTGAGGCCCAAACCAATGCAGAAAGAATCTGCCCGCAACAATATTCAACAATAATAGAGGTATGCTAAGCAAGGTCATTAGTTTGTTGCTTTCACTAAAGAGAGATTGCGTGTATGCTGTACCGGTATCCGTATGCCGGGCAAACAGCTGCGGAAGTACCGTATGCATCAGGAAAAAAGGAAAGATCAGAAGGTCGGCAAAACGATAGCTGATATTAAAGATCCCGATCGAAGACTCCGGTGCGAACCATGGTAAAATCAGCATAGTGATCTTTGTGCCCAGCAGATTCAACAGGCTGATAAAAAAGAACCAGGTAGCTTTACCGGATATTTTTTCATCCGGCAGTTCCTGCGGAGCCAGTTGCTCGTGTTTTTTTATTTTGATAAAGGCCAGGTAAAGAACAAGAAAACCACAAAGACCCGTTACGATAGTAGCCACCAGTACCAGTCTGTTGCTGTCGAGGACCGCAGGACGGGTCAGCACCCGAAAGACCGCTATGAACAATATAAGCAACAGCGGGCGACCGATTTTTTCCACCAGCTGGCTGGTCCGGATATGGTTCAGCGCCTGCAGGATCATTTGATTCAGCGCCAGACAGGCGGAAAAATAGACGGCACCCGATGCCAGCAGAAATAGTTGGCGATGTTCGCTCAGCGTCGGTATAGGAAAAATATAAATAATGGTAAGGAACAGTACCAGCACTCCTATTGACGCGACGACAAGAAATTTATTGGCTGCAGCTACCAGTCGACGAACTTTCCAGCCCTGACTGCTTCCGATGTATTTGGGCAGCTGTGCAAGGACAAGGTCGTCTCGCCCTCCCATGACAACAACCGAAAGGATGCTGACCCAGTTGAAGACATGTACATAAAGGCCATAGGCCGTAGGATCCGAGCTGCGCACGATCCAGATCCCCGATAAAAAAACCAGTACGATAGATAAACCCTGGATCAGGAAGGAATACCCTGTTCCGCGGACGATGTTACCACGATCGGCCTCCGTCACGCCGTTGCCAAGTAACCGGGCTATCCTCGGTGGGATCATTTCAGTGCTCGGATGATGGAAATAAAGTCAGCCGCCACTAAGGAAGCGCCGCCTACCAGTCCGCCGTCCACATCGGGAGAGCTGAACAATTCTTTGGCGTTGTTTGCTTTTACGCTGCCGCCGTAGAGGATGGAAAGGCTGTCTGCAGTAGCCTGGTTATATCTGGCCGCGAAGATGGCGCGGATATGTGCGTGCATTTCCTGTGCCTGGGCAACAGAGGCCGTCTTGCCTGTGCCGATGGCCCAGATGGGTTCATACGCGATGATGATCTTCCTGATCTCGGCTTCGGTAAAATGAAAAAGAGATTCCTTAAGCTGGGTCTCCACATATCCTTCCTGGGCGCCGACTTCGCGGATGCTCAGCGTTTCGCCGCAGCAGAAGATGGGTGTGATATTGTTTTCCAGGCAGAGCGTTACTTTCTGTGCAAGAGAGGCATTCCTTTCGGAAAAATATTCTCTTCTCTCGCTATGTCCCAGTACGCAATGGGTGACCTTGATGGATTT
>Ga0307510_10006133_pt1 | contig 14326 bp, 14 predicted proteins | sample 12_EM_MG_FD_207224 | JGI IMG/M metagenome (GOLD analysis project Ga0307510, IMG submission 207224) | Populus trichocarpa ectomycorrhiza microbial communities from riparian zone in the Pacific Northwest, United States - 12_EM | ecosystem: Host-associated > Plants > Roots > Unclassified | place...
ATAAATTTGATAAGAGAGCAATTTTTTTTAAAGACAAGACAAAATTAGATATTAGTGCGAATGTTTGTGATTATATCCAATCCGATAAAAATAACTATGATTTTTCTATCTAATAATGATACATAATCTGCATTTATTTTGTTTTATATCTTTTATTTTTACTGTAAAATTATATTAGAGACAGAACAAGTAGCTTAATAAGATAAAACAAAAGGAGAATATTCAGAAAAAATTAGATAAAAAAATATAAAAGAAAAAATAGAAATTATAGTATACTAATTACTAGGAAATGTAAGATTTGCAAACAAAAAACAAATTATTTGATATCAAGTTTTCTCTGAATTTCGTATTAAAAGAATTCCTTCCTCTAAAGAAAAATCTGTATTGTTTAACAACAAAATAAATGTGTTAATAATATTTTCTTCCAAAACAAATGAAACCAAGATTTTATGGAAATTTTGTTGATGGCTGCTACCTATCAAATAAAGCAACATTGGAGCATCTTCCAACTTGGAAAAAAAAATAAAAGAAAAAAAATTATGGGATGTACACATGACTAAACAAAATCATTATCCTTGAGCAACGATGCACGTAGCCAGTATAATATTTATATTTTAAGGACGTATGAAAAGTAGTATATGCCTTCAAAGATTTATGAAAACCTAATCAGTTTCTTGTGAGATCTCTTAAACCAACCAGGGCCCTAACTAAAAATGCTTGTTTCTTTCTTCTTTTTCTTCTTCTTCTTCTTTATAAATAAGTTCAAAAAGAATTTAGTCTCCTACACCATAACACAAGAAGTAAACCCTAAAAAACTCGAACAAATCATTTTACTGCTAACTATTTTTTTAATGTCAAATGTATTCTATAAAAAAAAAAAAAAACAACCCCACTCTCAATTATATGACTAGCAAGTTTTTTTTTTTGCAAGAATAACAACATCATTACGCTGCTCTAATTCATAGTACTCTATGTCTTGATAAACAGTAAAAAAACAAACAATGAAATACCGAGCTCTTTTAGTATATTATATAATATCTAAAAACCAAATGACACCTACCCTCGATTGGGGATCTTACTAGAATTTTGGTTGTCCTCTGCTTACAGTTTTTCAATATGCTTTTCTTTTTTATATTTCCTTGTAACCTTTCGGTCTGGGAACATACAAACTATTTGACTCACGCTTCGCCGCAAGTCAAATAATTTTTTCTAAAAGAAATTGTATTTATTGATTTTTTTCGACATGTTTTTATATATAAAAAAAATTATATAAATCAAAAGGCTCATACATACATGTAATTAAATAAATTGAGAACTATGTGTGTTAATAAATAAGAAAAAAAATCATTAACGATAACTAAAAATAAAATTAAAAAAATCAAGAGACATGTATAGATCAAGATATTTAATCTTGTAAGACAAGATATTTACCTGATTGTGCTTGCTAAATTTGTTCATTAAATTTAATTTTTTATTCAATCAAACGATAATATAAATAGACACACACATTAAATTGATTAAATAAAATAAAATAAAAAATATATTATGCAAGGCTGCACATATTAGAAATATTATCTGGAAATAAATATTTTTTATTTTAAAAAATAAAGTTAATCTATATAAAAGATTAAAAAAATATAGATGAATTTGAATAATGTTTTCAAAAACTAAATAAACACAACACCATTAAAAAATAAAGTTAATCTATATAAAATATTAAAAAAAATATAAATGAATTAGAATAATCTTTTCAAAAACTAAATAAACACAACACCATTAAAAAAAATCTCTATAAAAAAAGGTTAAATAAAAAAATTAAAGAGGAGGATATTAACTGAAACATAAATTTAAAAATTATTTAAGAAAAAAGACATTAAAAAAAGTTATCAATTAAAAAAAGCGATAGAAAAAAATAGCATGTAACTTAACTTGTCAAATCTGTACTTCAAGTCATGGATTCAATTAGATTCAATAATTTTTTAAAAAAATTTATATTTAACCTTAAATAAATAAATATACAAAAGAGGACAAAAAAAAACCAGGCTCTCAGGCCTATGGCCCTGCACGTCTGAGCCATTGCAAGGAAAAGCTCAAGTGCATGGGTGGGCCTTCATGCCCATGCACCTATGCTTGGTTTATTTATTTATTTGATATTTTAAAAGGGTAGATGACCTGTTGCCGACCTTTATTTTTCTTGAAAAAAAAAATACTTCATTTGCGAACCCAAATTCTGGCCACCCAGTGATGGTTGAAAAATAGAGCCAATACCTTTTTAGTCTAAAAAACCATATTTTTTAGTCATTTCAACTCAAAAACATCTCATCAATACCCTTTAAACACCCATAAACCAGTCAATCAACTAAAAATACCTAAAAAATATCAAAAATATAAAATCAAACTAGGTTAAATTTATCTTTCTCAACTTAAATTTATTTTTTTAAGTAACATTGAAGTTTTAAATAACCACCATCAAGCCCCTCTCATTTTACAGAACCTACGAATACCAAACAAATTCATTTTAATTTTTGAAAAATGACTTGAATGACGACCTTTTCTCTCTTTGTTGAATCTAGTAACCCCTTCTTCTCCTTTTTTAACCAATGATTGAAAAATATTATAAATAAATTTTTATATCAAAACTAATTTTTAAGAAATCTAAAGGAACCTAAATTATATAATTTGTATTATTTTTAAAGTTTGAAAACCTAAATGCATTTTTTTAAAAAAAAAACTTTTCTTACACGCCACTTGTGTTTAACACTTTTTTCATTTAAGTCTCTCCTTTCAATTTCATCATTATCTAAAAAATCAAAAGCAATGGGTTTTCAATTAAAATTAAACAGTTCAAAATAAAACTTTGAACAACAAAATAAATTATTAAAAAATACACAATATATCTACAATGTTTTGTAAAAATATAAACAATGTCAGCTCCAAAGTATTTAGCCCACGCATTTTTTTCTTAGGTAATATGGACTACTGCATCATGACTCGTATAATTTTGGCGTTCTAATGGCATTAAAAAAAAATGAATAGAATAAAATAAAATGGTATAGCTGATTTAGAGAGGTCAAAACCCCAAAATTTGGGCATCATGGGTGTTCATTGAAAGGGTATTGGTATAGTTTATTTCAATATGTAGAAACCCCAAAATTTGTTGTGTTTTATTTATTCAAGGTTTTCCATTTTCCATTTTTTCAATTAGAAAAATAAATTGACTTCTTGGCCCTTATGCCGATGCTTTACAAAATTTACAAAGCCATATGGGTGACACTTCTCCCAGTATGATTGTGATTCGATGATAAGAGATACCTTAAAAAATAACTTGAATTTAAACCTATACTAAATCTCCTCTTTGAACAGTATTAAAGATACACACATCTCCAGCATCGACATGATACACTATGTGTTGACGACAGAGGAGTTGGATGAATTTCAAATGCTATTCCAGTCGTTCCCTGCTGCTCCCCCCTTTTTATTTACAAGCCAGTCTTTGAACATTTTCCAAGATTTTATGTGATGTCTGCTTGTAAACAAGTGATTTCTTATAGCAACGCCCATTAAAAACTCAACAATCGTTCCTCTACAATCCACCCTACAACAGCTTGAGAACATATTTCTTATACCAGGAAAAGATTCCATTTTTTTAAAAAAGAAAAAAGCACAAAACGAGAAAGAAATCAATTTTGCAAGTGTGACTCACCTCGAAACATCAGATTCTCCCTCTGTTCATGGCCTCCATGCATCTAAGCAAATCCACGAGTGAACAAACAAAATTCCATGCCCAAGCCTTTCAAAACTTCTTTTTAATTTCCCTCTCTTTATTCAAAATCTTTTGCTATGATACATGTGTTGAAGTGGGTAAGCACAAAGATCAGCTGGGATTGGATTGGAGATGGAGGTCAGAATCTCATCATTCATTAATGTACAACGGATTATGAACATGGCTCCAGAGTTACAAAACAATTGAGATGCAGGGAACAAAGGTGGGGGAGCATAAAATAAACAGAACAAACTGAGACGAATAGTGCAAAAACCAGACTGCCACTGCAACTGCCGCCAATCACTGAACCTGAAAATAGAATTCCAGCTTAGAGGCCACTAAACAAGCCACAGAAAAATCAAACTGCAAGTAGTTTCCGACAACTGCTTGCCTAATCAAGAGGAAAGTTGACTTAGTGCAGTTTGCAAGCTCTGTGAAATAGAGTGAATTATGAGAGATTTAACTGATTAGGTTATACCTCTAATCACAGTCAGAAGATATTGATGGATTACTACAACAATAGATAGATTCATTTCCAAACAACTACGTCTGCCAAAAAAATGGACCAATAAAGGAAGAGTTGCATTTTCATGATAAAAATATTGAACTTCTATAATTTCTGTCATGATCAATTAGAAATTGGAGAGAATTGCTTTACCTGCAGTCTGCATTCGCTGCCTGATGGTTTAGCATGAAACAATCCCTTGGGAACAACCAAAAAATTCCCTTTAAGATAACTTGATTTTACATGTACATGACAGCCACTGCCAAGGAGTGCAGGAGCAGGGAGGGAGTCAGGGATCACACAGTATACCAATAAACAATCCAACTAAATGCTCACAACTACCATCACTCCACAAACCTTCTCGGGCATAACCTCACCTCATGCAACAGTAATGTCACTTTTTCCACTATGGAACTATCCAACTTCTTCCTACTGTCTATCTATTAACAAAAGGGAAAAGGAGTTTCAAACTGCAACTACAAAAGCTCAAGAAGGTAACCTGCAAAACCATAGGAAAAATAGAATAAAAATTGATGATACAGAAGAAAGGAAAACAAAATATCGCTCGTCAAATGAAAAAAGGAAACGAATTGCATAGCCAACCTGAGAATGCCCTATCATTTTTACATAGTGCTTGTACCAAAGAAACTGTGGTTTCTGATAGTCAAATCATGATGTTAGCAGCACATATATTACAGTTTCCAATCCTCAAAATATCTTTCGATGAGTTGTGAATAGCAAATCAACACAACGGCAAAACAAAAACTCCATCCCGGAAAAATAAAAAACAATCTCCATAAAGATGGGATCCTCTGATTTCAAAATTCTAAAATCCCATGCAACTTTATAGTTGGGGATCTCTACTCTCATTCCATGATTTCTTGAACCACGATCATTTTGGACCACAAAACTTCCTTATTTCTACAGTCTCCGAATTCTGCAGAAGTCTTGTGAATCAATTGTCCTCAACACCAATCTTGAATGGCTTAAACAAGTGAGGTCGTTGTCTGAATCAAAGAGAAGCTGAAGTATGATTACAAAAGGACATACTCAAAGTTCAATATTATCCTGCAGTATACACATGTACAGAGAGCACTGAGCTGGCATCTTGCTGACAACTGATCCCTCAAAAAGACATCAAGTACTGCAACGGAGAGATCAGGTTGCTTTCTTTCCTTCCCTAAAAGGCCAAATCCCAAGAATACACCAACCAAGCAAAACTTCCTCGAAGGTTGTTATCATCTCATTTAACAACTCGGCTCTTAGCGGCTTATAGCTTCAATTGCAAGCCGCACCATTCGTAGTAGTCCCTCGACATCTTGGAAGTTAAAATCAAGAGCTGTTTTAATGGAAGAAATGCCCTCTCCACACGGGGCTTCTCTAAAGCTGGCATTAGCTGCTGCAAAAGCAAGTCGTGATTTTCTAGAGGCTTCCATTGCAGAATTTACATCCTGTGCCTGAAAAATCACATTTTACGATGCTAATAGTCCTGACCATTTCATACAGATGTAAACTTTTGAACCAAATAATGGAGCACCAGCTTCTGTAATATATGACAGCAAAGTTTCATGGGTTGATTGACCCAAACAGACACCGATAAGTGGCAATTTCATGACCTATGGTGCATAACAAGAATAAATGTGATGCTCTTGTACCGGAAAGGAAGCACCGATCAATATAGGTGTTTCCTATCAAACTTTCTGTATGTTGTAATCAAAATATATTCCTTGGCCAATATCTTTATATTCCAATGCTCAAAATTATGTTTTAAAGCTCCCTCAATGAGATAATCAGAGGACAAGAAAAGCTTTTTCTAACACAAATCTGAAATACTTACAAATCTGAGCAACCGCACAAAGTTGGGACGATTCCGAGCAGCAATAATGTGACTCCCAGTCACTTGAGGAGAGCCAATACCTTTAGTCAATGGAACTTTGTCTGGTGTTGTTGTGTTGTTCAGGTTATCAATATCAGAGGCAGAGGAAGACGGTGATTCACCTATAAATTATGAAAGAAGAATGGCATCACAGCAATTCACAAGTACCCATTGAATGGCCACATTAAGTATTTGGAAAAATGCTAAGAGCCTAAAGAGTGACAAAATGTTTATACGACAAAAGAAATAAGAGAAATTTCAATCAAGTACCTTGGGATACAATACTAATACATGACAGCATATATCAACACAATCATAAATTGAGCAGACATAAGATTTGGACAACCTTTCTTGAGTATCAAATGATTCCTACGCAAAATGCAGAAACTGGGAGCTGAATATATTGATTCATCAAAAAAAGTCACACTGAAATCACATCTGTGTGTCTCAATAAACTGTCTTGTGTAAGAAGGTACGAAGTCCAAGAGGTCTGATTCAAATCAGTGTTTTATTACATATGATGGCAACTTTACAAATGAATTATGACTAAGTTTGGCATTTCCATAACAGTGAAGTGCCAGGGGTGGTTTTGTCACATAGTAAATTTTGTAAACCCAAACAACAGTGACTAATAGTCGTGTTACAATCACGAGATTAAAGTAGAGATCATTGCATGTTTCAAATTACCTGGAGGAATAATTTGTAAAGCCATCTGCAACTCGTGCCGATCTCTATTTGCACTAGTATGCGAGGAATAAATCGCCCTCATGTATGCAACCTCCATGCATTTGTAGGCCAGAGCAGCAGCAGCCATGTCTTTGGACTTCTCGTATTCGTGGGCGCAAAACCTAACATATCATGAGGTTTAGCAAAGGAAGGCAGTAAGGTAGCTGCAATAACTCATTCATTCCATTAGAAATGAAATCGTCAATGGAAAATGCTAACAATTTTTTTTAATAATAAAAAAAACTCCTGAGTTAGATAACAAGTTTGAGAAGAAGTCAAAGCACAGTACAAAAAAAGAAAGGACAGCTAAGAGCCTTAGTTCACATAGCATGACACCAATGCCATGTAGTTTAGTCATGAAAGTATTTCCACACATTACCCAAAAAGGAACAAATACAAAAACACTAATGCAACAAATACAAACAATTGTTGTTTCAATTATTACGTGGCAAAAGTGTTCTGCAGTTAAAAAAGGAAATAAAAACATCAACCAAGAGGCCAAGTTAACCTAAGCCATGTGCCATTTGTGGTCGAATCAAAGTTAGAATGTCAAATCCCAACATAGTGAAAACAAGCAAGAGACAAAAAAATGGTACCAGCATTTCCAGCATCTATTTGGCCAGTTCTAACTATTTAAACAAATAGAGTCACCTTGTTGCAAGTTTAAAAAGATAAACTACCAAACAAAAAAGGCATCATTCCATGGTTCTGAAAACATTTAAACCCCCCCATCGCATCCACCAAAAGAGACAAAAGAAGACACTTCATCAAGCTCCACACTGACTTACTCGCACAGTTTTGCAGTGCTACTGTAAACTTGCATTGGCTCTCCATTTTTGGCATTCTCACCACCACAGGTTTCCAACAGAGACGCTCCATGAAGAAACTTCAGAGCTGCCTCAAAGTACAGCCTTGTACTCTCAAGATTGGACCCAGAGTTCTGCAGAAGGTAACCAACATTGGAAAGAGTTGCATATTAAAGAAAACAAATTCTTAAAAGATAAACATTAGAAACCTTCAGACGATCAGCCATGTGTTTCAGATTTTTAGCTTCTTTCAAAGCATTGTTTGCAGCCTGACTGAAGGAATCCCTTTTAACTGCACCTGGAGCATCATGATCCCTGACCCTGTGCCCATTTGATGAGGCATTTCTGGAACTGCTGTGATGGTGATGCATCCCATTTGGATGATCAACCTCTCGATTCTGTTTCAACCCTTTCAATTCATTATCTCCAGCAGGGGCATTTACAGCCAACATATTTGCCCTGTTTCCTTCGTGGGATCCAGGATTTGGATAAGGGCAGTCAGCAAGTGTCTCATTTTGAGCTCTTCCAGAAGAAGGCTCCTCCACACTCTGCTTTGCAGTAGAGACTGTATCATGGTTTCTGGTAGCATCAACTTTAACATCCGCACAACTGGGTCCTCCAACATTTAACTGATTCTCTCTTTTACTATTATCACTCAACAAGTGTCCTGCAGAGTCCTTATCAACATGTTTATTCTGATTTTCCTCAGATTTGATCTCAAGCTTCACTTCAGCCTTGTTTTTGCAATTTGTTGGTTTTACTTCACAGGCAGGTGCTTGTGCATTAAAGGAATTGGAAACTTTAACTTCATTTTCAAACTCAGAATTAAAATTCCTATTCTTGTCCTTGGACCACGAAGAGGAACCATTTCCAGACTTCCTTGGATGAGACCCATCAACAAGATGGTGTTTTTCTATTTGTGTTTTATCATCAAGGGATGGATCACTCCCACCATCATCTTCCCTGTCAGAAAATCTTCTTGGGCCACCTAGGGCAAAGAAACCAGCATCAGCAGAATCATCTTGCTTGGTGACATTCTTTCTTGCTGATGCAAGTTTTTCTGGTTTTGAAACTCTCATAGGTGATGATGAAACTGATTCTACCGGTGAACCTTTTGCATCATGGAAATTGGCTTTGGTTTTGTGGGAGCTAGAAACTTTGGAAGAGCTAGAAGTAGCTGCCAGATGTAACAGTCCTGAGTCCCTCTTCAAAGAATCCACACCATCCAAGCTCTGCTGGGATAGGGTGCTCCCTAGGTCATGTCCTTGTTGCTGATTCTTTCTGTGGCAACCTTTTTTGTCTGTCCTACCATTGCTTTTACTTCCACTGGCCTCCTTCCCTTCGGACCTGGATACTCTGGCCTTCTTACCTTTCCTGTAGTCATTCCCACTCAACTCCTCCTTGGCCAAGATATTACTATCCTGGAGATGATGCCCAGTGTTTGAAAGGGAAACATGATAGAGTTGGGCATCATAACTTTCCTTCACTCTCCTTTTTTTTGTATCTTTGTCATCACAGTGGACCACATCCACAGACCCATTATCCAAGGAAGTGCAGACACCATCCTTTGTTTTTCTAGAAGAAAGTTGAGCCCAGTCCTTTTGATCATGCTTTATGTTCTTAAAAGCACAATCGTTGTGTTTGGGAAGATTCTTCGCTGATGACGTAGTAATCAAAGCATTGCTTGAAGTAGGACCCACCTTTTCAATTGCCCCGCCATGATCAGATGTCCAATCTTCTGGCAAATCTTCAGTTCTAATTTTCTTAGCAGCTTTAAAAGAATCTTGATCAAGATCTCTTTTGCCTTTCCCCTTTGATCGCTTAGAACCACCACCTGAGTGTGTGTTAGCAAAGAGGTAAGTTTTATGCTTCAAGAAACAGAAGTTGTAAGGCACAAAAAAGCTACTTTAAATCCCATACCTCGGTCAGAACAAATGTCCAGTCCTCTATGCTTCTCTCTCGGCTTATGTTCAAGTTTCTCCACAGCTAAATGGCTAGACTTGCTCAGTTTCAAGGAAAGGGGTTCAGTTACCAAAGGAGATGGTTTCACATCATTTAAGCTTCCATTTGTCGCCGATACCTGTAAGCTCTTCTTTGCAGGGTTTGACAACCGAATAGGTCCACCTTCTTTATACATTATATTTGGTAACTCCTTTAAACCATGCTTTTTTCTAAGCCCAACATGTGAATCAAGATTTTGGTGGCTCTGATCAGCATTCCAAACATCAGCCATGGTTACTCCAGAAATATTCCCACCAGAATTGTTTTGTTTAAGAGACCGAGTTGCAAGTGTTGTTTCATCCTCACTAAAACTACACCGGTTCATACCAGGCCTAAGGCATTTATGATTTAAAAATCAAACATCAGAAGATGAGGAAGATGCATTAAACCAACAGATTTTATTTCTAACTACTCAATAGGATTGGTTGTTTCTCTGCAATGTGTAAAATGTAAAAGGGTACTTACAGCCAGTCAAGCATGCTACACAGCCACTTTTCAGGCAGGTCATCAGGGTTTGTACGAGGTGGAAGAAGCCGCCATTTTTGACACTTGTCACAACAGACCCAATTATCTTCACCAAGAGCAGTATCAGGTATGGGCCCGTCTCCATTGTGCACAACTCCAATTGATGCAGCTTTAGGAAATGCTTCAGATGTTAACAGCTTGTCCACTTTCTTACTGCTTGATCTTTCCTTAAACATGCTGTTACTTCCATGTGTGCTCTTTTCAACCATTTCTAAGTCCCCCAGCTTATCATCATAATTCTTCACCAATGGACTCGTCTGGATTTCTTCTTGTTCTAGTTCTATGTCCCCAAAAAACTCTCTGTATCTATCGCCAACTTTTCCAGAATTCTTTTTTAATTTCAAATCCTCTGACTCCCCTTTAGTTGTATGTTTGTCTGCACAACTGATCTTCTTATTTTTCAGTGACAAAGACGAGCCAACCCTCAGACTCTCCTTTGGTGCCTCAGCAACTACATTGCCATGACTTTGACTTCCCTTTAGTTTCTTTTTTCCCTCAGAACAGGACTCCTTAACATGAGGTAACTTCATACCTTCCTGTTCATAAGGCATAGCCTTCTCATCAGCATTCTGTTTGGGAGGTTCTGTTGGAGCCTGACTTGGAGCCTTTCTCCCCTTGGAAACATTTGAGTCAATTTTGACTGACTCATAAGGCTTTTCTTCTTTGCGATCACCATCTTTCTTTGGGGAGACTGACTCACTGCAAAGAGTGCTAGTTTTTTTATCTTCCCAAACCTTTCCCAAGGACTTGGATTTGGAATTATTGATCCAGCCATTCTCCTGGATCAATATTGGCACCGGTGAGTCCTCTTTAGTAAGACCAGAAAAAACTTTGTCACTCATCACTCCCTTGGACACGTTAGATGCCCTCCTCATTCCTTTTGAAGTGCCAACAACAGCAGAATATGAATTTGACAAAAGTGGAAGCTTTAAGGTGTTCGAAACAAGCTCCTCACAAGCAAAAGTGTCAAGTTCTGTCTCCTTCGATATAACACCACCATTCCCAGAATCCTTATTAACATTGCTCTTGGATTCTGCTGAAGGTTCATTTCCTGCTATTGACTTTATCTTCTTCTCTCCAAACATTGTCCCATCACCCTTCACAGAGCTAGACCCATTCACTACAATGCAAGAATTTTCTGGTCCGAACCTTGGAACAGGCAAGCATTCACTGTCTTTAAGTAATTTTTCCTTCTCTTTCAAGTGGATTAAATCATCAGGAAGAGGTGATAGCAGCAGACCTCCGGGCACAGGAAACGATGTCATTATCTGCTCAATCACAAAATCAAACCAAACACATTCTCATCATTGCCAAGTTCCAACACAAAGTGGAGTTGTGCGTGACAGGTTCGAAACTTTCAGGGAGATGATTTTACCTGAAGAATATGAGCAGGAGATTCAAGACGAGCATCTTGAGGTTCATGAGACATCTCATCGCTCTCAGAGGGGCTGTCATCCAGTGAGGAAGATGGTGAGACATCAAGCCCAAGACCACTGTAGATGGCAGCATTTTTTTGTGTCGACAAGTTATCGGAACCCACTTTGATTCGAACTTTCAGCATTTTCTGATCTGGTAAACTAGCACATTTCCTGTTTACAGATTCATCTCTAGGAACAACTTCCTCAGCAAATTGAGTGGATGGCACATTTGCTTCTTGTTTAACAGACTCGTTCAAGGAGGATGACGTTTTCAATACTGTGGAGGAAGGTTCGATTCTTACTGATTGAGATGCAGTTGACGAAGATACAGAGCTATGGCGGCCACCCTATTTTAAGAACAAATAATAAAAAGTTCAAGATAGTAACTCCAAAGTTAACGAAGATTTAGCTAAAGGTTCCTTCTTGAAATCAATTATTAACTAGTGATATGCTCAATAATGAAAATATATATCCACCTCCAGTTGCAAATGGTTTGGAGATCTAGATGCATTGAAATGTTGAATTTTTGGTGAGGTTCTTGGGTGAGACCAAACAGGAGACCGCTGATATGTAGGTAAAAATGAACCATAACCACCAAACTTGGCCCCTGTAGAAATGTGAAAATCCCAGAACAATAAATATCATAATACAAACTCTAATTTAACGCAGTTGTTTTTTGCTGCTAAAACTCCACCTTCTGCAGTATATTGACTTACCCAAATTCTCAGCTGAAACTCCACCTTCAAAATCTTTTTGAAAGTGTCCCAAGACATCTTGTAGTTTCTCATCCTTGAAAAGGAAAGAAAGAGAAGCAAGCAATTGCATATCAGGAAAGAAGGAGAGTACAAATATACACAGGTATGAACTGACAGAACAGCAAATAATTGAAAGAGCTGCAACCTTTGGAATAAAAAACACTCTATACATCTCATGTTGTATACCTAGGCGCCACAAATTTCAACTAGGCAATTAAGTGTCAGGAAGCTACTATAAGTGAATTAAGAATGTTGACTCCTGATTCTAATCCAGATACGAAAACCTAAAATTCATGAATTCAAAATTTTGATATTCGGTCACATGCTGCTCAAATGACAAGCTACAGTTTTCGAAAGGTTCATTTTCTGGAACTTGCTTGTATTCGCATAGTCCATGCAATCCCACATCACTGAATCATAACCAAGTACATCTTTATAATAATTGAACAAGCTCAGCACATATTTCATGTCTCCACAAGAATGAAGCTGCCAAAACATTCACTTCGTATACCAAACCAAACCAAAACACCGTGTTTAAACATCTAAAGCCAATAAAACCCAAGCACTGAAAGAAAACCTACTAATTTCATTTACCCTTCCCTTCCTAAACACAATCAAAATCCTGAGCAATTATGTTCTCAAGGACCAGAAAGGACATATTAATCAGATAAAAATTACCAAGCTCATCATTGCAAACAACCAGAATTAAGACTTAAACATCATAATTTGGATCTAAAGCACAAAAGAACAACAACAAGAAATAAATTCAACAGATGATATATAGCACTAACAAAACCAGACTTTCACAAAAATAAAATCAAACTTAAATTATTCTCACAGACATATTACAAAGAAAGAAAGAAAAGAAAAAACTTACTATGTAAGAGAGAGCAGTATCAGGGTCAATGCTCTCATCATAATCATCATCATTGTTGGTGTTAATGTTATGGTAAGAGCACGCTTCCCCTTCTTCAAGCTCAGTATCTTCCATCTCTCTCTCACTACCAAACCCTAACCCTAAATCCTCTCTCGCATCTCTCCTCCCCAAAGAAATCATCAAACAACAACTACAAAATGTTAAAAAAAAATCGAAAAGTAATTTAAGCCCACAAATCCATAACTCTCTCTCTACAATACCAAACAGAAAAACAAAGCCAACCCATTTCACGAAACCGAAAACCCACCAAGGATTTCCAGTGAATTAGACCCGATCACTAGATTCAAATCGGTACCAACCGATGTTTGGATTTTTATTCTTTTTAAGAACTAATTATTAATTAAGATTTTAAACAAATGATATCGGTAATAAGAACAAAAAAAAAGAATTTGGTTTGATTTATTGGGTTTGGGTTTTCGCTAGGGTGCGATCTCTGTAGCTGGAATCAATTGCCCAACTCTCTCTCTCTCTCTCTCTGGATTTTGGTGTATACAGCAGCCGCGGCTTTTCTTTGTTTTTTTTTTTTTTTTTTTTTGTTCTAATTCATTTTTTTGTTTATTCTTCCAAGGAAAATGTTTGTTTAAATTATTTATTTACTTTGATAAAATAAAAACTAAAAAAAAGGAGAGAAACAGAGCGATCTAACCAGAGACTGAGGAAATAGAGACTGGTATTTACTCTCCGTTTTTTTTATATATTTATATTTTGACCTCTGCAGCTTCTCTTCTTCTTTTTTTTACTACGCTTCCTTTGAAATTTTTAAGACCATTTTTGCCAAGCCCACCAGTCTCAAGTCCTTTGACTTTCAATCCGAGTTTGAAATATGATTTTTCACTCTTTTTTTTTTTTTTTTTGTTAAAAAAGACTCAATATATTGTGGAATTTTTATAATTTCGTAGGTCATTTATTCTTACCACAAACACAATTTATTTAGAAATTTTATCACTTGAATATATTTAAAATCAATATCTCTATCGAATTTGATTTTAGTTGTTAGAACTTAGAAGATACAAT